>OGXC01000406.1_pt1 | contig 36827 bp, 33 predicted proteins | sample 1576201 | NCBI WGS metagenome assembly OGXC01 (sample SAMEA3541562, study PRJEB24748) | human gut metagenome | biome: human gut; feature: human-associated habitat; material: faeces | place: China | collected 2012 | reverse complement strand
GGTTATTTTTTTTGCAATTAATTAGTGTTGCACTTGATATTGTAATTTATCATATAAATAATAAAGGTTATAATAAAAATAAATAAAGTATAATTAGAATTTCTGAATAAAGGCCATTAATTAAGCAATAATTGAGGGGGAAGCAAATGAAAAAATTAAGTCATGGTTGTACATTAGATTGTGCAGATTGTTGTAAATTTAATGTATATATAGATAAAAATGAAGTAGTAAAAATAGAAGGAGATGAAGGACATCCTTATACTAAGGGATTTATATGTAAGAAAGGTTTAGCGCATTTAAAAAGAGTAAATCATGAGAAAAGATTATATAATCCTTTATTGAAAGTAAATGGAGAATGGAAAGAAATATCTTTTAAGGAGGCCATAGATATTATGGCAAAAAGATTAAAAGATTATAAAAATGAATTTGGAAGCAGATCTATTTTATATTATGAGCAATATGGAAATGGTTCATTATTAAAAAGTATAGGTGAAAAATTCTTTAATTTTTATGGTGGTGTTAGTTTAGCCAAGGGTGGACCTTGTTGGAGTGCAGGAATTGCGGCACAAAAATTAGATTTTGGAGATTCTAAAAGTCATTCATTAGAAGATATGATGAATAGTAATAATATTTTTGTATGGGGTAAAAACCCTGCTAATACAACAATACATACTATGCAAATGATAAGAAAAGCTAAAGCAAATGGAAGCAAAATAATAGTTATAGATCCAATAGAAACTGCAACTGCAACCTTAAGTGATAAATATATTAGAATTAAGCCAAATGGAGATTTAGCCCTAGCATTAGCAATAGGAAAGGTAATAATTGAAAATGAATTTTTTGATGAAAAGTATATAAAATCATATGTTAATGGATTTGAAGAATATAAAGAATATGTTTTATCTTTAAATATTGAAGAGTTAAGTCTTGAATGTGGAGTAGAAATTAATGAAATTAATGAATTAGTAAGATTATATTGTGAAAAGTATTCTACTATTTTATTAGGTTTTGGAATGCAGAAATATAAAAATGGCGGAATTACTATTAGAGCAATAGATGCTTTAGGCGCTATAACAGGACAAATAGGATTTAGTGGTGGGGGAGTAAATTATGCTAATAAAGTTTATCCTAAAATATTAAATAGTGATCCTTATAATAGTGAAAAAGCAGCTTCTAATAGATATTTTTATACTAGTGAGATTAATGAGTTTATAGAAAAATGTTCTTTAGGTAAAACATATTACAAGAATGATATTTTTATCTGTAATAAAGATAAGGAAAGTGATTATGACTTAAACATTCCAATAAAAATGGCTGTAATAACTAAAAGCAATTTAGTAAATCAGCTTCCAAATGTAAATAAATTGAAAAAGTCCCTATCTAAGATAGATTTTAAGGTGTGCTTTGATATGTTTATGACTGATACTGCAAAGGTATGCGATTTGATTATACCAACGAGTAGTCAACTTGAAAGTGAAGATTTATTATTTAGTTCAATGATGAATCCTTATTTAATATACAATGAGAAATTAATAGAACCTAGGGAAAAATTAATGGATGAATATTATTTCTTCATGGAATTAGCAAAGGAAATGAACTTAAATGATTATCCCTATGTAGAAAAGACAGATTATTTAGAAAAAGTAATAGAGCCATTAAAACATATTAATAGTAATATAAATTTAGAGTTTATAAAAAGTAACTATCTTACTTTACATAAAAATATTGCTTGGGAAGATAAAAAGTTTATGACTAAAAGTAGGAAATTTGAAATTATAAGATTATATGATCTTAATAATAAAGTTAAATGTAGTGAAAATAAAGCAAAGATAAGATTATTAACTAATCATGGAAGAGATAGTTTATCAAGTCAACATTTTATAGATGAAGAGGGAATGTCTATTGCATATATTAATGAAAATATGTCAAAAAGTTTAGATATAGATAATGATGAAATAGTATATTTAAAGTCAGAGAATGGACAAATAAAAGTAAGGATAAAAATAGATAGTTCAATTAGTGATAAAGTTGTAATGATGTTTGTTGGTTGGTGGGAAAAACATGGTAATCCTAATGTTTTAACTAATAGTGGTATTTCAGATATTGGTGGACAAATTACTTATAATGAAACTTTTGTGGATATAATTAAAATATAGTGATTAATTTATGAGTCAGCATTTTATGCTGACTTTTTCTTTTAAGTAAAGTTGCAAATTTATAATTTTGATAATTGAAATTACTAATATGGTTCAATATGATTATGAGCTTCTCTATGAAATCAATATAAAGCAATAATATAATAAACAAAAGATAAAAATATCTATAAAATAATAGACAAAAATAGAAAGTATCTATATAATAATTTTAAGAGCAAGAAAAGGAGTAAGAGAAAATGAGCAATGAAAATAAAAATGAGTTATGGGATTCAAAGATAGAAGATATAAAAAAGGGCTATATAGAAAGAGATGAGTATTATAAATGTTTAATTTGTAATGAGGTTTATACAAAGGGGAGGATTTATGAAGTTAATTCATATTTATATGAAGCTAAAAAAGCTATGGAACTGCATATAAAAGAATATCATAAGTCTATGTTAGATTATTTGTTAAATATGAATACAGCATATACAGGTATTACTGAAGTGCAGAGAGAGTTAATTGTTTTAATTGTACAAGGATTAAGTGATAAAGAAATAGCTAATAAACTTGGTGTAGCTGCATCTACAGTTAGAAATCATAGATATAAGCTAAGAGAAAAGGAAAAGCAAGCAAAATTATTCTTATCAATGATGGAATTATTAGCGTCTCATACAAGTAAAAATATTTGTAAAATGGATAATGAAGAAATATGTGATTCACATGCTGGTGCAACAACATTAGATGATAGGTATAACATTACAGATAAAGAAAAATTACAAACTGTTAAAAGTTATATGACAGAAGAAGGAGCACTTAAAAATTTCCCTGCAAAGGAAAAAAAGAAAATTATAATTTTAGAAGAAATAATGAAAAATTTTCGTAAGGGTAAAATCTATTCTGAAAAAGATATAAATAAAACATTAAAAAGAATATATGAAGATAATGCTACTATAAGAAGATATTTAATTGAATATGGATTTTTAGATAGATCAAAGGATTGTAGCAAGTATTGGGTAAAGGAATAAAGGATTAGGAAAAAACTTTTGGAAACTGCTATAAAATTTCTAGTTGATAAAAATGTTGATAAAATAGGACTAATAGTAATTGAGAAAAATAAGGTAGCTTATGAACTATATAAAAAGAGAGGATTTATAAAAGAAAATACCATAAGTGAGTGGATAGAACTATAAATATAATAAAATCCAAAGATGTAATTAATATATCTTTGGATTTTGTTATTGAAATAATTAAATTACATACTATTGGGGAACTATATTAATGTAGCAAGTATTAATAAGTTTAAGGGAGGTGTAATTTATGCAAATAACATTTAATGGTGATCCTATTACTCTTGTTGGAAACATGCTTAAAGTAGGAGATGATGCACCTGATTTCTTAGTGGTAGATAACACTTTAAAAGATGTAAAGTTGAATGACACAAAAGGAAAAAGAATATTTGTAACTGTACCATCAATAGATACTTCTGTATGCGATATGGAGGTAAGAAAATTTAATGAAGAAGCTTCAAAATTAAATGATGTTACAGTATATGTAGTATCAATGGATTTACCATTTGCACAAGTAAGATGGTGTGGAAATGCTGGTGTTGATAGAGTAAAAACAGTATCAGATTTTAAACAAAAAAGCTTTGGTAAACAATATGGAACATTGATACAAGAGTTTGGATTTTTAACTAGGGCTATATTTGTAGTAGATGAAAATAATAAAATTACATATGTTGAATATTGTAATGATGTAATAAATGAACCCAATTATGAAAAGGTATTGGATGCTGTAAAATAATTTTTATAAAAGGAGATTTTATTATGAGTATAAAAGAATCAATCGAAGAAATGAAAATTCATCATGAAGAAAGAAAAGAAGAGAGACATGAAAGACATGAAGAGAAAAAATTTGCTCATGAAATAAAACATCAAATGAAAGAAGAGGAAAGAGAAGAAAAAAAGGCACAAAGAGAAAAACAACATGAATTAAAGAAGGAATTTAAAGAAGAAGAAAAAGGAGCTGAAAAGATAGCAAAGGATTTAGATAAAGAAATAAGAAAGTATGAAAAAGAAGAAAGAAAGGAACAAAAAGAATTTGCTCATGAATTAAAAAAGCAAATGGAAAAAGAAACTGAATAAAAGAAATTAGCATAAAGGCATATAGAGAGTTGTTTTCTATATGTCTTTTAGTTTATTATATATTATGTAAAAAATATCATTTTAATAATAGTTTTAGATAAATATACAAAATAAAGGTAACATATTTGTAAATATTGCATATGGATGAAAACAGTTACAGGTTGTACAATAAATATATCAAATGAAGTTAATAAATTTAGAAGTTGATTTATGGGAGGAATAAAAAATGGCAAATTTATCATTACAACATATTTATAAAATATATCCAGGGGATGTAACAGCAGTTAAAGATTTTAATTTAGAAATTGAAGACAAAGAGTTTATTGTATTCGTTGGACCATCAGGATGTGGTAAGTCAACAACTTTAAGAATGATTGCAGGGCTAGAAGATATTTCTAAAGGGGAATTATATATAGGGGACAAGCTAGTTAACGATGTTGAACCAAAGGAAAGAGATATAGCAATGGTTTTCCAAAACTACGCATTATATCCACACATGACAGTATTCGATAACATGGCATTTGCATTAAAATTAAGAAAAGTTCCAAAAGCTGAAATAGAACAAAAAGTAACTGAAGCAGCTAAAATATTAGATATTGAACACCTATTAAAGAGAAAGCCAAAAGCTTTATCAGGAGGTCAAAGACAAAGAGTTGCATTAGGAAGAGCTATCGTAAGACATCCAAAAGTATTCTTAATGGATGAGCCTTTATCAAACTTAGATGCTAAATTAAGAGTTCAAATGAGAACAGAAATAACTAAGTTATATAGAAAGTTACAAACTACATTTATATATGTAACACATGACCAAGTAGAAGCTATGACAATGGGTACTAGAATCGTTGTAATGAAGGATGGAGTTATTCAACAAGTCGATTCTCCAATAAATATTTACAATAATCCAGCTAACCTTTTTGTAGCTGGATTCATAGGAAGCCCTCAAATGAACTTCTTAGAAGGAAAAGTAGAAAAAGATGGAAATGATGTTTGTGCGGTATTTGGTGAAAATAAAATAATATTACCAGCTGAAAAGGCTCAAATATTAACAAAATCTGGATATGTTGGTAAGTCAGTAACATTTGGTATTAGACCAGAACACTTGAGTGATGATGCAGATTTAATTGCAGCTAATCCAGGAAGCATTGTAAAAGGGCATGTAGAAGTTATTGAACTTATGGGTTCAGAAAGTTATATATATACAAAATGTGGAAATAATCCGCTGAACATTAAAATTGAAGGTAGTACAGAATTAAAGATTGGTGAAGTAGCAAGTCTTTACTTAAAGGCAGAAAAGTTACATGTATTTGATAAGGAAACAGAATTAAGAGTTGTATAATAATTAATTCGTTGGAGGAGATATTGTGAAATGTATTGAGAAACTGGTAAATGAAGTGTATAACAGTTGTAAAATACCTTTCCAATTAATAATGCACGATGTAGGGGAATATTCTACACCGCAATTTGAAATTGCTCAAAATGAAGTTAATAAGAGATTTATTTATAATAACACTGAGTGCTGCATCAAAATAAATGCAGCATTTAGTGTTACACTTGATTTATTACAACTTTATGTAGAAGAAAGGTTAAATAAAGTATTTTTAAGTAAAAAGAGTATTATTTCAGCATTGTTAGATGGTAAGGAAATTGAAGAAGAAATAATTAAAGCTAGTTGGCCAGTGCTAACAAAAGATTTTGATTTAATAAATATATATATTGATAATTATAAGGATGAAATAATATCATATCTTAAACAGGGATATTCATGTAGTAAAGTAGATATTATAAATTATAAAGGTCAAATCCTTATGTTTGGAAAATTTGAAGACATGCTAGAACATGCTAAAAGCATTAAGGATACTATACAAAGTGTAATTACTTGTAAGTGTTATATTAGTTATTGCAATGTTGAAAATTATTTAACATTAAAAAAACATTATGACGATACAAGATATAAAATTGATTTAGCATTTAAATATAATATTATTGATGGAATATTTGATGCAAACAAGATTATTTTAGAGGGTATAATAGACTCAGTTTCGGAAGAAATGAAAAAAGATGTATATGATAGGTTTGAAAAAGGAATATCAAAGTTAGATAATGAAATGATAAGAACTATGGAAGTTTTCTTTAAATGTGGATTAAATTTAAGTGAAGCTGCAAAAGAATTATATATTCATAGAAATACATTAATTTATAGATTAGATAAGATTCAAAAGTATACAAATTATGATATAAGAGATTTTAATGATGCTGTACTATTAAAGATCATATTCTTTATTTGGAAAGAAAAAAAATCTTGAGAATATTTTGAAAATAGTATATAATAACATTGAAAACGATACCGAAACTGTAAATTTAAGGGTAATTAGAATCTCCTAATATTTCTACCAATTTATTTAATTGGTGGAAATATCCTTAAAATGAGTGGGAATTATTTATCAAAACACCAATAGTATATGGGGTATTAGGAGGAGATAGTTTGAGAAATATTGATACCTTAGTTAATGAAATATATAATAATTCACAAATACCATTTCAATTGAATATTGAAGGAATTGGTAAATATACTACACCAAAATTTAAAAATGCAAATAGTACTGTGGAAAAAGCTATTAAATATAAAGGTGTAGATTATAAGGTTATGGTAAATAATCAACACAATTTAGCAATTGATTTATTAATGTTTTGTTTACAAAGTGCACTTAAAAGCATAATTATTGAAAAAGAAAATTTAATTTCTATGCTCTTAGATGATAATGAGGTGGAAAAGTCAATAATATTAGATATATGGCCACGGTTAAATGGAACATTTCAATTAATGAATATATTTGTTGAAGGAGACACTAACAATATATTAGCATGTATTAAGAAAAGTTATATAAATACCGAAGTAGAAGTTGTATTATATAATGGAAATATAATAGTAATAGGTGATTTACAAGAGACTATTAATAATGCAAAAAAAATAAAAGAAATTATAAATACACAATTTAATAAAAAATGCTATATTAGTTATTGTGAAGTAAGTAATTACAAAAAGATAAGACAAGCATATATTGAAAATCTTAAAAAAATTCAAATAGCAATTAAGTATAAAGTTAATTGTGAAATTTTTGATGACAATGAATTAATATTAGAAGTGATAGTTGATTCAATTTCAGATGAGATGAAACTTAGAATGTATGACAAATTTGCATCGAAAATATCGAATTTAGATGGAGAAATGATAAGAACTATAGAAACGTATTTCAAGTGTGGTTTAAATACAAGTGAAGCAGCTAAAGAATTGTTTATTCATAGAAATACTTTGTTATATAGATTAGATAAGATACAAAAAATAACGTCCTATGATATAAGGGAATTTAACAATGCAATGTTAATGAGGATAATGTTTTTTTATTTAGGAATAAAAAAGCAATTTTAATATTGAAAATATTAAAATTATAAGATACAATTATATTTGGAAACGGTACCGAATGGAGGGTATTTAAAACAAATATATTTAGTGAAAGTATTATTTAATCATGTATAGACATAAGTGACTCATTGGTGTAATATTTAGTAAGATTAATGAATCACTCCAATATAAAAAATGTTTTTGGTGTGGTCCATATCGTATTTTTTTAGATTTTACAGGTAACGATACCATAAATATTTTTTTGAGGAGGTATATTGATGAATATAAGGGATATCGCGAAAATATCCGGGGTTGGAGTTAGTACTGTATCCCGTGTTTTAAATAATCATCCTGATGTTAAAGAAAGTACTCGTGAAAGAGTTTTAGCAGTTATTAGAGAAAGTAATTATGTACCCAATAATAGTGCTAGAATATTAAAACAAAATAATACTAAAAATATAGGTGTTTTAGTAAAAGGGGTTTTTAATCCATTTTTCTCTGAGCTTATTAATGTTATTGGAAGCAAAATTAACGAAAAAAATTATACAATGATTTTACAACAAAATGATTATGTGTTAGAGCATGAAGTAGAAAACATAATTTCATTTGTAAAAGAAAAGAGATTACAAGGGATAATTTGCCTTGGAGGTAACTTTATTGATTTAGATGAAGATAGTTTCAAGAATATTGATGTTCCAGTAGTCTTAACGTCAGTTAATACTGTATCACCTTTAGGTAGAGATAAATATTCTACTGTGGGGATAGATAATCTTCAAGCTTCCTATTCTGCTACAGAATATCTTATAAAAAAAGGCCATACAAACATAGCATTAATGATAGGTGAGGAAAATGACTTTTGTGTTAGTTGGTGGAGATATAAGGGATATATAAAGGCTTTACGGGAATATGATATTGAAGTAAATGATGATAATTTACTTATTGGAGATTATGACACTAAAAAAGCTTACGAAGAAACATTAAAGTTTTTAAAACGTAGAAAAGATATTACTGCAATTTTTGCAATTTCAGATTTTATGGCTATAGGTGCAGCTAGAGCAGTTGTAGATAGTGGATTAGTTGTAGGTAAGGATGTATCTATATTAGGGTTTGATGGTATGGATATTAGTTGTTATTATAACCCAGGAATTTCAACTATAAAGCAACCTAAAAAAGAAATGGCTGAGAAGAGTGTAGAGATATTATTCGAACTTTTAAAGGGCAACGGAGAGAATAAACATATTTTATTAGATACAGAACTTTTAGAGAGAGAATCAAGTTCTTGTATTAATAAAAAATAAAATATTTATTAACGTAAATATAATATAATCAATTAAAATTATCGTGATAAAAGGAGCAGAATTATATGGAAAGAAGTGCAGGGGTTATAATGCATATTGCATCTTTACCAGGGAAGTTTGGTATTGGTACTTTTGGTAAAGAAGCGTATGAATATGTTGAATTTTTATTTAAATCAGGGTTAAAATACTGGCAGATATTGCCTTTAGGACAAACTGGATATGGGGATTCACCTTATCAATCATTTTCAGCATTTGCTGGAAACCCATATTTCATAGACTTTGATATTTTAAATAAAGAAGGAATTCTTAATAAAGAAGATTATGTAAATGAAAATTATGGAGATAATGAAGAATATATTGATTATGGGCGTTTATATGAAGTTAAATATATAGTATTAAAAAGAGCTTATGAAAATTTTAAAAAGCTAAATAATATAGATTTAAAAGCCAAATTTGAAGAGTTTACAAAAGAAAATGATTCATGGTTAGATGATTACTCGCTTTATATGGCAGTTAAGGGTAGATTTGGACTAGTTAGTTGGCAAGAATGGGATGAAGATATCAAGAAGAGAGAACCAGAAGCAATTAATAGATACAAAGACGAATTGTCTGATGAAATAGGATTTTGGTCTTTTATTCAATTCCTATTCTTTAGACAATGGAATGAATTAAAGAGTTATGCTAATGAAAAAGGAATAAATATTATAGGTGATATTCCTATATATGTGGCAGAAGATAGTGCTGATGTATGGAGTAATCCAGAAGCATATTTAATATATGAAGATACGTTAAAACCAATATCAGTAGCTGGATGTCCACCAGATGCTTTTTCAGAAACAGGACAACTATGGGGGAATCCTCTTTACGATTGGAACTATATGGAGAAGACAGGCTATAAGTGGTGGATTAAAAGAGTAGAAGAAAGCTTAAAGCTTTATGATGTAGTTAGAATTGATCACTTTAGAGGTTTTGAAAGCTATTGGGAAATTCCTTATGGTGAAGATACTGCTATTAATGGTAAGTGGGTTAAAGGACCTGGAATTAAATTATTTAAGGCAATTAAAGAAACATTAGGTGAAATAAATGTTATTGCAGAAGATTTAGGGTATTTAACAGATGAGGTTATTGATTTCTTACAAGAAACAGGATTCCCAGGAATGAAAGTATTACAATTTGCTTTTGATGCAAGAGAAGAAAGTAATTATTTACCTCATACTTATACAAGAAATTGTATAGCATATACAGGAACACATGATAATGATACTTTTAGAGGATGGTTTGAGTTAACAGGAAGTAAGAGTGATGTTGAGTATTGTAAAGAGTATTTAGCATTATCAGAAGAAGAAGGATATAACTGGGGCTTTATAAGAGGAGCATGGAGTAGTGTTGCAAATGTTTCAGTAGCATTAATGCAAGACTTCTTAAATCTTGGAAATGAGACAAGGGTTAACTTCCCATCAACTTTAGGAAGTAACTGGAAATGGAGAGCTAAAGAAGGTAGTTATAATACTGAATTAGCAGATAAAATTTACAAGTATACAAAAATGTATGGAAGATGTTAATTATAATAAAGGACTATTGCGTAAATGCAATAGTCCTTTGATTTTTTATTCATCATATATCAGTTACATATAACATAAATATAAATATATAAATTTATATTTTATGAGGCAAGGGTATGAATAAGAAATGTGTATATGATTTTTTTATAGGATTGCTTGCGCTTATGTTAACGTTAATGTTGATTATAGAAATTTTCATTAATATTCCCAAAGAGGTAAGTTGGACATTTTATTATATTGATAATATAGTCAGATTGATATTTATAGGTGATTACGTTACAAGACTTGCAATAAGTAAAGAAAAAAGGAAATTTATAAAAGAAAATTTAATAGATTTGTTTTCAATATTTTCTATAAGATTTTATGTTAGAGTTTTAGGTTTTACTATTATTCCTTCAAAAGTTAATTCTTCATATTGTATAAAAGCTATTAAATCTATTATGTTAATTATTTGTGCAATAAAATTTAAAATAAGAGTCAAGGATGAAATTAGAAAAAGTAGGTTAAATTTTTTATTAGTTGTTTCTACTATTTTTATAGTAATAGGGGCTGTATTAATATCTATAGTTGAAGGTATGTCAATAGGAGATGCTTTATGGTGGAGTTTTGTAACATTTACTACGGTTGGGTATGGTGATATTTTATTAAAAACTCAATTAGGTAAAGCAATTGCTGTTTTATTAATGATTATAGGTATAGGTGTTATAGGAGTTATAACAACTAGTATTACATTATACATAATAAATGGCGGTAAAAAGATAGAAAAAACATATGAGGAAAAAGTCATTGAAGATATTAAGAGTATGCTTGATAATTTTGATGATTTAAGTAATGAGGATTTAGACAATATTGTAAAGATACTAAAGGCTTTAAAGAAATAAATGGAAAAATATACTTGAAATTAATTTATTAATAACATAAAATTATATTATAGTTTTTAAATTTTGCGCAGGTGTGCTGGAATAGGCAGACAGGATAGATTGAGGGTCTATTGAGGGATTCCTCGTGTGGGTTCAAGTCCCACCATCTGCACCAATAATAGAACTGCATCAAAGGTATATGTGAATATATTTTTGATGTGGCTCTTTTTTTATAGAAATTTTCGGGAGGATTTATAAATGAAAAAAATAGTAATACTTGATGGTAAAACTTTAGGAGATATTAGTATAGAAAAACTTAATGAAATTGGAGAAGTGCAATATTATGAAGCTACAGATGAAAGTCAAGTAGTTGAAAGAATAAAGGATGCTAATATAATATTAACTAATAAAGTAGTGTTAAATAGAAATAACATGAAAGATGCAAAAAATCTTGAATTCATTGCAGAAACAGCTACAGGATTTAATAACATAGATATAGATTATGCTAAAGAGCATAAAATAGGGGTAGCTAATGTAGCTGGATATTCAACAAATGCTGTAGTTCAACATACATTTGCTAGTGCACTAGGACTATTAGATCAAGTAGTATATTATGATAGGTATGTAAAGGAGGGTGAATATTCAAAATCAGGATCTTTTACATGTTTAAATAAACCTTATTATGAAATTGAAAATAAAGTATGGGGAATTATAGGTCTAGGAGCAATAGGAAATAGGGTAGGAAAGATAGCAGAAGCTTTTGGTGCGGAGGTAATATATTATTCTACTTCTGGCAAAAACTCTTCTACTCAATTTAAAAAAGTATCTTTTGAAGAGTTATTAGAAAAAAGTGATATTATTTCTATACATGCTCCATTAAATGAAAATACAAAGGGATTAATTAATTATGAAGCATTAATTAAGATGAAGAGTAGTGCAATACTAGTAAATATGGGCAGAGGGCCTATTGTTGTAGAAAAGGATTTAGCTAGGGCTATTGAGGAAGAGCAAATAAGAGGGGCTGCGCTAGATGTCTATGAGACAGAGCCAGTTGGTGAAGATAATATTTTATTATCAATAAAAAATAAAGATAAGCTTCTTTTATCACCACATATTGCATGGGCAAGCATAGAGGCGCGTGAAAGATTATTTAATGAAGTTGTAGAAAATATTAAAGCTTTTTATAATGGAAAAGATAGAAATAGAGTTGATAAATAAAATAATTATGTTCATTGACAAATATAAAGCAATATAGTAATATTATAGAAAATAAAATAAATATTGCTAGGAATGAGAGTAGTAAAGAATCCATGGTTTTTCAGAGAGTAGACGGTTGCTGCGAGTCTATAAATTATATTTTTGAACTCGCTCATGAGCTATAAGGGTGAACTTTTAGTAGCTCTTATCGGTTAATACCGTTATTTTAATTAAGTATAAATTTTGGATGGTACCGCGTAAATACGCTCCAATGGAGGGTAATATTACGCGTTTTTTTTATTTATTACAATAATATGTTAATAATTTATTTTATTTATATATAAGGGGGCATTTATACATGTTAAATTACAGTAAGTATAGGAGATTTGAAACAATCAGTTTGAAGGAAAGAACATGGCCAAATAATGTTATTGAAAAAGCACCAATTTGGTGTAGTGTTGATTTAAGAGATGGAAATCAAGCTCTTATAAATCCAATGAATATAGATGAAAAAGTAGAATTCTTTAATATGTTAGTTAAATTGGGGTTTAAAGAAATTGAAGTTGGTTTCCCTTCATCATCTCAGATTGAATTTGATTTTTTAAGAAGATTAGTAGAGGATAATTGTATTCCTGATGATGTAGTAGTACAAGTATTAACTCAGGCAAGGCCACATTTAATAGAAAGAACTTTTGAAGCTTTACAAGGAGTAAAACAAGCTATAGTTCATATATATAATTCAACTTCAGTTTTACAAAGAGATGTAGTATTCAATATGAGTAAAGAAGAAATAAAGAATATTGCAGTTGAGGGGACAAAGCTTGTAAAAAAATATACTTCTGATTTTGAGGGGAAAATATTTTTAGAATATTCACCTGAAAGTTTTACTGGAACAGAAGTAGAATATGCATTAGAAGTTTGTGATGCAGTTGCTGATGCTTGGGGTGCAACTAGTGAAAATAAGATTATTATAAATTTACCATCAACAGTACAAATGGATACACCAAATGTATTTGCTGATCAAATAGAATATATGTGTCAAAATTTTAAGAATAGAGATAGAATTATTGTTAGTGTTCATCCGCATAATGATAGAGGTACAGGTGTTGCTGATGCTGAGTTAGCTTTATTAGCAGGAGCAGATAGAGTTGAAGGAACATTATTTGGTAATGGAGAAAGAACAGGTAATGTAGATATATTAACGGTTGCATATAATATGTTTTCACATGGAGTTAATCCAATGTTAAATCTTGAAAATATAAATGATATAATTGAGATTTATGAAAGATGTGTAAAAATACCAGTACCGGTTAGACATCCTTATGCAGGAAATTTAGTATTTACTGCATTTTCAGGTTCACATCAAGATGCAATAAATAAAGGGATGAAGAAATATGAAGAAAGAGGCTCAAAAATATGGCAAGTACCATATTTGCCTGTTGATCCAAGTGATCTTGGAAGAGAATATGAACCATTAGTTAGAATTAATAGTCAATCAGGTAAAGGTGGAGTTGCATTTGTAATGGATCATTGTTTTGGATTTAAATTACCTAAATCAATGCAACAGGAATTTGCAGAAGTGGTACAAAAAATTTCTGAGAAAAAAGGTGAAGTTCAGCCAAACGAAATTATGGATGCATTTAAAGAGCAGTATTTATCTTTACAGGAACCTTTTAAATTAATAAGTATTTCTATATCAGATATCAATAGTGATACAGAGAAAACAACGAAAGTAAATGCTGTTATTAATTATAAAGGAGAAGAACGTGAAATAGAAGGTATAGGTAATGGACCAATAGATTCATTAGGTAAAGCATTATCTAATAGTAAATTAATAGATGTTAGTATAATTGATTATAAGGAACATGCATTGAGTACAGGTTCTGAAGCTGAAGCAGCAGCATATGTTTATATGAGTAGAAATGATACTAACAAAAAGACATTTGGTGTTGGAGTTGATAGTAATATTACGAGAGCTTCAATAAAGTCTATAATAAGTGCTTTAAATAGATTGTATGGAAGTAAATAAAAATTTTTATATTGATTGATTTGAAATTTATGTATATAATAAGCTTTATAAGTTAATATGTTCGGTTGAAGGTAATGGGAGAGCGATTTAGATCCACCGAAGAAGTAAATCTTTCAGGTATTAGGACCGTTACTGGACGAGCCTCTGGAGAGACTCATAAGAGCACCGAAGGAGCAAGGTTTAATTTAAAGTTAAACTGAAACTCTCAGGTAAAAGGACAGGGGATTAAGATTAGTTAAAAGTTAATAGTTAATAGTTAGTAGTTAAGGTTTAAACTCATTATTGAGTTTATTAGTTTTATCTTATGGATAGTAATTTACAACCAATTTTTAGGTTAGAGATAACAAGGAATAAGATTTAGATAACGAATTCTAATATTAAGATTGCATAAAAATTTAATCTTAATATTAGAAATTCACTTTATATTAAAAAATTCAGGTTACCTGAATTTTACCTTAGCGCCTAACTAAAAACTCTTAACTAAAAACTAACTCTAATCTCCTCCTATAAATTTATAATTTTAAGGAGGATTTTTTTATGGAATTTTTAAATGGAGTTGAAAAAGTATTAAATAGTATTGATGGGATAGTATGGGGGCCACCTTTGCTAATATTATTAGTAGGAACAGGAATATACTTTACTTTTAAATTAAAGTTAATACAAGTATTTAAATTACCACTAGCACTTAAATATTTATTTGTTAAAGATGATGAAGAAGGTGATGAAGAGGCAAAAGGTGATGTATCAAGTTTTGCGGCATTATGTACTGCTTTATCAGCTACAATAGGGACAGGAAACATCGTTGGTGTAGCAACGGCTATTGCAGCAGGGGGACCAGGAGCTTTATTTTGGATGTGGATTGCTGCATTTTTTGGAATGGCAACTAAATATGCAGAAGGAGTTTTAGCTATAAAATATAGGGAAGTAGATGAAAATGGACAAATGTCAGGTGGACCTATGTATTATATAGAAAAAGGTCTTGGTAATAAATTTTTAGCTAAAATGTTTGCTGTGTTTGGCGTAGGGGTAGCACTTCTTGGAATAGGTACATTTGGACAAGTAAATTCTATATCTAAAGCAGCATTAATATCTTTTAATATTCCTTTATGGTGTACTGCTATTATAGTAACTGTATTAGTTGCATTAGTAACTTTAGGTGGTATAAAAAGAATATCAAATGTTGCTGAAAAGATTGTACCATCAATGGCTATATTATATATATTAGGTGCATTATTAGTATTAGGATTTAATTTAAAAGAAATACCTTCAGCAATAATGTTAATAATAAATAGTGCATTTAATCCAAAGGCAGCATTAGGTGGTACAGCAGGTATTACTGTAGCTTTAGCCATTCAAAGAGGTGTTGGAAGAGGCGTGTTTTCAAATGAAGCAGGTCTTGGTAGTGCACCAATAGCAGCTGCTGCGGCTAAAACAAAATCACCAGTTAAGCAAGGTTTAATTTCAATGACGGGTACATTTATTGACACAATAATAATATGTACTATGACAGGTCTTGCAATTGTATTAACAGGAAGCTTTAACAGTGGTCTTGAGGGTGCTGAAATGACTACATTTGCATTTCAACAAGGATTACCATTTGCAGTTATAGGAAAGTATATAGTAAATATAGGATTAATTTTCTTTGCATTTACTACTATAATAGGATGGAATTATTATGGAGAAAGATGTATTCAATATTTAACAGGTGTAAAGGGCATTATATTTTATAAGATAATATTTATTGTTTTTGTAGCAGTAGGTCCATTCTTATCACTAGATTTAGTATTTATAATAGCTGATATAGTAAATGGATTGATGGCATTACCTAATTTAGTTGGATTAATTGGATTAAGAAATGTAGTAATAAATGAAACTAATGAGTTTTTTCAAGAATTTAAGAGGGAACAAAGTAATGCTTTAGAGAAAGTTTATGAAATAGAATAATGAAAAAGTTGAATCTGTTATAGGTTTTAGATTATAAATTTAGCCTATAACAGATTTTTTTATTATATATGTATTTTTAAAATTATGGTTACTTTAGTAATAAAAATATACTTAAAAAGGTAAAATAAAGTATAGGAGGTAAATATGATTTATAAATATCCAAAGGTGTAGCTTTAAAATATAGATGGAAAAGTGAAGCCACTAAAGAGTATTTTAAAATTATAGGAGAGTTTAAGATGAAAAGTAATATTAAATACAGAGGTTTAAATAGTTATGTTTTATCTGATAAGAAAACTATGCTTTATAAATTTGCTATGATAATTATTTTATCTTCATTGATGATTGTAACTATATTTAGTACAATAAAAATTAAAATTTCTCAAAGTGTTACAAATGTAAGATATATAAGTGAAGAAACAGGAAATGATAACATAAACGATAGTATTGAAGAGGAAAATAGTGCAGATGTAAATTCAGATATAAGTAATGAAAAAGTAGTAGAGGTAAATTTTAATGTTAATTTGGATGATGATAAGATAGAATTTTTAAATAAAATATCTCATGGCGCTATTAAAAGTTATGAGGAGTATGGGATTTTACCATCAATTACTATAGCTCAAGCCATATTAGAATCAGGATGGGGGCAATCAGACCTTGCAGTTACCCATAATAATTTATTTGGAATAAAAGCAGATTCTAGATGGAGCGGAGCCATTGCAACAGTCTCTACAAGTGAAAATTATAATGATACTACTATAGCTAACTTTAGAAAGTATGATAATATTGAAGATTCAATTGAAGATCATGGAAGATTTCTATATGAAAATTCAAGATATGCGGAATCAGGATTATTTTCAGGAAAGAATTATAAAGAACAGGCGCAAGCATTAGAAAATGCAGGGTATAGTACAGTTAGAAATGCAGATGGGGTAGCAGTTTATGCAGATAAATTAATTGCATTAATAGAAAAATATAATTTAATGGAATATGATAATAAAGTTAAATAGTAATATTAATAAAAGAGTTAAATGATTAAGGATTTATAAACATTTAACTCTTATTTTATGTGAATATAATTAATATTTTTCTGTAAATGTACGCTCATTTGGAAGAATTTCAATTTTCTTTTGGTAAAGTTCATCAACTCTAATGAACCTATTACCTTTTTTTATATCTTTAATATATTTAGTTATAGAAGAATCATCTCCTTGAACTTCCATTTCAACCATACCATTTTCCATATTTCTTACCCAACCAGTTAAATCATACTTTCTTGCAGTCATAGTACAAAAAAATCTAAATCCAACACCTTGGACACGACCATCTACTATTATGTAATATCTAACCATAAAATCCTCCTAAAAATAATATAATCTATTATAGATTATATCATATGTGATTTTGATGTTAATAATATGTTTATTTATAATTTTAAATTATAATATTTATAAAAAAACAGAATTATATACTATGAATGTATATAATTCTGTTTTTTATAATACTATTGAGAAAGCACTTCAGTAAATGCTGATTCGTATAATTTTAAAGTTTCTTGATTTAAATTAGTAAATAAGACACATTTATCTAATATAGAATCAGAAGGATATGCAGCTGGATTATTTTTAGTTTCATCATCAAGTAAATCATATGCTGCAGTATTAGGAGTAGAATATCCTATATAATCAACATTTTCTTTTGCGTTTTCAGGATCGCATAAGAAGTTGATAAATGCTTCAGCACCAGCTTTATTAGGAGCATCCTTAGGAATACATAAAGCATCAACCCATTTATTTGAGCCTTCTTCTGGAATAACATATTTCATGTCAGGATTTTCATTCATTATATATATTGCATCTCCAGACCAAACAGCAGCAAGCATTTTTTCACCTGTAATCATATTATCTTTGACTTCATCAACAACGTAAACAGGATTTGTTAATTTTCTTTGTTCTAATAATTCATCTTTAGCTGCATCTATTTCACTAGGAACATCTGAATTAATAGAATATCCAGCTTTAATTAAAGCTATAGCTAAAGAATCTCTTAAAGAATTAAACATATATACTTCATCTTTATATTTGCTATCCCAAAGTATATCCCAACTAGTTACAGGTTCTGTAATTCTAGAACTGTCATAGATAATACCAATAGTACCCCACATATATGGCACAGAGTATTCATTTGTTGGATCGTAAGATAAGTTTTTATAATTTTCACCTATATATTGATAGTTAGGAATATTGTTATAATCTATTGTTTCTAGCAAATCTTCTTGTATCATTTTTTCAATCATATAATCAGAAGGAACTACTAAGTCGTATGTACCAGGATTAGTTTTTACCTTTTGATACATGATTTCATTAGTATCATAAGTTGAGTAATTAACTTTAATTCCAGTTTCTTTTTCAAATTTTCTAATTAGAGCTTCATCAATATAGTCTCCTACATTAAAGAAATTTATTGTTCCATTTTCACCAACATTACTATTTCCACAGCCAGTGAAAAGAGAAGCAGTTAATATTGCAGCAGCTGCTAATGCAACTAAAGATTTTAATTTTTTCAATCTACACACCCCTTGAAGTAAATTCTTTTCTATTAACAATTAATAATAAAATTAATACTGTAATAAACATTAAAGTTGATAATGCATTTATTGATGGATTGATACCTTTTCTAGCCATGGAGTATATTTCTATAGAAAGATTAGTAACTCCAGGACCTGTTGTAAAGAAACTTATTACAAAATCATCAATAGACATAGTAAATGCCATTAATAATCCTGCAAATATCCCCGGCTTTATTTGAGGAAGTATTATTTTCCACATTGCATAACCAGGTGTTGCACCTAAATCTAAAGCTGCTTCAGTTATATTATGAGGTAATTGCTTTAATTTTGGTAATACTGATAATATTACATAAGGAATATTAAAAGTAATATGTGCTAAAAGCATTGTTCCAAATCCAAATTGAGCATTTATCCCTATTTTATTTAAAATAGGAAATATAAAAATAAATAAACTCATAAGTGAAATACCTGTAACTATATCAGGATTTAATACAGGTAGATTATTTATATTTAGTAGTGTTTTTTTAGGAACACCTTTCATTCTATGAATTCCTATTGCAGCTAAAGTTCCAATTATAGTTGCTATAATTGAAGCAAGTACAGCAATTATTAATGTATACTTTAATGCATCCATTATTCTTGTGTTTTGGAAAAGCTCACTATACCATCTTAATGTGAATCCATTCCATTTTGCAGTTGATTTTGAATCATTAAAGGAGAATATCATTAAGGTAACTATTGGTGTATATAAAAACACAAAAATAATTAGTAGATAAAATCTTTTAATGAAAGATTCAAGCTTTTTAACCATAATATACGTCCTCCTTATTATTTATCATCAGTACCTTCAAATTTATTCATGAAGGCCATAGATATTAAAATTATTATCATCATGAAAATTGCAATTGCAGATCCAAAGTTCCAATCATCCATTGAAGTATATTGAGTTTCAATTAAATTACCAAGTAGCATGTATTGGCCTCCACCTAATATTCTTGAAATAACAAAGGTAGAAACAGCAGGCATAAATACCATAGTAATACCAGAAATTATTCCAGGCATACTTAGAGGGAAAATTATTTTTGTGAAAATTTCCTTTCTACTTGCACCTAAATCTGAAGCTGCATTAATTAAATCAGTATCCATCTTTATTAATACAGTATAAATAGGTAAAATCATAAATGGTAAAAAGTTATAAATCATACCTAATAAAACTGCAAAATCATTATAAAGAAGATTAGCGCGTGCAAAGCCTAGGGTAACTAAAAGAGAATTAATTAATCCGTTTTTACCTAGAATAGGTAGCCAAGCATAGGTTCTTAATAAGAAATTCATCCACATTGGTATTATAAATAGCATAATTAAAATATTTCTTTTACCTTCACGCATTTTTGAAATTAAATACGCAACGGGATAACCTAAAATAAGGCAACCTAAAGTAGCTTCTACAGCTAAAAGAATACTTCTTCCAAAAACTTTTAAGTATTTAGGGTCCATTAATCTTTGAAAATTCTCTAGTGAAAAATGATAACTATCTCCAGATTTTATTGTGAAACCAAAAAATACTACTATTAATAGTGGAATAACAATAAAAAGTGAACTCCACACAACATAAGGTGCTGCAGGTAAAGCACTTTGATTATTTTTCTTTCTCATAGTCTTTCACCTTTCTCATTATATGTATTGATTCTGGATCTATTATTAAACCAACAGTGTTTCCGACAGTTGCGCTTTTTATATTATGAATAATCCAAGTATTATTTTCTGTAATAACTTCAATTTCGTAATGAACTCCTTTGAAGGTAACAGAGTTAACTTTACCAGTTAACATTCCTTTATCGGCAGTAGTTATTTCTATATCTTCAGGTCTAATTACAACGTCAATGTCCTCAGATGGATTAAAACCACTGTCTACACATTTAAATATAGTATCTGCAAATTTAACTTTATAATCCTCAAGCATTATTCCATCTAAGATGTTACTTTCTCCAATAAAGTCAGCAACAAAAGCATTTGCTGGTTCATTATAAATATCTTCAGGAGATCCCATTTGTTGTATTTCTCCCTTGTTCATTACAACTATTGTATCAGACATAGTAAGAGCTTCTTCCTGATCGTGAGTTACAAAGATAAAAGTAATACCAAGTCTTTTTTGAATTTTTTTAAGTTCTAATTGCATTTCTTTTCTAAGCTTTAAGTCTAATGCACCAAGAGGCTCATCTAATAAAAGAACTTGAGGTTCATTAACTAATGCTCTTGCAATTGCAACTCTTTGTTGCTGACCACCACTAAGTGAGTCTACAGATCTTTTTTCAAAACCTTCTAATGCTACCATTTTTAGCATTTCATGAACTTTTTTATCAATTTCATTTTTAGGTAGTTTTTTAATTTTTAGACCAAAAGCAATATTTTCATAAATATTCATATGAGGAAATAAAGCATACTTTTGGAATACTGTATTTAATTGTCTTTTGTAAGGAGGTACATCAGAAATATCATTTCCGGCAAAGACAACCTTTCCACTGTCAGCAGTTTCAAATCCTGCTATTATTTTAAGAGTCGTAGTTTTACCACAGCCACTAGGACCAAGCAATGTTAAAAATTCATTTTTTCTTATATTCAGCGAAAGATTATCTAAGACAGTATTATCACCATAAACTTTAGATACACCTTGTATTTCTATAATATTTTGACTCAAAAAAAACACCTCTTTCTTTAATATTAAAAGGAAACACCTTATCACATTTTTCTAATGAGTATATATAAATTTATCTAAAATGATGGGGGAGTAGAAATCCAAATAACCTTAGCTGTAGTTTTACCATCATTACTGATATAGTGATTTGCTCTAGGTTTAAAATAAAAACTTTCGTTTTTACGGACTTTATAAGATTTATCTCCTAAATGTAGAGTTATACTTCCAGATAATACATATCCAAATTCTTCGCCTTCATGAGGTTCTTCTTCTAGATATTTCCCACCAGATTCAATTGTTATCATTATAGGTTCCATTTCATTTTTTTGTGCATTAGGAACTAGCCACATTAATTTATATTTCAAGTCAGAATTTTCAGTTTCAAACATATCTTCGTATGTATAAGTTATTTTTTCATCCTTATCGTCACTAAAAAATTCTTTTAGGTTTGTCCCTAGTATTTCAAGAATGTCTATTAGTGTTGCTATAGAGGGAGAAGTTAAATCATTTTCTACTTGAGATATAAATCCCTTAGATAATTCACATCTATTAGCAAGTTCTTCTTGTGTTAATCCTTTTTCAATTCTCATTCGTTTAATTTTATCACCAATTTGCACAATTTCACCTTGCCTTTCATTTTGTTTGATAATAACTATTACTAAACTAAAGGTTTAAAATTACTAAACAAACAATGTTATTATATAGACATATAAACAAAAAATCAATAATTTTTAAAAAAAATGTTAAAAATATAATTTTGAATTTTCCTTTTAAAATAAGGGGTTAAAGTAAAAGAAATAAACATAAGTTTAACATTTATACATTAAAAGTTTAGTAAAACTAAGAATTGTAGAATTTAAATAAAAAATTTTAAAAAAAGAATTGTAGTGATAGTACAATAATTACTTTAACTAATACTATATAAAGTTATAATGAGTAAACTAAGCAAAAAAAATACTAATATAATAAATAAATAAATATTAAATTAATTATTATGTGAATTATTATTTTAAACAAATAATAATTATTATGAATAAATAATGATTATGATGAAGTATTAACAAATATAAGGTTAAGGTGTATAATGAAAGAAAGAAAAAATTTAATAATTAAATAAAAAGATATAAGTAAAATTAATTGGTTAATAACTTATAGATAAATTGGAGGAAGTATAATGCTAAAAGGAAGAATACATTCAATAGAAACAATGGGCCTTGTGGATGGACCAGGAATAAGAGTTGTAGTATTTATGCAAGGATGTGCACTAAGATGTCAATATTGTCATAACCCTGATACATGGAGCGATAAAGGTGAAGATAATTTAGAATTAACACCAGAAGAATTAGTTAATAGAATAGTTAGATTTAGATCTTACTTTGAAAGATCAGGTGGTGGAGTTACTTTTTCAGGTGGAGATCCTTTAAGACAACCAGAGTTTTTAAAGGAATGTTTAAAGCTATGTAAAGAAAAAGGAATACATACAACTTTAGATACTTCAGGTGTAGGGGCTGGAAATTATGAAGAAATATTAAAATATACAGATTTAGTTCTTTTTGATGTTAAGCATTTAACAGCAGAAGGGTACAAGTATATGACAGGAATTAATATTGATGAAAGTTTAAAATTCCTTGAGGCATGTAAAAAATGTGATACTAAATTATGGATAAGACAAGTAGTTGTTCCAGGTTTAACAGATAATGAAGAATATATTACTGAATTAGGTAAGTTTATAAAAACTTTAAATAATGTAGAAAAAGTTGAATTATTACCATATCACTTATTAGGAGTAAATAAGTATGAAACTATGGGAATAAAGTATAGATTAGAGGGAACTCCAGCAATGGACAAAGAAAAATGTAAAGAACTATACAAGTTATTAGATATATAAAAAATATGTATAAAAGAGGATGTTTTAATTAACATCCTCTTTTTAGGTTTATAATTAAAGTTGACTAGAAAAAAATCCAGGTTTAATATATTTCTTTTTCATACCTTCTATAACTAAAAGATAAACGGCAGCAGTATCAAATCTTGCATCATGATAATTCCCACTACCTTGGAATAATTCATCAGTTTTTTTTGCAATAGTATCGTCAGAGATTCCTAAGAAGTTTATTACTTCAGAAAGCTTAGGGTTTTTTATGCCATTGCCACTTGGAGAAGGAATTTGACAAATGTTTTTATAGTAAGCCATAGTACAAAATGTCTTTTTAGGTTCCCAAGAACAATCAATCATACCAGCTTCATATAGAGAATTAACTTCGTGCTTTAAGAATTTAACATCAAACTGAACATTATGACCAATTACAAAATCAGCATCAAAGAAGTCAGACATAAAATCTTGAATTTGTTCAAGAAATTCTAAACCATTTGATAATTCATACAATTTTTCTAATGAAAAACCATGAACTTCTTCGGCTGCCGGATCCATTTCATCCACTGTAAAGAAGAAATTTTTCCCTGTTGTAGTTTGGGGTTTAGTTGAAGTATCAACTGTTATATAACTTAACTGACATATATGGCCAGGTCTTACACTAGTTGTTTCAGTATCAAAAAATAAAAGTTTCATCTGTGCCTCCAAAAATATTTTTATTGATTTTATAATATCATAAGTTATGTTAATTAACAATTTTTCATAAAAAAATGCTTTTTACTTACTTGAAAGTAAAAAGCATTTTTATTAATTCAATTCATTTGAGATTAACTTTAGTAATTCAACACATGTTTCTTTTGTTTTATTATTTTTATCTAAATCAGGATTATATTCTACAAAATCCATAGAACTTACTAAGCTTGTACTCATAATTCCTTGAAGAAGTTCTTTACTTTGTGAATAACTTAATCCATCGCTTACAGGAGTTCCTGTCCCAGGAACATAATCAGGATCTAAACAATCAATATCATAAGAGAGATGAATATTTTTTATATTCTTTTCTTTAATTAATGATAATAATTGATTTAATACTTCTTTTGTACCTAAGTTATTGATTTGTTCATTAGTCCATACATGCATATTTAATTCATTTATTAAATCTACTTCACCTTTGTCTAAATCACGACAAGCCAAAATAAAAACATTTTCTGGTTTGATTTTAGCTTTATCAAAGAAAATTGAAGTTAATTTTTCATAACCATAACCCATTGAAGCAGCTAAAGGCATACCATGAATATTTCCTGAAGGTGAGGTCTTGTCTGTATTAATGTCTCCATGAGCATCTATCCAAATTACTGCTAAATCATCTCCAAAATATTTACTTGCACCAGCAAGTGATCCTAAAGCTAAAGAATGATCTCCACCAACTATAAATGGGAAGGTATCATTTTCTAATGCTTCTAAAACTTTAGAAGCTAGTCCATTATTTGCATTAACAACTTGTGTTAAATATTTTAATTTTAAATCACCTTTATATTTTTCTTTTTCGCTAACTTTTTCAACTTCTATATCTCCTAAATCATAAACATTATGATTCTTTTCAAATATATCAATGAGGTTGTTTTTTCTTAACTCTTCAGGGCCCTTTTCTACTCCAGGTTTATCACAACCATAAAAAAGAGGCATTCCAATAATACTTATATTCATAAAAAGACCTCCAAATCTATTAATTTTTCACATTACTTATAATAATACTTTAAGATATATAAGTAAATATTAAAATTTTTTTATTTTAAAATATTCAATAAATAATATTTTCTTTAATAATAGTTTATCCAAAACAAGTAGAATAATGTTAAAATAATTAAAGTATATAAGTAATAAACTACAAAATAATATATAAAAAGAATAAAAAAGACTAGATACAACTTTAATGTGCAATATATACCACTTTTTTAAAAAAAAATTCTAAATCTCTAAAAATTTAATAAAACTTTGAAAGAAATTGTGGTATTATTATATTTATTATTTTATAATTATATAATGTAAGTTGTATAAACTACATTTAGAAAATAATAATAATGCAATATTTAACTTAAAAAATGAATAAACATTTTCGAAGGGATGGCACAGCTATGAATGAACAAAATAAAAATAGAAAAAAGCGTTCTAGTAAAAAAAGATGGTCTACAAAAAAGAAAATAATATTATCGACTGTAGTTGTTTTTGCATTAATAATCGGTATGTTAGCTTCTGGATATCTTTATATAAGGAGTAGAATATATTCAGGGTTAAATCAATCAGAAATAACAAGCGATATTGACTACCAAGAAGTTGATGGTATAACAAATGTTTTATTACTTGGAACAGATGCAAGAACGTTAGATGAAGCTGCAAGAGCGGATTCAATTATTATAGCAACATTAGATAATAACAATAAAAATATAAGATTAACATCATTATTTAGAGATACATTAGTAAATATACCTGGACATGGCGAAGGAAAATTAAATGCAGCTTTAGCATATGGTGGACCAGAGTTACTAATAGAAACTATTAGAAATACATATGGAATAAATTTAGATAAATATATTATTATTAACTTTTGGGGATTTGAAGCTATAATCGATCAAATGGGAGGATTAGAATTTGATGTTGAAGATTATATGCTTGAGGAGTTAAATAAATATATTGGAGAATCTACTGGTGGAAATGATTGTCCAGTAACTGAAGCAGGAGTACAGATTTTAAATGGTAAACAAGCACTATCATATGCAAGAATAAGAAAAGGTGTTGGAGATGAATATGCTAGAACCGATAGACAAAGAGAGGTTTTAATAAAAGTTGCAGAAAAGTTAAAAGAAACAAAACCAAGTAAGTATTTAGGAATTATGAATAGCATGCTTGATTATATTAAAACCAATATTGATCCAATAGAAGCATTAAATATGGCTTATACTATTTATAAATTCCCGGCTTTAGAAATAGAACAATTACAAATACCTATACCAGAATTAGCAGATGGAAGATTATATAAAAATTTAGGTTGGGTATTTTTAATGGATACGGAGCAAAATGCAAAATACTTAAGAGAATTTGTTTTTGAAAATAAAATACCAGATTCATCAACATATGATTATGATTCTTTTAATGAAGCAATGTCAGATTACAAAGCAGAAGAAAGTGATTATAATGATAGACATAATATAAATCCTGAAGACTATGAAGAAAATAGTGTAGATGTTACTGAACCACCAGCATCTAATAATAGTAATCAAGGTGGAAGTACTGGGGGAACACCAACAACGCCACCAGTAAGTGATGAAAAGAAAGAGGAAGTAACACCTCCAACAACACCACCAGTAAGTGATGAAAAGAAAGAGGAAGTAACACCTCCAACAACACCACCACCAACAGAAGAACAAAAGCCAGAAACAACACCAAGTGAGGATATAGGTGAACAAGAAACTAATCCAAATGAAGTAAAACCAGCTGAATAGTAGAAGATAAAGCGATGAATTTAGTTCATCGCTTTTATTTTATTAAATTATTTTAAATAAGATATTATGTACCATAATATGTGATATAATGTTTTTAAAAGAAATGAAAGGAGAGGAAAGATGAGCTCATTTAGAATGCAATTACTTTACCTTATTTTAAAAATTCCGGCTATATTAATAGCTTTTACTGCACAAGGATATGCAAAAGCTTTGGTTGCAGATAAATTAGGTGATAAAACACCTAGATTTCAAGGAAGATTAACTTTAAATCCAGCAGCACATATAGATTTAATAGGGTTTATAATGATTTTAATAGCTGGATTCGGATGGACTAAACCATTAAATACGAATCCTAGTGCATATAAAAGGGGGTATAAAGATGCTATAAAGGTTTCTATTGCAGCACCTTTAGCAAATTTATTCGTAGGTTTTATAGGTATAATTTTACTTGTATTTACATCAAAGTTTTTATCAAGTATATTACCTGAAACAATATTCTTTATATTATTTTATATGTTAAAGTTTATAACTTCAATAAACATAAGTTTATTTGTATTTAATTTATTACCATTACCAGGATTAGCTGGGTTTGAAATATTTAGAGATATATGGCCAAAAACATTTTATAAGGTTTCAGATAAGATATATCAATATCAATTTTTAATACTTATATTAATTATTTTTGCTGGTGGAACTATATTATCAATTCCAGTTAACTTAATTTATAACTTTTTCTATACTATAGCTAAATTAATTTTTGGAATGTAATAAAAAAGGTGGCAATTAATTTTGCCACCTTTCTTTTTCTATAAATAAATCTCTATGATATATTTCTTTAAAGAAATTCTTTCCTCTCAAAGCTTGATGAATTTCAACATCTAAGTTAGAAGGCGATGATACAGTAATTATTACTTTTTCATCATCATAATAAACATTTAACTTTTTAACAACACCAACTAAACTTCTATCTAGACCTTCAGCAATTTTAACTAAAGCACCTAATTTATTAATTATATCAATATCTAATTTGTTAATTAAATAAGAAAACTGAGCTAAAGGTAAATGATAGTCGTTAAATCTATGCGAAGCTGCAACGGCTGCACTCATTAAATGTTCTTTATGAGTTAACTCATTAATTAAGGAATTTAAAATTATATAAAATGAATGCTTATGATGATTTTGATAGTTTATACTAGTACCACAATCATGAAGCATTGAACCTGCTTTTAATATATTTAAATATTTATCATCTAATCTGTGAAGAGGTTTTAATTCTTCAAACAATTGAGCAGATATAAAATACACTTGTTCAGCATGAGGAATATTAGCATTTAGAGAATTTAAAATACCATATATACTATAATCTAAAATATCATCCATAACATTATAATTTTTATAAAGATAATCATAAAGAATACCTTCTCTTATAGTATTATTACAAATTCTAATAACTTCAGGTGAAACCTTTTTTACTAATTCATTTAGGATTAGTAAAGAGCTAAACATGCTATCAACCATATCTAGATCAATTCCATCTATTTTTCTACGTAATTTTAAGTCTTTGCATTTTATTGTATTATAAATTTCATGTATTCCTACAGGAGTAATTTCGTAATTATTGATTATTTCTAAAGGATAATGAGTTTTAAATTTATCCATTTTAACTATGGTTTTAGCTAAATCACCTAGGAATATTATTGATTCATAATTATCATTTAGCCAAGAGATATCATCTAATTTATCTTTTACATATGAAGATGAAACATCTAAATTAGTATTTAAAATTCTATCATTAATATTAAAAGTATATGCTAAATTTATTCCACCAAAAGGAAGAATAGTAAAGTTATTTATTTTACCATCTTTGATATCAATTAAATTAGTTGATGTGCCAGTTATTTCTACAATAAGTGAATTGTTTAATTTCATGCTTCTATTTACTGCTAACACAGTGAATTTAATTTCTTCTTCTTGTGATAGTATTTTTAAATCTAAGTTAAGATTTAGTTTAATCATAGAAACAATAGATTCACTATCTTTTAAATCATGAAAGAAGCTAGTTGTTATTGCAAAAATTTCTTTTGCGCCAGAAGCTTCGCAAAGAGATTTATATGTTTTTATTGTAGATAATATATAATTTAACTTTTCTGAGCATAAAATACATTCCTTTGATAATTCATAACAGATTTTAAATGGAGTTTTCAATTCATCAATAACTTTAAAATAGCCCATTTCTTCTACTTCAGCTAATATCAATCTAATTTTACTAGAACCTATGTGTATTACACCTACTCTAATCATATTTAATCATTCCTATCAAAATACTTTATATAATTCTATCTTATATAAAAACTATATAAAAATAAAGGGGAGTTGACAAAAAATATTTTTAATACCTAAAATATTATGTACATGGGAGAAGATAATATGGATTATAAGATATATATAGCAAAAAAAATAAATGAGTATATTAATTTATCTATTGAAGAAATAGAAAGTATGTTGGAGGTTCCAGTAAAATATGAAAATGGAGACTATTCATTGCCGTGCTTTCACTTAAGTAAAATATTAAAAAAACCTCCTAACTTAATTGCTAAAGAATTAAAAAAACAAATAAAAGATGATATCTTTGAAAAAATAGAGAATTTAGGACCATACCTGAATTTTTTTCTTAATAAAGGGATTTATATTAGGAATACATTAGAGCGTGTTATACAGCAAGGAGAAGCGTTTGGATACAGTTGTATGGGAGAAGGGAAAATTATTTGTATTGAACACTTATTTTGTAAAAAATCAGGATGTTTTGATATAAGTAATCCTTTTACTATTGTAGTTGGCAATTCATTATGCAATTTATTTAGAAATAGAGGTTTTAAGGTAATAGATATTAATAATATAAGTAAAATCTGGAGTGAAGTTGATAAATTAATTTTAACTCAGTTTGATTATGAAGATACTTTTTTCAATTATGAAGTGGATTTATATTATAATGAGTTAATATCGAAATTAAGAAAAAAGAATTTATTAATAAAATTTAATGAAACTTATGTAGTAAATCTTGAAAATTATAATATGCCTCCATATATAGTGAGTAATGAATATAAAATAGATAAAAAAGTATTAAAGATAGCAGATTTATTGCACATAAATAGTAAATATAACTTTTATAAATATTTATATATATCCAGTAATTCGGAAAAAGTGAATGTAAATCAGAAATTTAAAGTGTTAGAATTATTAGATTATGAGTGGGTTAAACAATGTGAACATGTAAAACTTGGGCTTGTTAAATTTGCTAAAAGTGATACATTTATTAAGAATGAAAAATATTTAAATTTTAATGAGTTACTAAGTAATAGTTGTAACGAAATAATGGAAAATCATATAGAATTAAAAAAAGATAAAGGATTATTAAAAGCTATATTACAAAGTGCACTAGTATTTACTTATTTAAGTGATTATAGAATAGGAAATAAAATAATAGATTTTAATAAAATATTTTCAACTGAATATAAAACGGGTGCATATATTATATATTCATATATTAAATTAAAAAGTATGTTGTTAAAGTTTGAGAATTTAAATTGTAACTGTAATTATAGCAAATTGAATTTTAAAGAAGGATTAGAATTAGTAAAGTTGTTAGATGTATATGAATATTTTATACAAACAGCTACTGATGAATTAGAACCAGCAATAATAAGTAGATATATAATTAAGATAACAGATTCAGTTAATGAAATTTCAAATTCTATATTTGACTTGGAGAATGAGAAACTTATTAAACCTAAATTACAATTAATTAAAGCTACGAATATAGTAATAAAAAATGCATTAAGATTACTAGGAATATATATTGATTAGTGTTTTAAATTTGAGAAAGAACCTAAATGATGAATAAAGGTTCTTTTTTTATAAATATCAATATTTAAATAATGGTATATTTGATATAATTAACATAATAATATTATTAAAGGAAAAAGGAGGAGAGAAAGTAATTGATTTTTAAAAATAATAAATATAAGAGTTTAATAATAGCTGTATTAATTACTATTATAGTTGGAATTTTTGCATTTAAGTTAATTGATAATATAGGTATGCTTATTGATATTATAAGGAAATTTATTTCACTTTCAATGGTATTTGTTTATGGGATAATTATTGCTTATATATTAAGTCCAATAGTCAGTTTTTTCGAGAAAAGAGTAAAATTAAGTAGAAACATTTCTATAACTTTAACGTATGCAATATTATTGGGTTCAATAATTTTATTGGCTGTATATGGTATACCAGGTTTAATAGAAAATATAAAAGAAATAGGTAGTAATGTGCCTAGTTATATATCATCAATAGAAGATTTTATTAATAATATACTTGAAAAGGATGATGTAAGTAAGTTTATAAATACAGCTGGTATAAAAGTGAATATAGATATGTATATTGATAAAGCAGGAAATCTTGTAATGACTGCTATTGAAGGATCATTATTGAAAATGGTAACATTTTCATCGGTGATTGTTAAATTTATTATTGGATTGTTAGTAGCAATTTACATATTGATAGATAAAGAACGATTATTATTTGAGTGTAAAAGAGTTTTATATTTAGTAATAAAAAAAGAAAAAAGTGAAAAGATAGTTGAGTTCATTAAAACGTATAATTCAATGATAGGTACATACATAGGAATAAAAGCAATTGATTCATTAATAATTGGAATTATGGCATTTGTGTTATTAAATATAGTGAAATCTGAGTATGCTATTTTATTAGCAATATTAGTGGGGATAACAAATATGATTCCTTATTTTGGACCATTTGTAGGAGAAATTATAGGGTTTTTAATAAATGTATTTGTATCACCAGCTAAAGGGATAATTGTTTTTTTGACTTTATTTGGATTGCAAATGTTTGATGGTTGGTATTTAGATCCTAAACTTATAGGAGATAAGGTTGGGGTTAGACCTTTTTGGATTATATATTCAGTAGTTATAGGTGGAGGATTCTTTGGGCCATTAGGAATGCTTTTAGCATCACCTACAGCTGCAACAATAAAAATATATTATGGAAAACTTTTAGACAAAAATAAAGATATTATAGATGAATTAACTGATTATGATCATAAAAAGATGAATGTTAAAAAAGAGAAATGTAAAAATACAAAAAAAGAAGAGTAGCGAGAATTCTCGCTACTCTTACTTTTTACAACTAGAGCAATTTGATGAACAGCTTCCGCAGTTACAATTACCTTTAGATGATTTTTTTATATTTTTAAAAATTATATATCCAGAAGCAATAACTAAAATTGCAGTTATTATTATTTCCAAATAAATTCACCTTCTTTATAGAATCAGTTTAAAAAAATAATGAACCGATATTAAATACTAAGAATGAAACTATCCAAGCCAAAATTAATTGATAAGCTACAGAGAATAATGTCATCTTAGTGCCAAATTCCTTTTTCATAGTACCAACAACTGTTATACATGGTGTGTAAAGTAATACAAATACCATAAATGATAAAGCTGAAAGTGCTGTAAAATGAAGAGGAAGAAGTGTTTGAAGATTTCCTCCAAATATTACACCCATAGAAGAAACAACTGTCTCTTTAGCAATTAAACCTGTTAATAGTGACACTGATGCTTGCCAGTTACCAAAGCCAAGTGGTTTAAATATTGGAGCAATAAATCCTCCAATTGAAGACAATATGCTATTATTAACATCTGTCATTCCAGTAAAATTAAAGTTTGATAAGAACCATAAAACTATGCTCATTGCAAATATTAATGTACCAGCTTTTATTATAAAGCTTTTACTCTTTTCATAAAGTTGATTAAGTAAATTCCTTAGTGATGGTAATTTATATTCTGGCAATTCAATAAGTAGAGGTTCTTCTTCATTTTTAAATATTGTATGTTTAAAAATAACACCAAGTATGAATGCTAAAACAATACCTAAGAAGTATAGTGAAGCAACTACTAATCCAACGTATTTAGGGAAAAATACGGCTGCAAATATACTATAAACAGGTAATCTTGCATTACAGCTCATAAGTGGTATTAATAATGCTGTTAATTTTCTATCTTTTTCGCTTTCCAATGTTCTTGCTGTCATAATTGCAGGAACAGAACATCCAAAGCCAACAATCATAGGGATAAATGCTTTGCCTGATAACCCCATTTTTCTCATAATCTTATCCATTATAAATGCAACTCTTGCCATATATCCACTATCTTCTAATACTGTTATACATGCAAATAAAGATAAAATAATAGGTAAAAGAACTAATATTCCACCAACTCCACCAATTATACCATCAATGATAAGTGATTGAAACCAAGGGGAAGTAGTATTAATTAAGCCTTCTATTATTGGAACTAATGAATCATTTAATAATGAATCAAGTAAATCTGAAATAGGTTGTCCAATCCAAGCAAATGTAACTTGAAATGTTAATGCCATTATTGCAAAGAATATAGGATAAGCAAGCCATGGATTTAACATAATATTATCTAACTTTTCTTTAATAGGCTTCTTAGAAGTATTAGATTTTTTTGTGCATTTACTTAATATGCTTTCTATGTAATCATAAGTTTCTTTTTCATCTGAAAAAGAATAGTTAAGAGTATCAATTTTTTTGTAATCAATAGTACTTAGAGCTGTCTTAATATCATCTATTCCCATTTCTTTTGAAGCTTGAATAGGAACTACAATAACATTTAATAATTCTCCAAGTTTTTTATAATCTATGTTTATACCTTTTTTCTCTGCTACGTCAATCATGTTAACTGCTAAAACAATAGGTTTTTTAAATTGTTTTAACTGCATAGTTAAATATAAATTTCTATCAATGTTAGAAGCATCAATAATGTTTAAAATTAAGTCAACTTTTTCATTTTCTAGAAATTCTTTTGATATTTTTTCTTCATTAGAGTAGGTATCCATAGCATATATACCAGGTAAGTCTACTATAGCAAAATCTCCAAAGAATCCTTCTTTTTTATCAACAGTAACACCAGCCCAGTTTCCAACTCTTTGATTAGAACCAGTTAAACTATTGAATAACGTAGTTTTGCCTACATTAGGATTACCAAGTAAAGCTATATTCTTCATTTTGTCATCTCCCTTTATACTTAAGCTGTTAATAATATATTTTTAGCATCTTTTTTACGGATTGCTAAATCAAATCCTCTCAAATTTACAATTAGTGGATCGCCTAATGGAGCAACTCTTTTTAATTCAATTTCTGTTCCTTGAATTAATCCTAAAGCTGAAAGCCTCTTAGAAAGTTTATCATTTCCACTTATAGCATGGATTGTTGCTTTTTCTCCAAGTTTTAAATCACAAATGCACATAAAATTCACCTCAAATTGAAAATCATTCTCACGTTTTTTATACATTTATAATAACAAAAAATGTATAGTGGGTCAAGCATAAGGGGATGATAAAAATAATTTCCAGTAAATTTTGAAAAAAGTATGAAGCTCAAATAGTATTCACTACAGTAATAACATGATATAATAAAAAGATATAAGCAATAGTAAAAAAATTAATACAGGAGATAAAATTTATCGAGGAAAGAGTGATATTGTGTGATTATTCGAGAGAATATTGTGGATGTAGAAGAATATAGACTTGAAAGAATGTTGGAATGTAAGGAGGGAAGTTGTAAGCCAGAAGAAAGTATTTATTTTGATTTAGAACATTACGTATATAAAAAACCAAAATGTATAGGAGTCTTTGGAGCATGTGTATACAATAAAGCAGATAATAAAATTTATGTAACTCAATATATGATTGAAAATAAAAATGAAGTTGTAGAAATTTTATTGCTTGCAAAGAGATATTTTATACGTATGAAAAAAGCAGGTAAAAAAACTATAGTTACATTTTCTGGAAATAATGATTTTACAGTAATAAAATACTTATTTAATAAATATAATATTTATTTTGATTTTGACAAGGAATTTAAATCAGTTGATATTCAAAAAGAATACGAAAAAGATATGAACACATCAATTGGATTAAAAAAATTAGAAAAAATATTTGAAATTTATAGAGAAGGCGATGTAATAAGCGGGTCAAATTTAGCTAAAACTTTTCATAAGGTTCTTAAAGATAAAGAATATATTGAAAGAATGCCTAAAGAAAAAATTGAAACTATATTACAGTATAATGAACAAGATGTAGTTAATTTATATAAAATATTTGTTAATTGGAAAAAATATATTAATGTTGAAAGTGAAGATGAAGAAAATATTAATATAAAAGAGGAAAATGTTGATATAAAATTAGATGAAAATGATATATATAATGAAGAACATAGTGATGAAGAAATATTTGAATTAAAAGATGATAAAACTGTAGAAAAAGTAATTGAAAATCAAGATATTGATGACAATATAGAAGAGAAAGAAGAAAGTTCTCCAGAAGAAAATATATTATAAATTAAGAATATAATTTTATATTATTGATTTAAGGAAATAATCCTTAAATGATAGATGCTCCTAAGAAATTAGGAGCATCTATCATTTATAGGAGAAATTAGTCTTTTAATGAGTCTATAGATATAGTATTACCATTTGAAGTAACTATTATTGTACCATTTAAATCTGTTCTATAAGTTTGTATATTCATTAGTTCAAGATTTAATAGGGTATCCATGCTAGGGTGGTCATATGTATTATTTTCACCTACAGAAATTATTGCAAAGGATGGATTAACTTCATGTAAAAAATTATAAGAGGTAGAAGTTTTAGAACCATGATGACCTATTTTAATTATATCAGATTTTAAATCTATATTATCAGAGAGAAGTTGATTTTCAGTGTAAACTTCAGCATCTCCTGTAAATAAGAAAGAATTATTGTGAAACGTTAATTTAATAACTGAAGAATAATCATTATAATTATCACTAATCATATTTTTCAATGGTGAAAATATCTCTACGTTAGTATTTTCACCAAGGTTTATCTTACTTGCATCTTTTGCTAAAATATTAATTTTTAGAGATTTATCTATTAATGCATTTACCATATTTTCGAAGCAGATAGAGGGATGAGTTACTTTAGGAGAATAAAATTTATCAACATCGAATCTTTTTATAATTGTATCCATATTACCTATATGATCTTCATGAGGATGTGTGGCAATAATGTAATCAAATTTTTTTATCTTTAATTTAGTTAAATAATTCAATAATTCATTTCGGTTGCTAGATGAACCAGAGTCAATTAATAAATTTTTTTCGTTAACTTGAATTAATATACAATCACCTTGGCCAACATCTATATAATGAATAATCATTTCATTATTTAAGGATGAGTTTGAGTATAGTTGAAAATAATTAAGAGAACAAATAATAAAAACTAGAATTAAATTTAAAATAAATAGTTTACGTTTTTTCATTAAATTTCTCCAATAAAAAATATAGTTATTATTAATTATTGCCTATTAAATAGAGTTAATAACAGTGTTTATAAATAATTAACACTTAAATAATGGGAAATTATAGAATAATATGCTATAATTGTATAATATATTAATTTACTGATGGAAATAAAAAAATAGAATCTGTTAAGCTGATATGAAAAAATAGCTTGATTTTTCATAGAATTGCTCGCT
>OGXC01000395.1_pt1 | contig 37421 bp, 29 predicted proteins | sample 1576201 | NCBI WGS metagenome assembly OGXC01 (sample SAMEA3541562, study PRJEB24748) | human gut metagenome | biome: human gut; feature: human-associated habitat; material: faeces | place: China | collected 2012 | reverse complement strand
CACAAAAAGCATAATTGCAACCATAATAACAGATACAATTGTAAGTGGTATATCAAGAACTATCATACTTACAAATGTTGATACAAGTGTTATAAGTGAATTAAGAACCTGTGGAATACTCTGGCTTATAAGCTGTCTTAATGTATCAATATCATTTGTATATACCGACATTATATCTCCATGTGCATGTGTATCAAAATATCTGATTGGAAGTGATTCCATGTTAGTAAACATCTCTGTACGGAGCTTTTTCATAGTACCCTGACCAACATTTACCATAATTCTGTTATATCCGTAGGAACATAAAACACCCACTGCAAATATTGCTACAAGTTTTAAAAGAGCCTGTGCAAGCGGTGAATAATCAGGAACTGCCATCTGGGTAAGAGGCACAATGTAATTATCAATAAGTTTCTGTATAAATAAAGTTCCACATAATGTCGTAAGTGCCGAAACCAATATGCAAACGACCACCATGAAACATGCCAATTTATAATTTTTTACTATATAAGAAAGAAGTCTTTTTAATAATAAAAGCGGATTCTTCTCTTTGTTCTCATTTTTATTTTTCATGTCTTCCTCCTATTCTCACTATTCTGCCGATTCGTCGAAATCGCCGCCGCCCTGCATCTGAACTTCACAGATTTCGCGGTAAACTTTGTTATTTTCCATAAGATTCTCATGTGTATCAAAGCCACTGACTTTTCCATCTTCAAGAACAATAATTCTGTCGGCATCCTGAATACTTGAAATTCTCTGCGAAACTATAAGCTTTGTTGTTCCCGGAATTTTCTGGGCAAATGCCTGTTTGATTTTTGCGTCTGTTGCAGTATCTACAGCACTTGTCGAATCATCAAGAATAAGAACCTTTGGTTTTTTAAGCAATGCTCTCGCAATACAGAGTCTCTGTCTCTGACCACCTGAAACATTAGTACCGCCCTGTTCTATCCATGTATCATACTTCTTAGGCATTCTCTCGATAAATTCATCAGCACATGCCTGTTTACATGCCTCAACACAATCTTCATATGAAGCATTGTCATCACCCCATCTGAGATTGTCAAGTATTGTTCCTGAAAACAGGACATTTTTCTGTAATACTACAGCCACCTGATTACGGAGTGCATCCATATCATAAGTTCTTACATCTTTTCCGCCAACACATACAGAACCTTCAGTAACATCATAAAGACGGCTTATAAGGCTCACAAAACTTGATTTTCCGCATCCTGTACCACCAATAATACCAATTGTCTCACCTGCATTAATATGAATATCAATATCATGTAAAGTATCCTCTGTACTGTTTTTTCTGTATGAAAAATTAACATGATTAAAATCGATTCTTCCGTCTTCCACTTCTTCATAAGGTTTTTCCGGATTGGCAAGGTCCGCTTTTTCATTAAGAACTTCTGAAATACGCCTTGCACTTGCCGCACTCATTGAAACCATTACAAATATCATTGAAAGTATCATAAGTGCCATAAGCATGTTCATTACGTAACTGAACATTGATGTAAGATTACCAGTTGTAATTGAACCCGACACAATAAAATGTGAAGCAAACCATGACAATGCAACAATACATCCATATACAACAAGCATCATAGTCGGATTGTTAAATGCAAGAAATGACTCGGCTTTAACAAATGTTTTATAAAGATTATCTGCCGCTTTATTAAACTTTTTATTTTCATGCTCCTCACGTACAAATGCCTTAACAACACGGATTCCTGAAATATTCTCCTGAACGCTCGCATTGAGTTCATCATATTTTTCAAAACCTGATGTAAAAACCGGTGTTACTTTATATATAATAAAGAAAAGTACAAATCCTAAAAATATAAGTGCAACAAGAAATATAATACTTAATCTCGGACTTATTATTACACACATTGTAATACTGCAAATCATCATGAGAGGTGCTCTCACAACACTCCTTATTATCATCTGATAAGCATTCTGTACATTAGTTACATCAGTTGTCATACGTGTTACAAGACCTGCTGTACTGAATTTATCAATATTAGAAAATGAAAATGTCTGTATATTTTCATACATTTTCTCTCTCAGATTACACGCAAATCCTGTTGATGCTGCCGCCCCATACTTTCCTGCCTGTATACCACAAAAAAGGCTCAAAAATGCTATAATAAGCATTATTCCACCATAAATACCAACCTTTCTCATATCTCCGGCCTGTATTCCTTTATCAATTATTGAGGCTGTTATAAATGGAATAAGAATTTCCAAAAAAACTTCAACTGCAGTAAATATTGTCGTTATAATTGATTCTTTTTTATATTTGCCCATACATTTTGCTAATGTTTTTATCATATTTTTATCATTCTCCCTTCGATTAAATTCACCTTATAAGTCTACAGTCAGCATGACTTGATACTGTCATATACTTTCTGCAAAAGATTTCTAAGCTGTCCTTTTTCATCATCATTAAGTGCCTTTAAAAGTTCCCTCTCATTTTCATCCATTGAAGCTCTTGCCGTCTTGCATATCTCCTCACCTTTTGCCGTGAGCTTTACATGTTTGATTCTTTTATCATTTGAATCATAAAACCCCTCTATCATCCCATTTTTTTCCAGACGTGCAGCAATTCCTGCCATCGTTGCCTGTTTAACTTCAAAATGCTTTTCAAGTTCTTTTAGCGTTATCGTCTCATCGGCTGCCTCGCTGATAGTTGCGAGGACCTTAATCTGCGAAAGGGTGACATCATTGCACATCAACGTATTATTAGCCTTTCTTCCAAGTGCATCGTTAAGTCTCTTTATAAGTTCACCGCAATGCAATGTTTCTCCAAACATATGCTCATTCCTTTTCATAAAATTTGATAAATAGTTTCTTCTAGATTTTCTAATATATTACAAAAATAACAGCACGCTGTCAATAGCGTGCTGTTGATTTATAGTTTTTTAATATTTGCTGACTTACTTCTAATAATTTTCCGCTTTTTCTTTGACTTTTACCGGATTTACTACGTCAAGGCAGTTATCATATACCCACTCTGCCAGTTCATCTGCATTATTACTTTCATAATACGAAACAAGCATCTGTTTAAATGAACCATTCAATTCAACCGGAACTTTAAATCTTTGTATTCCTTTAAAAGTTTTGTTACCATTCAAAATAACATACTCATAAAATCATGCCGTTAGCCGTACCGCCTGCAAGTGTGTTTTGTTACCATTCAAAATAACATACTCCTAAAATCAAAATAGCAGACATCTGAAAGCCAGTGATGTTTTGTTACCATTCAAAATAACATACTCCTAAAATATTAAGCCGCTTTGTAAGTTCTGTGCTACTGTTTTGTTACCATTCAAAATAACATACTCCTAAAATACCGACTATTCGCACATTGACATCATTCCGGTTTTGTTACCATTCAAAATAACATACTCCTAAAATGTACTTGTTAATGGTATCTTATCAACCCTGGTTTTGTTACCATTCAAAATAACATACTCCTAAAATCAACTGATTTTGATAACCGTGATATTCCCAGTTTTGTTACCATTCAAAATAACATACTCCTAAAATATTTCATTGTCTCCGGATTCTTTCACCCATGTTTTGTTACCATTCAAAATAACATACTCCTAAAATCAAGTTTGCCTTCACTGTATTTGCTAAGATGTTTTGTTACCATTCAAAATAACATACTCCTAAAATATCATGATTGCCTCAAAAGCACATTGTGAAGTTTTGTTACCATTCAAAATAACATACTCCTAAAATTGCACCATATTGTGTATGCAGCCGACCTTAGTTTTGTTACCATTCAAAATAACATACTCCTAAAATGTCAAATTCGTATATTATAACATTATACAAGGAGTTTTTGGGACTATAGCAACTAATCTCTACTCTGAATGTCAACTATTATTTAGTCATTATACATCATAAGTTCATCATAATCACTATCTAAAAACAGAATTTTTTCATTTTTAACACATTCTTTCTCATCTCCTGTTTCTAACAAAAGAACCATTACTTTTTTATACATGATATATTTATAAACCTCTTCCAATTCTTTTTGCGATAAATAAAGTTTTAAATTAGTAAAAACAACTAATTTTGCTATTCCAAAATATTCAACAACATCAATTATCATCAATACAATATCTATGATTTTAGAATCTCTGTCACTCATTGCAATTTTTAAACCTAGAAGTTTAAGATATTCCTGCACTCCGATACTGTCTTTGTATTCAAATTCGAACGGTAAATCTTCCCATACATCCATAGCATTTATCTGCAAACTTTGAAAATGTGTCTGAAAATCACTCAATCTTTCATACTCTTGCTGATATATTTTTTCTATTTTCTGAAACAAAGCACTTTGTATTTTCTTTTGATTAAAATCAAAATTCCATATATCAGTAACAAGCATAATGTCTTTGGAAGCTTTCATTATTTTTTCATCCTCATCGATAAAAATAATTTTTTCGTTTAGCTCCTCAACTCCGTTTATAAGACTGTTAATGCTTCCTATTATTCTTGCAAACAATGTACCGTTTTGTATATGAAGCACACTTATATAATTTTCAGAAAAAACAATATCATTTTCAAATGAAGGTATTCTCATTATCATATTACAATCAATCGCTCCTCTCCATCTATAACACAGTTCTGTTCTTCACCAGATATGTATTCTATTCCGCTAAATTGCTTTTCAGTTATAATAAGCATTTCAATTAAGCCTTCAGGCGGTTTGTTCTTTCTAACTTTCTTTCTTATCAGTTCGGCTACTGTTCCATTAAGTGCAAGTTTTGTATACACAGATTCCTGCATCATAATAAATCCTTCCTGTATCAGAAACTTGTGAAATTTTCTATACTCGGCACGATTCTTTTCTGTAATTGTGGGCAAATCAAAAAGTACCATAACTCTCATAAATCTTAAACTCATGCAAATTCATATAATATTGATGTATCAAAACTTTCATGTTCAATAGCATCAAATATTTTATCAAGATAAATCTGAATTGCATTTGTAAGATTGTATTCATTAATATGCTTTATTCCAAGCTGCGTAAGATAACCATCCGCAACTATTTCTTTATTAAAATTGGAAAGTAAAATCCCATACCCATAATTTAATGCCGCATTTACGGAGCTCATATCATCTCTTGAAAATCCCTTTCCGAACAGACTGTTAAAATATACTTTTGCAGCATGTCCTTCACGGTTTGTCGAATCAAAAAATTCCATTTCTCGTACATATCCTGATAACTTTTCGTAAGAATCGAATTTATATTTTTTCAAAAGATTTGCCTGATTTAATATCTTTTGACAAACAATCTGTGTCCATACCCCCTGTGCATATTCTTCATTCCATGCAATCTGTTTTTTAATTTTTTTTACTTGAATTATAAGCACCATAATATGGAACTAATTCGCTATTTGGATTTCTCTTTTCATCGCAAAAAATCACCTTAATTTTTCTTTTTACAAATTCACACAACAAATATGATGTCAATGACACCTGAGTGGAATCAATAATCACCGTATTAATTTCACTCAGATGTATCATTTTAACCTCATCACCCCGAACAATCATAAAATCATTTTTATAACTCAACTTAACATGACTTTGTATTACCACCGTTCTCCAACTCAAAGCATGTTCTCCTTTCGTAAATTCCTGTCACTGACTTGTCAACTATTATTATTTTATCCTTAAAAGGAAGGCTTCTTTTCCTTCCGAGCCCATCACTTATGCCGGCAATATTGAATTTTGATACAGCCGGACGGCTACTGTTAGCCTGTACTATTTTATATATTTCGTTAAAGTAATCTATTTTTTTATCTATATCCAGCTTTGATGTATTTGCTCCTATAACTTTATCTATATCCTTGATATAGCCTTTAAACTCGTTATGTATCTTATTCTGTAGCAGCTTAAAGAACTCATCTATTTCTTTTTCAAGTTCATCAGTTCTTATATAGTGCCAGTTTTCGCTATTAATATATGAATATAATCTGTTAAATTTCTGATACCTGCTTCCAAGAACAAATTGTTTTGCATTAGCAACTTCTGTAGGTCCAACAAGAAAATATCTATTACCTTCTTCATCCATAAGTTCTTGATATTTGCAAATTTTACCTCTTAATATTTCTACGGTATCATTTTTTAACTTATCACATACATATTGTTTTAAATTGATATTTCCTTTATTAATCTCATACGAAATATATGTAGGAATACCGACAAACTCCATTTTCCACTGCTTTTCTTCTGTTTTCTTTTTCTTTTTAACAGTATAATATTTTACAAGAACAAAATATGCACATTCGCCACCCTGGTATCCGCCATATTTTTCTACCGAGAGTTCTTTAAGTTCCTCTTTTCCTCTTAGATTATTTCCACTCTTTAACGGAATGAGTTTAGTTTCTTTTTTATTTCCATCCAATTTCTCTTTTGGGTATCTTGTCTGATTATAAAAACTACCCGTATTTTCTTCTGTTTTTTTAGAAACCATTACATCTCTGTAACAAAAGATTTTTCTCATATAATCAATAATTTCTTCACCGTTCCACCCTGCTTTTTCATAATTCTTTGTAAATCTGCTAAGCATTGAAATATATATTTCCTTTTTTGATTTGGTATTATATTTCTTTTGTTCTTCATAATACTTTTCAAATTCTCGTCTGTACTTTTTGAAATTCAATTCATTTTTCCATCCCGGATATACTTTCTGTATATAAAGACCTATTATGCACGCAAGGTACGCATCATGTGCATGATGAAAATCATTTAATCCACGATTCTTAAAAAACATTGCATTTTCTGTATTCTCAATCCAAAATCCATCATCATCCTTTTTTTCTTGCGTAAATTTGTTGCGTATATATGAACTTAATTGTGCTTTTACCTCTATTACTTCAATCTTATCATCATAATAATCACTTATTAAATTTGCCACATTTTTTACAATCTGTCTTGTCTCTACAAGCTGTCTGTTAATAAATCCTTTAGAAAATACTTCATCAAGTGATTTATTAAGATTATTATATTTTTTCTCAGATATTAGTCCTGCTTTATATAACATCTCCCAATAATTTTGCATTTCCTTATAATCAGCTTTATTTCCAAATGCGTCTGAAACAATCCTATTTCCTTTGTTCTGATTTTCAATCTTTTTAACAAGAACTTTGTTATCCATACTGTCATCTTGACTGATTGAATAAGGTATAATATGGTCTACATCATACTGATTGAGATTATCAAGGCTTAATTGATTACTTGCACTTGGAGCAGAATACAAACTCTTGCCGTTCTGCGAAAAATATAACCTTACTTTTTCCTCATCAAGCCTTTTCTCATTATCTTTTAATTCTTGTTTAATATCATCATTATAATAGTCTTTAAATTCTTGTTTTAACTTGCCTATAGCTTTATCCAGCTTATCCTTTACCTTTTTTGTCTCTACTTTTTCCCCCTCTTCCCTTGCAAATTCAATAAATATCTGTTCAGGTTTTCTGCCCATATACTCTATTATTTCTTCAATAACTTTCATACATTGCTTTATTCCGCGTTTATTTGCAGGCGACGTATGCAATTTATCAATAATATCCGGCAAATCATCTTCACCGTTGTACCTTAATCTGTTTTCCTCAATAACAGTTTTTATTTTTTCATCCTTATTTATAATCTGAATCAGATTAGGAAGTTCTTTCCATCTTGGATCGCCTTCTTCAAGCATTTCTATAATTGTATGTCCTGTATCACCTTTAATTCCTGTAAGGAATTTTTTAGATAACTGTCCCCATCCTGTATATTTAATTTTCACTATTCTCTTTAACTGAGAATCATTTATTCTTTCTCTGTAATTCTGCTCAATCTTTCTTTTGATGATTTTTTTGTCATCAAATATTGTAAGCCAGTAGATAATCTGTTCAATCATATCTATATTAGACATATTTATTTCACCGAATATCTTTTTAAATGTTATATAACTGCTCATAGAGCTTGCAAAATTGTCTCCACCCTGATATCCCCTTATAACCCTGTTATCAATATCATTATATGTACCAGATTTTTTTAAATGTTCTATTAAATTTTTTTCCGATACAGAAACTTTCTTCAAAAAAAGATTCTGTATTATGTCATCTCTCATTTCTTTTCCTAACTTTATCTTATCAATACTTATTTGAGAAAGTTCCGTCAAAACCTCATACCACTGATAAATTATCGAATGTTTCGGAAGTACCTTTTCACTCGGCAAATAGGTACAATAATTAGTCATTCTTGTTATAAATTTTTCTGCTGTTTTATCAACATCAACAACCTCTTCTACATTCCACGGGTATACTGATATATTTTCCATTCCGCCCTTTTTACTCATCCATGCAAACCTGCTACCGGAATTTAACGGTCCCACAAAATACGGTATCTTTGAAGTAAGCATTTTCAAAATTAACTCTTTATTGTCATTTAATTCAGGATAAAATCTCCCCTGAACATCCAGTATTTTTTCCATTTCCATTTCGTTCAACTGGTATGGTATAACTGAATTACTTACATCATTTATCTTTTCTAAATATGAATCATTTTCCATTTCAGCACATATTCTTATATATCTTTCATCATCTTTTGCAACATCACCTAATAATGCCTTAATACATTTATACAAATTTTCTCTTGCCTTTGATTGCGTATCACCGCATCGTTTCATTCCCTTAATATAATTGGCATAATTAGGCACATACTCTCCTTTTTTAATCTTTCCAAAACTTTTTAAAAATGCCGGACTCATTTTACCGTCTTTTTGTTCTGCTTTTAATTCTTTATGAAAAAATTCACTATATTCTTTCTGTGTTTTATAATCTCTGAATAATTCTTTTAGTTCTTTCAATTCCGCATGGTGTTTTTCGTATTTTGCGACCATTGCTTCTGATAAATAATTTACACGATTTTTGTCACTTCCCTGCATAATCTGTTTTATCACATACCAGCTATACAATCTTTTCAAGTTTTCTATAACAGAAAATTTTTCACCAAGTTCATCTGATAATTTTTGTTCTTCCTCTTCATAATCTGCTGATGCAAAACTAACACTCATTTCTTTACCATTTTCATCACACAGATTTTTATCATTCATAATTGTTGCAACATTGAATTTATATCCTATAATCGCATTTGCTACTGCTCCCGCATACTTTTTATTTAATCCAAGTTTTTTTAATATTTCTGATACTTCATCATTTTTTTCTTTTTTAGATTTTTTTTCTTTTAATTTTTTTTCAATTTCCTCACAAGAAATTTCATCATAATTACACTCTATCTCTAAATATTCCTTTAATGAAGTTACAAACTGTTCATAAATGATTTTAAAATCATCAAGTTCCGTAAATTTTTGGCCTTCATATAAAAAGTTTCCTCTATACTTGAGCATGTGATGCAATGCAAGATATATAAATCTTGCATCAGCTTTTTCTGTCGTCTCTAATAAATGTTTTCTTAAATGATATATAGTTTGATATTTCTTGTAATATTCTTTATCTGTATAATCCTTGTCTGCAAATAATATGTAATCAGATTTTGCCTTATCACTTTTATCCTCTTTCCACAAAAATGATTCATCCAATCTTGCAAAGAAATTTTCATCAACTTTGCATACCACATCTGACATTATTTTTCTTAACTCTAAAATTCGTGTATGTGTTCTTGAATATCTTCGTCTAGCACTTCTGTTTATACGGCATCCTTTTGCAGTCTCACCTGACTTGAATGTCCGTACTCCCCATAAACTGTTTCTTTTGTTATTTCCGGTATCACATTTTCGATTAATTTTAAACAATTTCCCATTTTCATCTATAACACAATACCCCACACTTGCCGTTCCAACGTCAAGACCTAAACAATAATTAGCACTGCACTTTCTGTTAAAACTCATTAATTTTACCTCCACATTAATACTAATCTACATTTAATAAAAATGAACGCATTATCTCTTTTTGATAATAATCAATTTCGCATCCACATATTTCACTTTCTTTTACTAATTCGTTTAAAAATGTTTCTATATCCATATTACTCATAGTAAATGCTTTTTTAATTGTTTCTTTAACCCTGTCCTGTTGCTTTATTTGAGACGGTATATCATCAATTTTAACCAACAAATATTTTCCAAAGTCATTATAATACAAAATATTTGTATCATTTATTTTTTTCAAAACAGCATCAATGTTAATATTTGAAAGTAATAAAGTTCTTAATTCAATTAATAAATTTTGAGGAATTTCCTTTTCTCTATTAAAAAAATTATATCTAACATTATATATCCATTGCTTAATGTTATTATTTTCTAACAATTCATTATGTTTCGAAATTTCATTTATTAATTTTATAATTTCGTGTTCATATTTTTTATAATCTTCCAATTTATATAAAGAGTACATGGGAATCTCATTATTAATAACACATATTTTCATTGTCCATATACAAAACATATCTAAGGTGCTTTCATTTCTACTCTTAGCAAATATCATTTCTTCATTTTTTTCATACATATATTCAATGAATCTATTATATATATTATCATCTATTCTATGACCAATATTTGAATCTTTTAGTTGTTTTATAATATTATTTTTATCTTTAAAATCACCATGGTGTCTCCATAATATTTTCAAAATATTTATGTCTAAATACATTTGATTATACCTATTTTTATAAAGGGAATAATATAACATTATATATGCAAATAAATATGTACAGTTCAACTCACTTAAATAATTAACATCTTTAATTATATTAATCTTATTATATTGAAGTAAATTATTTCCAATTATTTTAGCACAATAATAATTAACTTTTTCTTGTCCTATAATATCACCAAACACATCTAAAAAAGATTTTTCTTGTCTTCTTCCATTGAATATATTATTTATTTCGTATCTTACCAATTCATATATACACCGATTATAATATTGTTGATAAAGTTTATTGCTATTATTAATATTCCTAAATAAACGTTTTATTATATATTTTTTTATATTATCATCAGAATTTATATAAATATTGTATAAAAAATTTTTCCATTCACTAACATCAAGTATATTTTCATTATTATATTCATTAAAATAATTATCATCTTGTATGTATTTGTAATCATCTATTTCTGCATATTTTAAATTTAGGTCAATCAAAGAAATGTAAATATTATAAATACAAATCAAAATTTTTTTACTTTCCAAAATACGTTTATTATTTAAAATTTCATTCAGCAAGTATATTTCTTTATTACTATCTATAATCCAATCTCTTCTATCTTTTTTTATTACTCTATACGTATATTTATAAAACAATGTACTTCCATTCTTTTTATTATCAACATAGTTATCTAACATCGTTTTTATCACATCATAATAAATTTCAATCGTATCATTGTTATCTTCTTTTATATATATAAATAAACATTCAAATTTTCGAATCAATAACTCAATATTCTCCATATATATCTTATCTTTTATTGAGTTTTTAAATCTCAAATTATCAATATCTTTTTTTAAGCATATATTTTGATTTATATTTGAAAAATTTTTTATTGTTAAAGTACAACTTATAAATTCTTTTAGCATAATTGTAAACACAATAAAATACAAAACCGAAATGGTATACCAAATAGAATTCAACATATAATATATACATTTATCTATTTTATTACCCAGTAAAACCGAAACTGGTTTATATAATATTTCCAAAATAAAAAGAAAAGAAAAAATTCTTTTTGAGATAAATTTATCAAAAACTACCACTTTCTTTTTCACGTAATATTCAACTACATTAACTCCTAAATATTTTTTACTAACTCATTATTTCCATTATACGAAACAACAAATTGATAAAATGTTACTAAAATACCATAAATAGTTATCTGTCCAATAATAACTGTAAAATATGTAGATTTATCAATCTCAATACAATTAGTCTGAAAATATTTTCCAAGTTCTAAGATATTTTGTTTTAAAAATTCCATTCTCATTCCTTCCTATGTTTTATATGACTAAAATTTAATTTATAATATTACATTTTTATATTCTATATATTATTCTATCAAACATATATTGTCAATATTTTTACCCATATAAAATGACATTATTTTTTATATCGATTTGACATTTCAGTTTGAATCATGTATATTCTCTTTTAAGTTATTGTTTGACATTTGTCATTTTATAATTTTAGGAATTATGTTATTTACTATTGACATTTATAATAATAAATATTATTATACTATTGTTATTACCATTCAAAATAACATAGCAGGTTAAAATAAATTTTTAAACCAAATGACAGCGGCTGCGTATGGCAGCCCTTTTTTTATACCAATTTGTCCCCCAAGAAAAACAAAAACACCCTCTCCCGACATCTGTCTGCTTTCGCAGATTCAATATCGTGAGGGGGTGTTTACCTTGTTATGGAATTTTAATTTTTATTACCTGTTTTTACAAACAGTTTTTATTTTGCTCTTTTTCTGTCGTATACGGCTACTCCTGCAATTCCTGCCAATGCAGCAGCAAGAATTATCATATACATGAACATACCTAAACTGTCACCTGTTGAAACTGATGAATCCGGTGTTACAGTTGAGTCCGGTGTCTCTGTTGTACCTGGTGTCTCATCATTTCCTGGATTTTCAGGTATTGACGGTGTTATATCGCTTCCTGAATCCTTTACTGCGTATACAACAGCATATGGACTGAATGACTCTGCCTCGAATGAGAAACCATTCTCATCTGCTGTAACTGCTACACTTTCAAGAACTCCGTTGTTATTCATATGGAATACATACAAATTGTAATCTGCTGCATTGATTCCTTTCTTGTATGACATAGTAATCTTAATCTTACCGCTTGAAAGCTTAACAACTTTTCCGTCTGTTGTTTTGAGTGAAATATCATAATAATCCGCATTCTTTGAATCGAATCCCTTGATATTCTTTTCAGCAATAGCCGCATCAATCTTTTCAGATGTTGAAGCTGCTATTTTTTCAACATTTAACTTAATTTCACTTACTGTAAGGTCTTTGCCTTCTTCATCTTTAACCTTTACGTCACCTACTGATGCAATATCCTTGAAATCAGCAGCATCTTCATTTCTATCAATGTCAACTTTGATGTCTGTCTTACCCGGATCATCAGGTTCAACAACAGGCTGCTTTTTAACAAGACCATTAATTGCATCTGTTATTGCCTTTGCCATTGCATCTACCTTTGCCTGTTCTTCTGATGTAAGTGTTCTGTCTACTGCTTCGATTGCCTTTGTTACTGCTGAGAAATCCTCATAATCATCTTTGTTGAGGGCTTCTGCTGCCTTAACAGCCTCATCTACTGATGTGTAGTCTGCTGCAACCGGTTCCGGCTTAACATCTCCTGATTTATAGTATGCAGGTGTCCAACCCTCAAAGTAATCTTCAAGTTTTACTGCTGATGCTTCTTCATCAGTCATCTTATTAACGCCTGCAGCTCTGCTTGAAGTGCTTACCTTTGTTCCGTCTGCAAGATGTGTATTATATTCATAATACTTAGCCTTTGCAGGTGTTACATTACTCATTGAAGTAAATCCTGCAGGAGCGATAGTATTAGCATCTTCAACTTCTGTATTTAAGAATACAACCTTTGAATCTGCTCTCCATGGTCTTGCAAAATATGTCTTTGTTATACCGTTGTTAATTCCCGGATAAGAAGTCTTTACAACTTTACAGTTGTTGAAAAGATAACCTAACTGTGAAAGTGCCTTTGACGCAACAATGATACTTCCTGAAGCTGCTTTGTCACCGTATCCATACATGCTTAATGTACAGCCGTCGAATACCGCACTACCATCACCGCAGATATAATCTGTTGTACCTTCGATGACACAATTCTTAAAATATGTATGCTCTGTATTATTTCCTGTAAACATTGTATCCTGTGAACTTAAGAACTGGCAGTCCTTGAATTCGCTCTGGTCTGCTTCAATGAAAATAACACAAGCTCTTTCCTTATTTTTATAAAGTTTGATATCGGCATCTGTTGCTTTAGAACGGTCAACCTTAGAGTTATCTCCACCTTTGCCTACGCCATCCTCAACTTCTTCTATTGTCATATATCTGTTAAATGAACTTTCATATATAACACCTTCTGAACGGAAAGCTGTAGCTGTAGGAAGTACATTAACTGTTGCTCCCCAGTGGCCTGTTCCCATTCCAATTGCAACGCCTTTTTCATACTTATCAACAGCTCTTGCTTCACTGTAATAACCATTCATATCTGCACTGTAATAAGTATAACCCGAACCGTAATACCATGTTATTGTTGAGCCTGCTTCACTTGAAATAGTAACATAAGGAGTATCAACCATAACCTGCTCTCTGTATAAAGCATCTGTAAGAGTAATTGTTACTCTCTCTGTTGTTCTTGTCATTCTGCCTATATACTTAACTGCATCTGTTATAGTCTCAAACTGCTGGCCCTTACCCACTTTTACCTCAGCCTGATATTCAACAGGTGATGTATCTGCTTCTGTTTCAAGATAAACATCATTCAAAACATCTGCACTGCCGACACTTACATGGTCATATGCGGTATACTTTTCAGATACAACTGATGTATCATACTCGCCTGCTCTTAACTGTGCTTTGTATCCGTCACCTGTTACATCGAATGAATAAGAATAGCTACTGTCTGATTTGTTTGTAAATGTAATCTTTGTAACATCTGAAGCTTTGTCATCTGATGTTACGAACTTACCTGAAACATTAACCTTTGCTCTCTGTGTTGCAGCGATTTGTACATCTGTATAATCTCCTGCTGCCTTGTTTAACTTTTCTGTAACTTCATAATCGTCAACGCCGCCTAATACTACTGAATAATTTGAGCTCGAATTAATACTTACATTTGAAAAACTGTAAGAACCATCTGTCTCTGCTTTTACATCAACAGCAATCGTTGAAAGCTTTGAATTATCAGGTACAAATTTAACTGAAACTGTTCCTTTTACAGCATCTGCCGGAATTCCCATAATACTTCCTGAAACTGTTGCAACTGCATCGGCAACTGCTTCAAAGTCTTTAACAGCCGTAGCATTTTCACCTGTAAGTTCGAGAATATTGCCGTTATCGGTATCATTAATCTTAAATCCTACAGCACTTATTGATACTTCGTACTTGGCACTGCCGTTTACTCTCTTTAATACAACGGAATACTTGCCGTTGCTGTCAACCTGTGCAGTAACCGTCTTTGCAGAGCTGTCTGTAAGACTGTCAAACTTAATCTCTGTAATTCCATTTTCTGCTGCATTTGCCACTGTACCTGTAACTGTGACATTTATAATAGGATTATATTCTGTCAAAGCCATTGTTCTGATCTTAACATCTCCGCCTGATATAACAGGAAGATACTTCTGCCCTTCTTTTTCAACAATATAACCCGTAATATCATCCACTGTTACAGACTGTGTTGTTGTCTTCATCTGAACAGAATATCCGCTGTCAGCACTGCCGATATATACAGGTCTGTCAGTTGCAGCATTTGAACATAACTGCTCATATTTTACTTTTGTTGTGTCATCTTTTACCGGGAGATATAATACGCTTCCCTGTCTGAAACGAAGTTTGTCACTATCATATGTAACGCCACTGTTTCCCACATCCTGTGACACATACAAAATGCCGCCGGACTCTCCAGCTGTTCCATCAAGAATTTCCCCTGCTACAGGTGCTTTCTTACTTGAATTCGCTGAAAACGAATACGTAATTTTTCGTGTCTGTGTATCTGCTGCAAATGCCGTAACACCCAATCCTACAGGCATCCCCGATACAATCAAAGTAACCGCAGAAACTGCCGCAAATACCTTTCTAAATAATTTGTTAAATCGCATAAAACCCTCCGAACATTTTACTAAATTATATTTTTTACCACACACTTCCTTTCATTATCACGCTTACCATTAATAAAACACGCCGTGAACTAATAACTAAAAATACCCATAAGAAAAAAAAAAGACTTTTGCGTATGTGTTTTATTAAAGTATGTATAAATAATATACTTATATCATAAATATGTCAATGAATTTTACCAATTATTATATTTTTTGTTAATTTTTTACAAATACCTGTGTCGGATTTTTACTAATATCTTCCTCTTACATTCAAATGTTTGAAACTGTATGCAAAATATGCTATTTCTGCTATAGCTGTAATTGTCCACGAAAATACATAAACAAGGTACAATGAAGGTATAGAGTGAAAATATGCAAATATTGTATATACCCATGCAACCCTGAATACACACGAACCGCTTATAACAATAATTGTAGGTCCAACACTCTTTCCTATACCCCTCGATGCAGCAATTGATGCATCCATAAATGCAGATACCGCATACGAAAAAGCCATAATCTTTATTCTTGCCATCCCGGCGTCTATAACAGCCGGCTCACTAGTAAACAACGACAACAACTGGCGTCCAAACACAAAAAGTACAGTTCCAAGAATTCCTGCCGCACAAAATGAATATGCAATGCTTATAAAATAGCTGTGAAGCATTCTCTTTTTATTTCCGGCACCCATGTTCTGCCCCATAAAACTTGAACACGCTGTATAAAACGCTGACATTACATTATATATAAGTGCATCAAAATTGGCAGCTGCGGAATTGCCCGAAACCATAACAGAATCAAATGAATTCACACCTGTCTGGATAAAAAGGTTTGCAATCGCAAATATTGCGTTCTGGATTCCTGCCGGGATTCCAAGCATAAGAATCGCTTTCGCTGCATTCTTGTTTATTCTTACCTGCGAAAGACGAAGCTTGCACACATCATTTCTTCGCAAAAGATTAGTCATAATAAGTGTTGCTGAAATATACTGTGAAATAATACTTGCCATTGCTACACCCTGTTCTGCCAGACGAAATCCGATAACAAATATAAGATTAAGGCATACATTTACTATTCCTGCTATAAAAAGATAGAGTAACGGACGCTTTGTATCTCCTCCGGCACTCATAACAGCATTACCGAAGTTGTATACTGCCATGGCAGGCATACCAAGTGCATATATTCTGAAATAAAGCATCGCACCGTCTATAAGCTCTTCTTTTGTATTTAATAGATTCAGCAATAAATGTGCACATGAAATACATATAATGCTTACAATAATTCCAACAATCAGGCACAGAATAAATGCTGTTTGAATTGTATCTTTCAAATCTTTGTGCTGTCTTGCACCAAGCTGCCTTGCCACTATTACATTGACACCACAACCCATTCCTATAAGAAATCCTGTAAAAAGCGTCACTAAAATTGTAGTCGAACCAACCGCCCCAAGTGCCTCATAGCTTGCAAATTTACCGACAACTGCCACATCGGACATATTAAAAAGAACCTCAAGAACCTGCGACATCATAAGCGGTATACTGAAAAGAACTATCTTTTTCCACAAAGAACCGCTTGTCATATCCATTCCACAGGACGTATTTTCTGTTTTTATTCCACTCATAAAAAATTTCCTCATATCAGGTATAATTAACTTTAGTTTTTGCACGTAATCCGGCCTTTAAATCACGCCAAATCTACGCAGCAGTTAATTATACTAACACCTGATATGAGAAAATGCAACATATCTTATATTAATTTTTAATATTATTAATTTAAAGTTTTAATTTCAATATAATAACGTATCACTATAATAATCTGCCTTATGAACTGTAAGCAGTTTTTATTACATCTTAAAATATGACACACTCTCAGCTAGCTTATCAGCAATCTCCCTAAGCTTGACGGCTCCTGAATACACTTCCTTGAACGTATCTGTAACCTTCTGCGTCTCCTCAAATGTTCTCTGAGTGCTTTCCATATTTTGTCCCGCAATTTCTGCAAGTTCTTCAACGGCACCAGACACCTTATTTCTTGAACCTTCAAGTTTAACCGTACTGTTCATTATTAATTCTATGCCGTCCTTTGAACTGCGTATATCATTAAGAACCTGTCCCACAATAATACGGGTCTCTTCCATGCTTTCGCTCTGACTTATAACTATATCCTGCATTTTCTGCATAATCTCGACAGATTTATACGAATCCTGCATAAGAACCTTTGTTATATCGTCAATCTGCTTACTTGAATCATTAGACTGCTCCGCGAGCTTCTTTATCTGCTGTGCAACAACAGCAAAGCCTTTTCCGGCTTCACCTGCTCTTGCCGCCTCTATAGACGCATTAAGGCTCAAAAGATTAGTCTCTTCAGCAACCGCCGAAATAAATGAGATTGCCGAATTAATTTTGTTTACAGACTCATTTGTGCGGTTTGTCTGCTCTTTTACTTCTTCAATTATATCTTTTACATTATCATTGATATTGCACAATTTAAAAAGCGTCTCAGAAACCTTTGTTCCTGACTTCTGCATAGACACGGCTGATTCGTTAAGAAGAGCCGCCTCTGATGTAGTCTCGCTGATGTTGTTTTCCATAATCTTCATATGGTCAAACGCAGCTTTGGAATTGGCTGACTGTATTGATGAATTTTCAACCATCTGATTAACGGTTGCACTTACTTCATTCATTGTCTTGTCGGTATTGTCCGCCGCCTCGCCGAGAACACCAGAAGTTTCAAGCAAAAGCTTTGAATTACTCGATATTTCGTTAATTACCGAGTTCATCGCATTGCTAAGCGATACTGTGCCTCGTGCCAAATCACCTATTTCATCTTTGCGGTTTAACAGCTTTTTGTCAACGTCTATATTAAGACTGCCTCCCGCAACCTGTTCCACGATTCCTACACTTCTCTTTATATCTGAACTTATAGAATATGCAATCTTCATGCTTATGCCGATACATATAGCCATAACAATGACAACAGCGGTGCATATCATTGCAATAATTCTGTTTAAAACAGCGTCCTTGTCCGCCTTGTTTGTTCCGACAAACACCATTCCGATTATCTCATCATTGCTTCCGTTCTGATATACAGGCATATAATAGCCATAATTCATAACTCCATCCAGCGAAACACGGCTTGTAAAATATTCTTCTCCATCATTTAACACCTTCTGCGTTATGACATCTCCCGCAGGCGAACCAAGAATTCTTTCCCCATTTGCGTCAAGTGCCGATGTCATCACTCTTTTTGTTCCGTAGAAAAATGTAACGTCCATACCTGTATTTTCTTTTATTCTGTCAACTAGATTTTCCGACTTGGATACATTGTAACTTCCTTTCCATATATCTCCGCTTGTGGTTACAATGTAATCTCCCGCATTTTGGTCATATGCCGCCAAAGTAGACGATGCGGTTCCTTTTAAAGCTTCCTCAACCTGTTCCATAACAGAACTTTTTACCATAGTTACAGTAAGGATTATGGAAACTATACCCAAAACAAGTACAGGAATGATTGTAACCGCCAATATTTTCTTTTTAAGATTCATGCTATATTCCTCCCATTATTCTCTTACTGTACTAATGTCACAGTTTTGAAATACCAGTTAATATTTCCCGTAATATCCGAATCTTTGAGTGTTTTTCCGCTCTCTCCGACTGTCGTTCCCGTATTGGTCTCTATAACTCCGTCAAATATTCCGAGTTTTCCCGATATAATATCCTTCTTTGCCTCATCAACCTTTTGCTGTGTTCCCGATTTGCAGAAATCAGCAAGCTGTGTTATGCCGACAATATTTTCATTCATACCGCCGTAATAATTGCTTCCGTCCCACGTTCCGTCAATAACACTCTGTACAGCCGCCGTATAATATGCACTCCAGTTCCATATAACGCTGCAAAGGCAGGCATCGGGTGCATCTTTACTCATGTCGGAATTGTATCCTATACTATATACATTTTTCTGCTGTGCAAGAAGCTGCGGATATGTGGTATCACAATGCTGTGCTATAACATCGCAGTTCATGTTAAGAAGCGTAGATGCCGCAGCTTTCTCAGCTGCTGGGTCATACCAACTGTTTGTCACCTTTACATATATCTGAGCCGAAGGATTCACAGAATAAACGCCCAATGCAAAAGCATCAATTCCACCTGTAACCTCTGAATTTTCCGAACCCATTGCGGCAACATAACCTATTTTATTCGTCTTTGTATTCATTCCTGCAACTATTCCGCTAAGATATCTCGGCTGATATATTCTTCCGAAATAATTGTTAAAATTCTTTCCATTGCTCATGTAACCCGTGCCGTGAGAAAAATAAACATCAGGATATTCTTCTGCCATCTGTGCCGTTGTCTCCATATAGCCCCAGCTTGTTGAAAATATTATGTTACAGCCTTCGTCAATACATTCTTTTATCGCTTTTCTCGTAGCCTCCTTGTCCGAATCATTAACATTAATCTTTCTTATAATCTGACTGTCCGACAATCCGAGATTCTGCTGCATACCCATAATTCCAATATCATGCGTATATGTATATCCGCTGCCCTCGGCGGGATCAGACAGATGAATTACACCAACCTTTATGCTGTCTTTTGATACTCCTGAAGAACTTTTTACTGTATCGGAATCACCATAGCCCGTATTAACCGCGTAATCATCAATATTGCCATTCACGCCGCAGCCTGTAAACGAAGCACATAAAACAAGCATACCCAATATTTTAAAAAATGATTTAATTCTTTTCATTCGCACCACCTCATATTCAATTATCATTTACCAAAACAATATATAAATTAATTTGATAATATCATACACATGTTTATTTTTACAATAGGAAACAATAAAATTTTTGTAATATATTACATTTTCAAAAAATATAGATAAAATTGCTCAAAAATACACAATTTAAAAAAAATTTCAAATTTGGCAGAACGGTTCTTATAATCGGTGGAAAAAAGGCTCTTGCAGCTGCACTTGACAAAATTAAAGAAGCTGTATCTCACACGGCACTTGAAATTATCGGTGTCGAACTTTATGGAAATGACTGTACATACGAAACTGTTGATATACTTCGTGCATTACCTCTATATAGCGAAGCTGACATGGTATTTGGTGTAGGCGGCGGCAAAGCACTTGATACAGTAAAATGCCTGTGCATAACGGATGACAAACCTGTATTTACATTTCCTACAATTGCATCAAATTGTGCTGCTTGTACATCTGTCTCAATTATCTATAATATTCAGCATTTCGTTCGTATGGTTTACAACACATTTTGATACAAAATAATCTTTTCTGCCCTATTCGGTTTCTATTTTTGCTGAAGATGGTATTGTCTGTATCTTTGTAAAGAAATATACATATTTGAATATTATAAGAAATATGATAAACACTCTTCCATATATGTTCGACATTGCAATCATTGCAAGAACAAGCATACATGATGCAGGTGTCAATATACAAAGCTTTGTTTTAAGCGTCATTGCACGGTTTTTCACAAAACTATCCAAATGCTTTTTATAAAGCTTTGTTTTTGTAAACCACTTATGAAAACGCTCTGACCCTTTTGCAAAACAAAAGGAAGCAAGTAAAAGAAACGGCGTAGTTGGCAATACCGGCAGAATAACACCAATCGCACCAAGTGCCATTGAGATAAATGCCGCTGCAAGCCAAAGAATTTTAATTGGATTTTTTATAATATTTTTCATTTATAATTATAATACCTTTCATTTATAATATTGTTATGCATATCTAAGTTATATTAGCTGCAACTAACTATTGGCATTATAAACAAAAAAATATACATATGTCAAATGGTAAATTATATTACTCATCTGACATATGTATTTTACTCATTAAAATTATCACATCAAATATAATTATTATTAATCAAGAAGCTTTGCGAATTCTTCTTCAGGCAGCGGTTTTGAAAAATAAAATCCCTGAAGATAATCGCATCCATATTCTTTAAGACAGTCTGCCTGCTCTTTTGTCTCCACTCCTTCTGCGACCACTTTCATATCAAGTCTGTGTGCGAGCTCAATAATTGACATTACTATATTATTATATTTTTTATTTTCACCAAGTTTTTGCACAAACCCCATATCAAGCTTTATTATATCAAAATCGTAATCTCTTAATGTGCTGAATGATGACATACCACTTCCGAAATCATCAATAAGAAGCTTTACACCGTTATCGTGAAGCTGCATAAGAAAATTGGTACCTTTACCGGAAACATCTGCATATGCCGACTCAGTTACTTCATAATTAACCATCTGTTTTGAGTAGTGTTCATCTTTTACATCATCAATAATCAAATCCATGATTTCATCATCCATCAGGTCCATTCTTGATAAATTGACTGCGACACGAACAATCTTTTTTCCGTTTTTATATCTATTTTCCATAAATCTACGGACACTTTTATGTACATATGTATCAAGCTTTGTTATGTGCCCGCTTTCTTCAAGTGCAGGAATAAATTTACCCGGTAGTATTACGCCTTTGGGTGAAACCCAGCGTACAAGAGCTTCCGCCGATGCTATCTGCTTCGTTTTTGCATCATATATAGGCTGATAAAACACTTTTATCTCACTATTTTTTATAGCATCATCCAGCTGAATCAGAGCAAGACTTCTTTGCTCATAATCATATTTCATGTCTTCATTAAATATAGCATACGGCTGTACATACTGATTAGGTATATATAATTTTGCAAGCTTTGCCCTGTCACACATATCAGAAACACTCAAATCCGTGTCTTTCGGTATATAATAAATGCCACATCTTACATATATATCTACTTTCATCCCATCTTTATCATAAACACGATGAAGTATTAATGTGAGCTTTTCAAAATCCAGATTGTTCTTATCAACCAGCACAACAAATCGGTCTGCTTCTATCCTTGATATTGCAAGCGGTTTCAAAAATGAAGTCTGTAAAGTATTAACAGCCTGATGTAACACCGTATCTCCTGCTGCATAACCATATAAATCATTAATCGCCTTAAACTTCTGGATATTAAAATATAAAAGTGCAAAATCTTTGTCAGGATTATTTTTAATTATATTTTCTGCTTTATGAACAAATCCTTCACGGTTTAATGCACCCGTAACACTATCAGTCTCGAGTTCTTTTGTCATATCTTCAACAACAACAAGAATAATACCTTTTTTCTTATCAAACCAGTGATAGCTGTATCTTTCAACTTTATTTTTTATATTATAAACATTAAATGAATACACTCCAGCTATATTCATGTTATCATTAAGGTAATCAAGTGCCGTACATTTTAAGAACTGCTCTTTACTTTCATTGGCAATTCTTATCTCACTCATCTGCTTTACTATATCATCATATACATATGACTTCTGTTCTTCAAATTCCATGCCCTCAAAGTGAGCAGCACGCATATACAGATTTCCTTTACAACTGTCTATAATTCCGATTCCTATATAATCATTGTTATACAGAATTTTACTTATCTCTTTGTCAATATATTTTAATGTTCTGTCTTTCCAGACCGCATATGCTTCAATATGACCGTTGTACGGATTTTTTATAAGACTGACACGCACTTTGTATAATTTCAAATTGCCATTTTCACCATAATAACTATGATAAAATTGTATATTACGTTCACCTTTTTCAAAGTCTTCCAACAGAGCTTTTCTGGTGAAACCGTTCTTAAACTCTTCCAGATTATATCCATCAGAAATATTAGGATATATGTATTTATCAAGCCAGCATCTCACAGAAATATTATTTAATTCATTGTCATTATACTTATGTTTACGTGTTATAAGAGCAAGCATCTTATCATCCGTAACATCTATATATATAGAACAAACCCTATCCTTTTCTCCCGTCAGCAGAAAGTTCATTCTTTCCTGATATAGTTTTTCATGATGCCCTGTATCAATACTCAATGATTTATCCATATGCATTACCTACCAAATTTTACACGTCTAATATATTTCATATTAATAATGATAACATAAAAAAGCCGGAAATCAATATTAATTTTCAATAAAGATTTCCGGCATAAAACCATTTTTTTTATTTAAAAAACAAATCTATTATTATTTTGTACCAAAAATTCTGTCTCCAGCATCGCCAAGACCCGGACATATGTATGCATTTTCATTGAGCTGTCTGTCAAGATGTCCTACATAAATCTGAACATCCGGATGAGCCTTATGAAGCTTCTCAAGACCTTCCGGTGCAGCTATAATACACATAAACTTAATCTTTTTACCACCATGCTTTTTAATCTGATCAATTGCATCTACTGCTGAGCCGCCTGTTGCAAGCATTGGGTCTGTTACAATAATAAGCCTTTCTTCAATAGGGCTTGGAAGTTTGCAATAATATTCATGTGGTTCATGAGTTTCCTCATCTCTATACATACCAATATGACCTACTTTTGCAGTCGGTACAAGGGCAAGAATACCTGAAACCATACCAAGACCAGCTCTAAGAATCGGAACAACCGCAAGTTTACGTCCAGAAATCATAGGAGTCATGCATTTTTCAATTGGAGTTTCAATCTCTACATCTTCAAGTTCAAGATCTCCCATTGCCTCAAAACCTTCAAGCATAGCAATCTCTTCTACAAGCTTTCTGAATTCATTAGTTCCTGTTTCCTTATCTCTCAAAATTGAAATTTTGTGCTGAATCAACGGATGTTCAAAAATTGTAATATTTTTTTCTTCTTTAAAATTAATCATAACTTAACCTCTGTTTTTCCATCTATATAGATGTATTATTTGCTTTTTAACTATTTTTCATCATCTGTGTTGCTTACATATACACCACGGCTTTGGTCTCCGCTTGGATTTACACCAAACCTATAATCATTACCCGGTAAAACAGCATTAAGGATAATACCTGCAATAGCTGCGATAGCAAGTGCTGTGAGTGTAATATGAGTTCCAGCTATTGTGAATGTAAGTCCATCTGAAAAACCAAGACCGCATACAAAGATTACACCGGCAATTATAAGGTTACGTGACTTTGTAAGGTCTACCTTATTTTCAACAACATTTCTTACACCAATAGCTGAAATCATACCATAAAGCATAAATGAAACACCACCGATTATGGCTGCCGGCATTGTTGAAATAATCTCTGAAAACTTAGGTATAAATGAAAGTATCACTGCAAGGCCTGCAGCAATTCTTATTACTCTTGGGTCATATACCTTTGAAAGTTCAAGAACACCTGTATTTTCACCATATGTAGTATTAGCCGGTCCACCAATAAGACCTGCAAACGCTGTAGCAAGTCCATCACCCATTATTGTTCTGTGAAGGCCCGGATCTGCTATAAAATTCTCATCAACAGTAGCTGATATAGCTGACATATCTCCAACATGTTCCATCATTGTTGCAATAGCGATAGGTGCCATTACAAGAATTGCTGTAATATCAAACTTGCAAATCTGGAATTTTGGAAAACCAATCCAGCTTGCTGATGAAACAGATGCAAAATTAAGTATTGCTGAACCATCAGGATTTGTAACTCCAAATGCATTAAGAATTAATGCAAAAGCATATGAAATGATTACACCCATAAGGATAGGAATAATCTTAAACATTCCCTTGCCCCAGATATTAAATATTATTATTACAGCAAGTGCAACTACGGCAAGAAGCCAGTTAGTTGAAGCATTAGATATTGCTGATGAAGCAAGTGAAAGACCAATACAAATAATAATTGGTCCTGTAACTACCGGTGGAAGGAATCTCATAACTCTGTTCACACCGACAAGCTTAAAAATTAAAGCTATAACAAGATATAACAGACCTGCTACAACGATACCGCCACATGCATATGCAGCTTTCTCGTTAGCACCCATATCGGCATAAATTCCTGTATTGAGATTGGCTACTGTATAAAATCCACCAAGAAATGCAAATGATGAGCCAAGAAATGCAGGAACTTTAAATTTTGAGCAGACATGGAAAATTAATGTTCCAATACCGGCACAAAACAGTGTAACAGATACTGTAAGACCTCTTGTTATTGGTTCGCCACATGCATTCTGAAAATATCCTGCTACAAGAATAGGTACCAGAATAGTAGCTCCGAACATGGCAAACATATGCTGTATTCCAAGAATCAGCATTTTCGGAATTCCGAGCTGTCGTGCATCACGAACAGCTTCTTGATTTTTCTCGTTCATTAGTTTTTCTCCCTGTTAAAAATAATTTACATAATGATAACATATTTTACCCAGTTTTTAAACATGCTTTTTCATTTAAAAAACAGTAACTTAAAAAATAGCAAATATATCTGTACTTTCTTGAAGTGTCTTTGCTATAGCCTTATTTTCTTTCATTTTGCTACTGATATTAACTATATCTTCAACAAGGCTCTGTGTATTTTCTGCCGTACTGTTGACACCCTCCGCACCTTCATCAACTGCAGCCGTAATAGTGTTAATAGAACCTGCTATCTCATCAATGTTTTTCTTTAAAGCGTCAGTTTTTAATACAAACTCATTCATAGCATCTTCAATATATGATGCATTATTTTTATATGAAGCACCACTATCAACAAACCTTTCAAATTCAGGGAGTATCGTCTGCTGCATATATTTAACAAGATTGTTAGCGTTATCCGATAAATTAGATACTGCTTTAACTACAACCGAATTTATCTGTTGTATTCTGTTTGCTGTTTCTCTGCTTGAATCTGCAAGCTGGCGTATCTCTTCTGCAACAACCGCAAATCCTTTTCCTGCTTCTCCAGCCCTCGCTGCCTCAATCGATGCATTCAATGCAAGAAGATTGGTCTGGCTTGATATACTTAAAATATCATTAGTCAGATTATTAACCTGGTCAACACTTTTGCTGTCTTCAATCGCATTATTTAGTACTTCCAGTATCTCACCAACCTTTTCACTTGTCTGTTCCATATTGTTTCTGGCATTACTTTCCATATTATCAGCATCTTCTTTCATCTGCTTAGAAAATGTATTAATCTCATTTGACTTTGATGCTATTATATCAACGTCTTCACGTACATTATTCGCACTGTCATTAATAACATTAACTGATTGTCCTACATCCTGCATAGTTGCAGATAATTCTTCTGTCATTGCTGATAAATCAGAAGCACTATCATTAGAGGCAGCCACACTTTTATCTACTGCCTCTACAACGCCTTCCATCAGGTTTGTATTCTCAATAATCAGTTTAAGTATTCCCTGAAGTTTTTCCATAAAAATATTAATTCCATTACCGAGATCAGCAATCTCATCATTAGACAGTATTGTAACTCTCTTAGTAAGATCACCTTCTCCATTATCTATTCCACTTATAATTTCCCTAATATCTTTATTCGTTGCAATTATCGGTTTTATAATATATTTCATAACACAATACAATGCTGTAAGCAGTAACAATATACTTATTGCAATAATAACAATACTACATATAAGAGAACCGGTATATACTGCCGAAAGTCTTTCTCTTGCAGTTGAAGCTGTAGAATTAGCATGTTCTTTTAATACATTTATATTTTCCTGTATTGCACTGCTGCTATCGCTTACTACTCCGTTTGCCAATGCATATGCCTCTTCTTTCTTACCAAGTGCACTGTATGCCATAATACTTCCAAACTCTTTTTTCATAATTTCATAATTCTGTACAAGTGAATTATAAACTTCCTGATCAGAATCACTGACATACTTCTTATAATCTTCAAGATTATTTTCAAGTTCTGACTGTTCCTTCCGTATATTTTCCACTACAGAAATCATTGTATTAAGGTCAGTTGCAATAATATGAGACACCCCCAGCTTATGTATTGACTGTGTTGCACTCTGGATTTCACCTAGTTCTGATATACTATTCATACAATCATCCGTAATATCAGATGCATTTGAATTAACCATTCTTATATTATTAATAGCCATTATATTGGATACCACAGATAATATTCCAAGAATAAATACGGGAATAAGTATCAGTACCTTTAAGCTTGTTCTTTTTTTATTTACCATAAAAGTCTCCATTCTGCTTATCTTAATATCAGCAATGTAATATCATAAAAGCCATCACTTAATAGTTGATGCTGTAATACCATTAACAAGTTTATCCATAAGCTCCTGGTCTGTCATTCCATTATTAGTTCCACTCAATATCGTATCGCCAAAATCCTTGCATGCATCCCAGAAACTGTTGCCAACTCGCTGCAATGTTCCATATTTAGACTGTTCAATTACAGCTTGTATTGCTGGAACTTTTTTCACTTCATCTGAAGCTGCCACATTTATGTTTGACGGTCCCTGATTACGCTCTTTAAATCTCAGTTTTTGATTATCTTCATTAGTCATCCAGTCCGCAAGTCTGCATGCCCAGTCCCTATTCTCTGAATATGCATTAACCCCCATCATCTTATATCCGGTAAAAGAAGACATCTGTACTTCCTTGCCTGCAACAGTATATGTCGGAAGTTTACATGCACCATAATTTTCGCCATATATTGCTTTTACATTCATAACATCCCATACACCGCTTATACCTGCTATAACATCCCCTGACTTCATTGCAGCCGCAATATCTCCATTAGGCATGCTTACAAAACCAGGATTTGATGCTATAGCTGAAAGTGCTGATTTAATATCCGTTCCTTTAATATCACCAGATTCAGAATTCCAATTACATTTATTAGTTACGCCATCAGGATTAATTGATAAATTAAGTCCTGTATTACCAAAAAATGTATACATGTACCACCCCGAATTAAATTCCATGGCAAACTTCTTTCCTGATGATGCCGCTACCGACATCATTTTATCCAATGACTTTACATCATCAGCCGAAAAATAATTTTTATCATAGTACATAAAATAACCGTTATCAGCTGTCATAGGATATGCATATATTTTATCATCTAACGTAGCCGCTTTCACCGATTCTTCAATATTAGCAGATTTTACTTTTTCAGCATCAGGTATCTCAACCAGAACACCACCTGCAACAAGTGATGTAAGCTGATCATCAGGAAATGAAAAAACATCTGCACCATTATGTACATCTGTAAGCATTACATCTCTTACTTTAGCATCTGCCTGAACATCAATTGTAATATCAAATTGTGCCTCATCTTTATAATGTTCTTTAAAACTCTCCACCATTTTTGATGTTGTATCAACATTATCTTTCTCGCTCCATACAGTAAGCTTTACAATATTATTATTTTCGTTGTCCTCTTCTTTTTTAACGTTATCTGTTCCATGTATGCCACACCCTGAAAACAGAAGTGCAGATACCATAAAAACTGACATAACTTTCCTTATTTTTTTTTGCATAACAAAATTTCTCCTTTGCCTATTATTTACCCATATACTTTATTATTAAACCATACATCATTATTTATTTTATATAATATATCAGATCTCAATTACTGTAAAGTCCTAATTGTAAAATAGACCATTGAAATCTATACTTTATCCTGATAAAATATACTTAAAATTACAACTTAATTTTTTAAAAGCACCGGTGTCAGGTATCTGTACAGCCGATGCACAGTTTTACCATCCAAGGAGGAAGATACTAATGATACGAGGCGAGCTTTTTGAACTTGAATGTTTAGAATATCTGCAAAACAAATATAGATATGAAAATGTCCATTTCCACCACAACGGTGGAATGGATTCAACTATGTCCGATATTTCTGTTATTAAAAACGGAAAAGTTGCATTTTTTATTGAGGTTAAAGATAATACGGCTCAATCCGGACAATTCGTTGTACATCCTCATACTGATTCTCACAGCTTTGGATTTTCTTCAAAAAATCACAGCATACAAAATCCAATGACGTATGCCATTATTGATTATATGAATAACGATTTTTACAGATTTTACAACGCCGGAACCGCCGGTGCAGCAATTGATATTGATTCTTCTGTATTTGCCGGCTGGATTATCGGACATTACCAGCAGCGAAATGTACGATATATAATAAGCCACGATTATAATTATGTAATACTTCCAATAAGAAAGTTTGCCGAATATTTCAGCATTACAGCCAGCTGCCGCATCAAAGGCAGCGGCTCATCTAAACCAGCCGAAAAGGATTATGATTTTATAACACGGGCAATTAAGCAAGTTTATAAAAATGCTATCTTTTTCCAAAACAATAAAAAATTATATGCTTCTACTAGTGAGCCTGTTTATGAAAAAAGATTCCCAATAAATTCAAATACTTTTTACCTTTCTGATTTAGGAAATGATACATATGAAATAAGGAAGTTGTCAAACACACGCAATATGACTGTGGTTTTTTCTATTAAGCTGAAAAAATCACAGGATATAAATGATCTAGCTGAATTTGAAATTGACCTTAAATGATTGCTTTTCCTATTTCTATGCCTATATACTGAATTACATCCACAACTACAGAATTACCAAACTGCTGGTAGGCATGGCTTGATTTATCACTTATTATATATGAGTCCGGATATCCCATAAGTCTTGCACATTCTCTCGGATGAAGTTTTCTCGGTCTGCCATCAACAAGATAACCGCCTGTTTTTGCAAATACACCGCCTCCGTATGCCGAAAATGTAACAGCAATTCCTTTTGTACTATAAATGCGTTCTCCCTGTCCGCCTTTATTGACTATTCCAAGTCTTATAGGCTTATTGCTGTATACATTGTCTTCTAAATCATTATAAAATATATCTGGTCTTTCAACATATAAGTCTTTTGTCAGTGACTTATCCTGCAAAAGATAATCCTCAACATGATTTGTCAGCTTTACAGGCAGCGGAAATTGAAAATCGTTAATTTCAACATCATTTCTGAAACATACCATATATATTCTTTCGCGTTTCTGTGGAATCCCATAATCTACGGCATTAAGAACTTTTTTATAAAACCTGTACCCGAGCTGTTTCATAGTTGTACTCACAACACTTAATGTCTTTCCGTAATCATGTGTCTCAAAATTTTTAACATTTTCCATAAAAACAATTTTGGGTCTTTTTTCTTTTACTATACGTGCGACATCAAAAAACAATGTTCCTCTGCTGTCTTCAAATCCGCGTTGTTTTCCACTTATTGAAAATGCCTGACAGGGAAAACCTGCACATAATATATCATGTTCAGGAATTGTTTTTTCATCTATTTTTGTAATATCCCCTGCCGGAATTTCGCCAAAATTTTTATAATAAACCTGACATACCGGTTCATTCCATTCATCTGAATATACACATTCGGCACCTAGTGATTCCAATGCCAATCTGAATCCACCAAGACCGGCAAATAAATCTATAAATTTATACCCTTGTAAATATTTATTTTTTATTGTAATCACTTAGCACCTCCTGTTTTTATTTTTTTACCATATTCATGTGCGTTATTCCCGTGATTCTGTCGTAAATCATATTTCTGGTATCGCTGAAAAGGCATAATACCAGGTCAACGACAAAATATGCCGCTATTATTATAAATATCCCGCATCCGATGCCATAAAATACATATTCCCAGCCGGTGGCTGTTTCTGTCAGTTTATATAAGCCATATGCATATATAAGTGAAGGAAGCTCTATCATATATAATATGATGTATCTGAAAAACAACCTGAAAATTCCAGCTTCTTTAAAATTGGTTCGGTCAGCCATAATATTTTCATTTGTGCCATTCACAAGCCTTATATTAACAAGTGCTTTTCCAACAGTCCGGCCTTTTGATGCAGCTGTAACAACAGTAAACACAATTGTTACATACGCCGAAATGCACATGATATAACGTGAATCATATATTATATTAATAATTATTTCTTTGTTAAATACAAAAAAGGCCACAACAGGTGCAATTATCAATGCAATATCAATAACCCACGCAACAATTCTTCTGAATTCTGATACAATCTCACCACGACTGTATGCTATCTCGTCCAATTTTTCTCTTTTTGGTATAAAAAATACAAAAAGCGGCGTGATTAAATATCCAGTCATTCCACCAAGCGTATTACATATAAGGTCATCAACCTCAAAAAATCTGTATGGATATCTATATATTCCATACAGACCAGATAACTGTGTAAGCTCAAAAAAGAGGCTGTACACAAATGACATTATAAGCACCTGCCACCATTTTCTTCTGAAATAATATCTCAGATACACTCCAAATGGCAGTAATAAAAGTATATTAAATATTATCTGCCAGAAATCAGCACAGCTGAATATGTTAATATATGTTGCCGGACTTTTAAAATTAATATGTGAATTTACAATCACTCTTTTAACCGCATCAAACGGCACAAGCAGCATGCACGCTGAGTCAGGTGATACAGAATCAAGCGGTGGGAGCGGCAGTATTGTCATAAAATATGACGTCAGCATATAAAATATAAACGTATATATAATTCCGGTTCTCAACACAAGTATAGAACCATATTTGTGATATTCATACAAAATATATGGTATTGTAAAAAGCAATGCAAGAACCGGAAAAACATAACACGCTGATATTATAGGTTTTAAATATATCTGCATTTTTTTAAACTTCGTAATCAAGGCATGATCTTATTGCTGTATATGGTCTTACTTTACCGTCTGCAACCGCAACATGCTTAGGATTAACAGCATATGCTTTTAATGCATCAACACTCTCAAATGTTGTATCAAGCATTACATCAGCTGTCGATGACTCAAGCCCGTTAATATTTACATGAACATCAATAAGTCCCGGAATCTGGCCTGCAAGTCCCTCAAGTCCTTCCTTTATACCTTTTTTTACACTTTCTTTTTCTTCTTTACCAAGTTCATCTTTTAATTTCCATAAAATTACGTGTTTAATCATACCTTTTATCTCCAATCTGTTTTTTACTGATATTTTAATATTATACTATATTTCGAGCTGTTTTGGCAGAAATATCAATATTTTTATTTCACAATCAGATAACTTGTAATGCAATAAAGCGTCTGTCCATTGTATACAACACGCGACCAGCCAACTTCATTGTTATAACCTGTCCTTGTAAGAATCGTTCCATTTTTAACCGACGCAACAACAATCGAATCCGAATCCGTATAACTTGGCTTCGACCTCAGATTAACTTCATCTTTCGGAGTTACCTCATCATTGCAGCTTATAAACTGAGTCATAAACTGCTGTGTTTCTGTCTGCGTCGGTGCGGACAAATCGGTTGTAAGATAGCTCGATACAGCATAAACATTCTGACCGTTATAGTTAAGCCTTGACCAGCCGCTGTCACTGATTCCTGTTCTTGTCACCGTCTCACCGTTATTTAATGTCGCAATTATTGTTGAATCAGTGTCCTGACTAGGTTTATTTCTTAATCTTACATATTCTTTTGCTGTAACAGTATCATTTACCGATGTAAAATTCATATTTGCTTCAACATCTGCACTTGCAGCCGCAGCCGTCTCACCGCTCATCGTTCCCGCACTCTGGCTGTATCCGAAATATGCAACATTTATATCAACATTTGTGCTTATTCCGCTTACATTTCCATTACTTGTATACTGCCACATTGCACATGCTCCTGAATAAGATGTTGAGGATGTATCCGGATAAGGAACTGACGGATATTGTGCAACCCACATTTTATAATTATTTTCAAGTGTTGATGTATTCCATCTGCTGTTTCCTGTAAGATGCGATGCTGAAGCATAAAACATCGGCGTGTAACCTCTTGAATATATTTCCTGTAAAAATGCATCTGCAACATTAGTCCTGTCATCATTAGACATACCATTCTGCCTGCTGTCCGCCGAGTCAAAGCCCTCACAATCAAATGCCACAGGATAAGTTATATTATAATTTGCAATATAATCTGCAACCCAGCCAGCTTCTTCAATTGCTTCACTCTCATTTACCGCTGATGAGAAAAAATATACTCCGACTTTTATTCCGTTGGCTGCTGCCTGCTGCATGTTATATTTTGCATTAGTATCAGCATATATTACACCGGTTTTCTGTGTTCTGTAACCGACTCGTATCATTGCAAAATCAACACCGGATGATGCTACTTCCGCCCAGTCTATAGTTCCCTGATATTTAGAAACATCTATGCCGATTGTCGTATCTGCCGTTTCATTGCCTCCCGCCGAAAGAGTGACCGAAGCACCGCTTCCTTCATCTGACATTCCCATGTCAACCTCATACTGAGGGTCTTCCTGCTTTTCTTCATCAGAAGAAAGTGTTGCCGTATCAGAAGCACAGCCTGTCTGCGTCACACTCTGTGCAGTTGTAGTCTCTGTTACAACATCAACCGTTCCGGCTGTCTTATTCTTTTTGCCGGAATTTATCACAACAACTATAACAACTGCAATTATTGCCACTGCAAGCAATGCCGCAACAGGAATGATTTTTCTTATGTCAAACGGCTCGTCTGTAAGATATCCGAACTCGTCTTTGTCTTTCTTAAATAATTTTATAAATTTATTCATAACATGGGCTCCCAATATTTATATTTTATGATTTAACCAGTTACCAGCTAAAATCGAATAAATATCTCCTAATAATAAATCCACAAAGCTGCAGGAATATATCCCGGTAATGTTCTCTTGATATTGTACCTGTTCTCTGTATGGCATTTAGATTACTATTCGCATCACCATTATAGTTTCATTTCTGCATTTGAGCAATACATTTCTCGTACAGCCATCACTGAAGCATTGACCGCACCATACTGAGCATAATTGGAATCAGCCATATTCTGAACATAACGCCTTCATTATTTTGTATTGCTTTATTTTTCTACAACAAATTCCTTATTTTATCACAACCCGATGAAATACTTTTTTCCCTTTCTTTATTTTAATTCCGCTTGCAAGCTCAGATTTTTTTATAACTTTATAAGCATCATCCACTTTATTACCATCAATGTTCACACCGCCTTGCAAAACAAGCCTTCTTGCTTCGGATTTACTGCTTGAAAGTTTACACATGACCATTAAATCCAGAAGCAAAACACCATCCTCTGATATCTCTGCTTCATCAATTTCCGTTGTTGGCATATGGCTGTCATCACCTACACCTGAAAAGAGTGCATGAGATACTTCTTTTGCTTTACGTGCTTCCTCTTCACCATGAACAAGATTTGTCAGATCATATGCAAGTGCTTCTTTCTTTTCATTAGTTCTGCTATCATCCCATTTTTCCATTTCATCCAGTTCTTCTACAGGAATAAATGTAAGCATACGAAGGCACTTCATAACATCTGCATCATCAATATTGCGCCAATACTGGTAAAACTCATATGGTGTTGTTTTTCTCGGATCAAGCCAGACTGCACCTTTCGCAGTTTTCCCCATCTTCTTACCTTCACTGTTCATCAACAGCGTAATCGTCATTGCATACGCATCTTTTCCCGTTTTTCTACGAATCAGATTTGTACCTGCAAGCATATTACTCCACTGATCATCTCCACCAAACTGCATATTACAGCCATAATGCTCATTCAAGTATAAAAAATCATAGGACTGCATAATCATATAGTTAAATTCAAAGAAACTCAAACCTCGTTCCATACGCTGCTTATAGCACTCAGCACGCAACATGTTATTTACAGAAAAACATGCTCCTACATCTCTCAGCAAATCCACATACTTCAAATCCAAGAGCCAGTCTGCATTATTTACAACTATTGCCTTGTCTTCACCAAATTCAATAAATTTACTAATCTGCTTTAAGAAACAGTCACAGTTATGTTTTATTGTGTCCGGTTCCATCATTGAACGCATATCTGTACGACCAGAGGGATCTCCAATAAATCCAGTTCCTCCACCAAGCAGAACAACTGGTTTATTACCAGCCATCTGCAAACGTTTCATAAGGCACAATGCCATAAAATGCCCAACGTGAAGAGAATCTGCTGTCGGGTCAAATCCAATATAAAACCTTGCACCTCCTTTATTAATAAGTTCTCTGATTTCTTCCTCATCTGTTACCTGTGCGATTAATCCACGGGCTTTCAATTCATCATAAATTTCCATCTTTTTTCCTCCTAAACAAAAAGACCAGATAAGAATAAATCTTATCTGGCCATTACTGTCCATCCGGCTACATGATTGTGCCTTGCAAGGTGCATATGCACCGTCCGATTATAGTGATAGAGTATATGTTAAATATCTGTTGTTGTCAAGCCTCTTAAACTATCTAATATTACTATTTTGTAATCTGTTTCCCATTCTTTCGTCATTCCCTGAGTTGTCTGCCTGATGCTGTTTCTCATACTTTCTTTTAATATCTGCTGGTTATCTTTTGCATTATATCCATTTATATATATCTGCTGAACCATATCTTTCACATTTTTTATGATCTGTCCTCCATAATTTCCACTTAAAAAGGATGCTGGCATTGCTTAACTTGTTACAGTAATGTTTTACAATAATGGTTTAATGCAGATGTGTGGAATGCTTATATTTTTGCACAATTCATTATGATTTTCTGACACATATCATATCCTAACGCAGAGCTGTTCAAAGACAATGTATAATTGCCTGCCATTCCCCATTTCTGCTCCGTGTAAAAGTTATAATTTGTCATACGTCTTTTATCTGTGTCATTTATCATTTTTATTGCATCAGCTTCTGTAACATTATATAATTTGCAGATACGCTGTGTTTTTTCCGGCATATCCCCATGAATAAACACATTTAACACATCATCACTGTCTTTCAGAATATAATCAGCATTTCTTCCAACGATTACACAAGGCTGCTTTCCAGCCAACTCTAAAATAACTTTTCTCTGTGCTTCATATACGACGCGTTTTTTCCCCATTTTACCCCCTTTTCCCCATGGACGCAAGCGGAAGGATATGCTACACTGGAGTGGACAGGAGGGATTGCTGTGACACTGCTGAAGCAGTTTTTGGAGCTGGGACTGGACTGCTCCCCCATCGGCCTTGGGCCGGGCCCCAGCCAGGGCGGCTATTTTTGTACGCCAAAGGGCCTGACCGTGCTGGGCTGGGAAGGCGTTGACGGCATCCACTACGGCCGCATCCGCGGCTATGGGGATATGGTGTTTGCCGTCAACCCCATGCCTGCCGGAGAGCAGCATGTCCGCCCCCTGGCAGGCAGCTTCCGGGACTTTCTGCGCCTGCTTCTGGCCTGCGGCTCCACTACCACTTTGGAGCAGGCAGGAGACTGGACGCGGGAGCAGTTCGACACCTATCTCCGCGCCCCGGAAAACGCCGTCACGCCGGATGCACAGGCGGTGCTGGAGCGCATCGCCTCCGCCTTCCGTCTCACCCCCATGGAAGACCCCTTTTCCTACATCAAGGGCGTACAGGCATCCTTTGACGGCGGCAAGCTGCACTATACCGACGAATATTACGACACGCTGGGCCTGGCCCGCCCGGACAGGCGCGAACCCGCTTCCCAGGGCTTTGAGTTTGAGGCCGTTGTGTTTGCATTGGAAAAGGAGTGACCTCTATGGACACCATGAACGCTCTGGTCTGGAAGGGGGACGGCGCGCTCTCCCTGGAGCGGCGGCCCAAACGATCCCTACACCCGCCTGCTGATAGAAAAGCGTTCTGCTGTT
>OGXC01000394.1_pt1 | contig 37426 bp, 29 predicted proteins | sample 1576201 | NCBI WGS metagenome assembly OGXC01 (sample SAMEA3541562, study PRJEB24748) | human gut metagenome | biome: human gut; feature: human-associated habitat; material: faeces | place: China | collected 2012 | reverse complement strand
AAAAAGTTGAAAATGGAAAAGTATTCACTATAGAAGGTAATAGCAAAGATGAGGTAAAAGAAAAAATTATAATTTAAATAGTAAATCTATTTATGGGTATGGAGTTTAAGAAATAATAGCCTGTTATAAATTTATTATTGTCATATTTTATCGTATTATGGCTTTTATTATGATATAATCTTTAAGCACTTATGTGCCTATGGAGGATCTAGCATGTTTAAACATCATACTAGGAGACTAGCATTGATGTGACTTTAAGAGAGGATTAAATGGAATATTTAATTATTCTTTATTTAATTCTAGTTATTACCGCTTTTATATTGAAGTAGTTTTAACTGCTTAAGTCTATTGATGCTAGTATCCAAAATAGTGAAAAAGGAAGAATTGCCGTTCTTCCTTTTTCTTTAGTCTATTAATGCTAGTCCTATGACTACGTCTATAGTATATCACATTTTTTACAAAATTAAAGTTGCATTTTATTTTTTATAGATTTATTTCAAAATACGATAAATTATAAATGAACCCACAAATCCTAAAAGAATGCTTGAAATATCAAAATATCCTGTTAATGTAAGTAATTTTACTAATTTGAATATAATTATAATTATGAATGATGATATGATAAAGTTCTTGTTTGAGTTTAATTTAGAGAAAACTCTTGGAAGAAGATATCCTAATGGCATAAATTGAACAAAAGAAATAATACATTGTTTTATTGAAATGCTATGTAGTGGTACTAAATTTGTTGAATGACAAATAGCTTCAAAATACGAAAGTCCACCTATATTGTTAATACCTTGATTTATATATGAAATGAATATCATTAATATGAGATATATTGTTAAAAGATATTTATATGTTGATTTCTTCATTTGTTTTAGCTCCTGTTTTTAAAATTATATATTTAGAGTAGAGTGTTTTTTCATAATTGTCGTATGCTTCACCGTTATATTTCATTACAATATCATTAACTATTTTCAAACCTAATCCATGATTTTCACCCTTGGAAGATTTAAAGTGTGATTTGATGGGATTTTTTATTGAATGATTACAAATTTTAATAATTATGTCATGATTATATACAATATCAACATTTATTGTATTGTTAGATGTATTTTCTAAAGCATTATCTATTAAATTCATTAGAATAATTAAAATATCAAAGCCCATGTTGCTTAGTTGTGATAAGTCTGTTGAATGAATATCAAAGTTGATATTATTATTAGATTCTATGATTGAGTTAAGATAGCTATCAATATAAGAAATATTGCAGAAGCGATTCATTTTTGATGTAACGTTTGTATTTATTAATTTATTAATATATTGTAAAGAAGCTTCTGTATTTTGATATGCGATAAGTTGCTTAAGATTAAGTAAATGGTTTTTATAATCATGTTTTAATTTTCTTAAATCTTCATTTTCTATTTCAAGCCCTTGATAATAAGCTTTATCAAGTTGTTGAGCTTTATACATAGATATATTGATATCTTCTTTTCTTTTAAGAATGTAACAGTAATTAAGAGAAACTACTATAATTATTGATAAAAGAAGAAATCCTAAAATGAGTAAACCCAAATAATAATTTAAGTTATTAATAAAGAAATTATAGGATAAAATGAACATGAATATAAAAAGTATGATATTAATCAGTATTATAAGAACAAGATCATAAATATTAAATTGCACAGAATTATTTAAGAATGATAATTCGTTTAAATAATAGAAAGCCATTAAACTCATAAAAATTGCAATGCAGTCAATGTTTGCTGAATAAAAAATTGAAAACTGAGTTGAATTTTCAAGCATAAAAATAAGAAAAACATAACTTAGCAGATAAAATAATACAATAATTAAAGAATTATAATACGATTGAAAAAAATTCAATTTTCTAATCAACATAAAACATATAGTAAAATAGATGAGTTTTAGAAGAGAGCTTAAAAGAAAATAATCATTAATAAAACTCATAGAAATAGCATAAATAACAGTTGTTATTAAACAGTTTTTTATAATAATTATTTTTGATTCATTATGATTACTGAAAGAAAATAAGATTCCTATAAGAATACCAATAACATAATTATATATTTCTAGCATTGTAAATACTCCTTTCTAACATTTTAATTTTCAAATCTTTTTGATTTCTTCTACTTACTTGAAATTCATTGTGGCTTATTTTAACAGTTCCTTTGTTATAAATAGGTTCCATGTCTAAATTAATAATAATATTACGATTGATTTGATAGAAACGTTCGTCTAATTCTTTTGATAAAAAAGATAAGGATTTTTCAGAAAGCTTAATTTTAGAATTGTTATTGAGATAAATAGTGGTATCACGTAAACTATATTCAATATAAGCAATCTGATTAAAATATATATCAAATTCTTTACCATCTTTTATAATTGTTAGATGTTCTTTTTTTATTATTCTACAAATGATATCGTCAATTTCTTCTAAATGGCTTTTTTCAACGAAACCAACAACATTTCTATTAAAACATTTTTTGATCATTTCATCATGACTTGAAATAAAAATGATATCAAGGTGTTTATATGATAAAGATTGGGCGATATCAATACCGCTAATATTCGGCATTTCTATATCCAAAAATAAAAGTTCAAAGGAATCTATATGATTTTTTAAATCGTTATAATTTGTGTATATTGAAATATCAAAATGATATTTAGACAAATAATTTTCTAAACTTTTACAAAATGAAATATTATCATCCAATATTGCAACTTTCATATAACCACCTCACTTTACAATTTAATTATATATGATTTAAATGAATGAAAAAATACCATCCATGAGTATTTAAGACCATTCATTCCTTAAATGTTTATTTTTTAATATTCTATACATAAAATGTAAGTAGCTGGCCAGGCAATATAAAAGGAGAGAATTTATATGAAAAACAAAAAAATTATACGTATCATTATATTGCTATATATAGTGTTATTATTTGCATATCCTTATATTCTAGGAAGAAATGTAAGTGATATAAATGGTTCTTTACCATTCTTTGACAAGATAGCTCAAAATACTAACTTAATTCCATTTAATTTTAATTATGATATTAATTTAGATATTATTGTAAAAAATGTTGCTTTGAAATTACTTTTATTTGTACCTTTTGGAATGATAATGAAAAAAGAAGTTACTTTTAAACAAGGTATATGTGCTTTATTATTATTAAGTATTTGTAAGGAAATATTTCATTTAGTCACATTTGCAGGTTATTTTGATATAAATGATATTTTATTATATATTGTAGGATATTTAATTGGGTGGTATTTAAAAATTGGAAATTCACAAAAAAAGTTATCTCATAATAAGTAGTAAAATAAGATTTTGATGAACTTTTGCATATTTGTATGGCTAACATGGTATTTTAATTGAGCAGTTTCTTTTGCTCTAATAGTCTAACAGGATTGTTCAAAGAGCACGAAAGTGCTCTTTTTTTAATGATTCATTTAAAGACCAATTTGTTTCTTTTTTATAAAATTTGTCAATATATGTTATTTTATTCTTGTAGGAGGAAACAAATCGTGAAAGATACTAAAAAAATGACAGATACCTTATTAGAAGTGTTAAAAAAAGGAATAAAGAAACAATTTGAAGCTGCTACAGTTACATTGCAATTGATTATCAAAGTGAAAAATGTCCAGAAAACATATCGAAAATTTTATATAATCAAATAGGGGCATTAGTTTTTTGTAATGAAGAATTGGATAAACTTTTTGAATATTTAAATCTTTTAGATTGTTTAATTGATTGTATTTCCTAAAATAATTGCAAAGTATTAATACAAAAAATTATTACAAATATATGTTATGTACCAATAAGGACTAGAAATTAGATTTCTAGGCTTTTATACTTTTGTAAAAATCTTACATTTTATTTTATTGTTATGAAAATATTTGTCTATTATAATTAAGGTATATATTATAGGAAGGAGGAAAGGATAATATGTGATTATCCTTATAAAAAATGATTAAGTTTGTAAATAGGAAAAGAGAACGTTTATTATTAAAAGAAAAATTTGATACTAATAAAAAGAACATCATAATTATACATGGTGATACTTGTATAGGAAAAAGTGCTTTAACTGAAGTGATTTTAAAATCCTATGATAAGAAACCAACATTTAAAGTTGTTATCAGAAAAAATGATAATATTTCTCCGGGATTCTACTTATATAAAATAGCATGTGCTCTATGTGAACCACTTAATAATATTAATCTAAGTTATACATACGCTAAAAAAGACTTAATAAAAATAAATACATTAAAAAAAATGCCATACATTTTGTTAAAATCAGTTTTAGAAGCCTCCTCAGCTGGACAAATATTCAATAAAACAACAGATATGATAGAACAAGAGTATGATAAAATAAAAGAAATTTTAGATAACTATAATAATAAATCAAATATTAAAATTATTGAAAATGCTATTTTGATGATGTTGAAAGATGATGATTTTGTGTTGAATATTGAAAATTTCCAATCAATTGATGAAGAATCACTTTGTGCATTAATTAGAATACTTTCACAATTAAATACATATAATTTATTGATTGAAGAAACAGACAATGTAGGCGGATTAACGATAAGCGATATTGCAGAATTTTTCGAAAATGAAGCTGATGCCAAAAAAATCAGTAACAGAAATTAAAAAATTAGAAAAAAATAATGTATTAGAAATGATTAATCAGGAAGATTACATTTCAAGAAAAGAAGTATTAAATTTATTAGAATCGGAATGGGATGGTAACATAAAAGATATTAAAGATATAATTATAAAAAATAAATATTCATTACCCCAAAATGAAGATATTATTGATACATTATCTCCAGAAGAATTATATTGGTTAACTGTCATAGTTTTAGATAATAATACATTAAGTTTACAGGATTTATTATCTTTAAAATGTCCTAAAAAAATAATCAGGCTTTTAAAAGAAAAAGAATTAATACTTGAAAAAAATGATATTTTCCTTATTGAACACGATACTATTATTGATAAATTATTAAATAACACTACATTTAAGACATTGCGTAATGATATATATAATCTTCTGTTTGATTTCCACTATAAAATATTCATATCAAAAAAGACATATGATGATTATTTAAAATCTTTAAAATTTTCTATTGAGCTTGGAAAGAATGATACTCTTATTGATCTTATTTCATCAGGAAAAATTATGATATTAAGTTCTACAAACGCAAAAAAATATATTAATGAAATAGAAAAACATGTTTACAAAGGAATAGTTACAAATTCAATACCAGATGAATTATTATTTTGGTTAATTGAATTATATCAAGGTATACGAGATTATAAAAAGGCCTTAATTATATTAAATAATCTAAAAGGAAAGAAAAATAACGATAATACTATTGATAAAATTAGCGCATATGATGCTATTTTAACATATCAAAATGGCCATCATGAAGCCGCAATAAAGAAATGTAAGCAAGAATTAGCCTTTACAAATTCAAAAGAATGTAAATTAATTTATTTAATGATTCAAATTACTAGCTATTATTCAATGGGCGAAAAAGAAAAAGCAAAGCAAATGTATATGAATATTATAAAAAATAAAAAAGAATATTTACATTTATTTGAATATGGTTTTGTATTAAGAAATTCAGAATTATTTAATAGTTATTATGATATTATTAATGACTTAGAGGAAAGTATTGCGCATTTTTCAAAATATGGAGCAGATAGACAAATCTATTCATCTAAAAACACCTTAGCTGTTCATTACGCATTAGTAGGAAATAATCAAAAAGGGATTGATATTCTTAAAGAAATTTTAAAAAATAAAGATCAATTTTTAGGAATGGAGGATACGTTATATAACAATTTGGCTGTTATAAAAATGTTAGCAGGTGAAAATGATGGTGTATTAGACTATCTATCATTTGCAAAAAAGTATGCCGATGATGATTATGCACAACTTGCCATTAATAATAATATCTTAGCATATAATAATATAAATAATAAAAAAGACTATACATTAATAAATGAAATAGAGTCCATTATAAAAAATAGAACTTTTAAATCTATACGAATTATTCAGTTTTGTTATATTAATATTATGCTTTTTTATAAGGATACAAATAAAAATGCTTATGAAGAGTACTATTCGAAACTGAAACAATTAGGAAAACTTGAAGATTATATGTATAAATGGACAGAAGGAAAAAAAGTTTCTAAGAAAAATAAAGATTATTATAGGTCTAAATTATGTTGTCCTATAAATTTTTTAAGTGAATGGTCGATTGAAATAGATAACAATCATATGAAATTCAAAAACTAGATAAAATAACTATCTAATCATCAAATTTTTTGCATATTTATCTAATCAAAAAAAATAAGAATCAAATCTATTGAAATAATTGATTGAATCCTTTTTTGATTAGATATTAATAAAATATCTATTATATAATTTAATTGATATATAGGGCGGTGATATTTACAATGAATAAGAAAGATATTATTCAATTTTTTAATACATTACCAAATTATAATTCTCAAGAATTTTCATTAAAAATAACACAAGAAATTTTAACAAGTTCAACAGATGTAGAAACCTTAGTAAATTTATTGAAGGAAATTCTTGACGAATATAAAAATAAGGATAATGAAATTATAAATAACAAAAAGTTGGCTTTTGCTGCTTGCTACGCGTTAATTGTCTTGTATAGAAGGTATGATGAGCAGTTTAAAATAAAAAAACTTACAGATGATTTCAATAGTTTATTTGAAGATATTCCTTTATTTATTAGTGAAAAAAGTAGAATTTGTGTTGAAATTGGTAATAATAATGATTTGAAAAAAGCTTTGAAATTAGGAAAAAAATCTATTGAATTGCTAAAGGGTAAAGAACATGCTGGGATATTTAATAATTATTCAGAAATTATTGCTTTAAATCTTGAAAAAAATACAAAAAGATCAGAAGAACTTTTAGAAGAAGGCTACAAATACATTTTCAAGGCAATAGATATCAATAAATCATATGCTAAATATTACTATACTTTAGCGAGGCTACAAATTATAGATGAAAAATATGATGATGCCGAAGAAAATTTAAAGTATGCTATAGAAATAGAAGATATGAGAATGATGGATTATTCTATTCGATTATCACGTTATAGAAATTATTTACTAGTATGCCGTATGATGAAATTAAATAAAGATACAAATCAAAAAAATGATTATGATGAATGAAGAATATTCAAAAGTAAAAAAGAAACTAGAAAATTCTCAATTAAAAATGTTAGAAGTGTTATCATTATTAGTAGCTATAATTGGTTTAATGATAGCTGGAATATCTTTTTCTTTAAACTTTAAGCTTGATGAAGCAATTATTTTAATATGTTTATTAAATGGATTAGTATTTATTGATTATGGTTTGTTAAGATCATTGTGTAGTGCTAATGAAAAGAAAGAGTTAAAATATGTTATCCTAGTAGGATTACTTATTATTACTATAGGATTATTAGTGGGCATTTTTCTAAAAAAAATACCGTGTTTTTCCATTAAATCTTATCTGTTAGCACTTTATACTATTGGTTAAATGATCTCATATAGTATTAAAGACAATTAGTTTGATATCGCTAATTGTCTTTTTCAATATTTTATAATAAACCATAATCATCTAAAGCAGCTTTTATAATATCTTCAATTAACTGATCATAATTTTTTCCTTGAGATTCATAAATATCTTTAAATGAACAATGTGAACTTAATGATGCATCAGGTGTGAATTCTATGAAGTAAAATTCGTTGTTAAATAATTTTCCATCAATTCTCATATAATCCATTTTATTAAAATGATGAAATGCATATTTAAGTTGGGCAACGATTTTTGTATCAACATTATTTGTGATTATTTTATGGAAAGTTTTTATTTCATTATTATGTTTTATACTACCCGTATAAAGATGATTATTAAAATAATTATCATCATCTTCATTACACACTTCAACAATTTCCATACAATTTAAGGTGTTTTGATTACCAACAAAACACGTTACAATTTCTTTGCCAGAAATAAATTCTTCAACTAATATTGCCTGTTTGTGTTGATGTTGTAACTCATTTAATCTTTTCAATGTGCTAGTTATATCTTTACAAAAACTATGCTCATTTATACCTATTGAGCTTCCTTCATATAAAGGTTTGACAACAACAGGAAAGTTAAGATTATTAAATATGTGATTTGTTATTTTTTCGTTTGGTAATACAGTTATGCTCTTTGGTGTCTTTAATTTAAGTTTTTTCGCTAACTCTTTGGAAATGTCTTTATCTTGACAAATAATTCTGTCATATGCATCGGGTCCAATGAATTTAATATCATATGCTTCACATATTGCAGGTACTAAAGCTAATCTGTTTCTAGATTTTTCACCACCATATATAGAAAATACTAAATCATGTTTATGTTTTTCTATGTTATCTATAAAATCTACTAAGCTATTGTAATGAATAACATTCTTACAAACTCTTTCTAATGCTCCGTGAATTTGTTTAAAATATTCATCTGAGATTTTTTCTAAATCATAAGAATCCATATTTTCCTTTTTTTCAATTCTATCAGCAATTAAAACTACATTAATATCAATCATACTTCTTGTAAGGATAATCACATATTATCTTTACAAAGCTATATACCAAATATCACTTTTTTATATAATTTTTAGTATAACTAAAAAAGGAGATAGAAATATGGAAAAAGAAAAATTAGTAAAGGCTTTAGAAAATTATTTTGAAGATTGTAAATTTAGAAAAAGATTAAATAATAAAACAATAAAGGCTTATAAAATAGATTTAAATCAATTTTTTGAAATTGTTAACAATCTAGATGATGAAGTAAAAGAGATAAACGAGTATATACATTTTTTGAATAAAAAATATTCTAAGCATAAAACCGTTAAGAGAAAATTAGCAAGTGTAAAGGCTTTTTATTTCTATTTAGAATATGAAGAAATTATTGAATATTCACCATTTAACAAAGTAAGAACAAAAATAAAAGAACCACATGTGTTACCAAAAACAATTCAAAAAGAAAATATAGAGAAAATTATTCAATATTTATTTGATAGAGTATCATCTGCTAAAACAGATTTTCAAACAATAATATCAATTAGAAATATTGCAATTATTGGATTACTTTTTTCAACTGGAATACGTATATCAGAATTATGTAATATAAAGGTAGCAGATATAAATTTTAATGAAAAAACTCTTAAAATTTTTGGGAAGGGATCAAAAGAAAGGATTTTATATATTGGCAATGAAACTGTTGTTGACTTTTGTAAGAAATATAAACAATTAAATGAATATGTTGCTGAAAATGATTACTTTTTTTAAATAAATTTGGGAAACGAATATCTGATCAATTTATGCGAATTTTTTTTGAAGAACATCGAATCTGAATTGAAGTTAACAGAACATATTATGCCTCACATGTTTAGACATACATTTGCAACAACATTATTGGAAAAAGATGTTGATATTAGGTATATACAAAGTATCCTAGGGCATAGTTCGATATCTACAACTCAAATCTATACACATGTTACATACTTCAAACAAATAGAAATACTAACAGAAAAAGACTATAAATGATTATCATTTAATTACTTAAAGTGATAATCATTTATAGGTCAGATAAAAATAAGTAATTATAATTGAAAATGTATTATTTAATTAATATAAATAAAAAAGAGGTTTAGAAATAATATTTTAATAAAGTGGACCCCGTGTCAAGGACAATAAATAAAAAAGTACTTAAAACTAAATAGAAATAAATATATCCTCTAAGTATCAAAAACTAGGAGGATATATTTTTATGTCAAAATATTATAGATATGTAATTATTAAAAATAATGAATTAAAAATTTTAAAAACTAAAAAAATGGAAAACCTTGTTAAAAAGGAATTGGGTGTTTTCGATTATCGTGACTATCTTTTTGAAGATGATCTTTCAATTTATCTCCTTTTAAGAGATTTAAGTGTTTATGATAACGATACAACTATCATTTATAGATCTTATCCAGGTGATTGTGATGGTGTATTTAATGGAACTGTTATTTTTACCAAGATGGATGAATATGGCTATGTATCATTGAATGAAAATGATATTGATTTGATTCTCAAACATCTACATAAATTGCCCAATAGCTTATTTGAGATGAGATATTCTATCGATGACACTTATCAACTTTTTGAGTGTTAGATTCCTATCCAAATTTTGCTTTACCTATTTGAATTTTTTCTTATATTCAACAGGTTCTTTTGTTATATGATCCAATGGATAATTTCCTGTTTTATAATATTCAAAAAATTCATTTGGTGACAGTTTGGCAAGTTTATACTGATAACGTTCATTATTATAGTAATCCATATAATTATTGATTACTTTTTCTAATCCGTCGTATGTAGAAGTGATTTCTATATATTTGCCAATCTCATCTTTCATATGCCCCAAAAATGATTTCTGAGGAGCATTGTCCCAACAATTTCCTCTTCTTGACATTGACTGTCTGATTTCCAAACTTTTAAGAAGATCAATGAACCTGATGCTTGTATAATGTGCACCCTGATCACTATGAATTAAAGCATCAGTATGAATATCATGTTTATGCTTTTCAAACAGTTGATTTATTGTTTTCAGTACGAAATCTTCTTCCAATGATGTTGATAATACATATGAGAGTATTTGTTTTGTAAAGCCATCTTTAACCACTGAAAGATAGGCTTTTGAACGTTTCGGACCATAAAACAAATAAGTGATATCTGTTTCCAATACATATCCAGGTCCATATTCATCAAAATGTCTGTTTAAAACATTATCTGCATAATTTGATGTTTTTATTGCCTTGGCCATTCTTCTTGCAGGATTGGCTTTTCTTATCGGATAAAATAACTTGTACTTTTTCATCAGCCTTGATATCTTCTTATGATTCATTAAAATTCCCATATGAAGAAGCCTCATATGAATACCACGTCTGCCTTTATCATATCCTTTAAAGTTATAAGCTTCTAAAATCAACTCAAAGTCTTTACGATCCTGTTCGTCTTTCTTATTGTAAAAAGATGATGGATCATTTTTTCTTTTCTTCCATGAATAGAATCCACTTCTTGAAACTCCAGCTGATTCACAAAGATATGAAACCGTTAATACATTTCTAGGTGAATTTAACGTTTTATCAATAAGCCCATATTTTTCTCCTACTGTTTGTTCTTCGATTTTTTTGTAATTTGTTTTCTGTTGATAAATCTCACTCTTTTTAAAAAATCATTCTCCTGTTGGAGAACTTCGTTCTTATGTTTCAGTCTTTCCAGCTGCACTTCTAAAGATAATTCTTTGGTTGATGGTCTACCACTGTTTTTACTTCTTGTATCCTTGAAACCATCTTCTCTTGCAGCCTGTTTTTTTAAACGATTTGTAAAATTATCTCGTCTTCTTGATCCCAAAGCGTACGGATCAAATCCGTATTTTTTAAATATCTCTATTGGTTGCATCCCATTTTGATAATCAATCCAATACAGTTCCTTAAATTCCTCTGAATAAGTTATACTTTTTTTAGATGCTTTTACCACATAAGGATTCTCTTCTAATAATCTAAGCTGTTCATCCGTAAAATAATTAACTCCCATAAATAATAACACCACCATTTTTCTAATAATCATGATACACAAAATAAAAGCCCTGTAAAACAGGACCAAGAACCTAAGTACTCTTTTTTTCTTGTGTCCGTTTTACAGGGTCCATTTTATAATCTATGACCTCGTTTTTTATTTTCCAATAATTTTGTATTTTTTTAAGTTCATCTATGCTGATTTTTAAAATATTATTTTTAATGCTATCAATGAAATTATCTCTTGAACGAATGCTACTAAAATATTGAGCACTACCTTGAATGTGTTGATCATCTAAAATTTCTATTAGCATTTTTGAATGTTCAACCCTATAAATCTTATTTGGGTAGTTATTATGGTCGCAATTTCTCATATCTTTAAAGTACATAGTTGATTCCATGATAAAATTTCACCTCATGAGATATATTATAGCAAGATTCAAATATAAAACTAGACTTGACATATTAATTATTTTATTTTGAAAAAAATTTAAAGAGTATGATAAATATTTTATAAAAAATGAGACATGATAATATAGCAATTAAATGTTATATATTTCTATATTTAAAGCAAATAATGGAATATTTGTATCTTATGATAAATTATTGCATTTTATGTAATAAATATAGGTATTATTTATAAAATTTAATATTCTATAATTGGAGAAGGGAATGATAATATGCAAGGTATTTTTTTAAACTGGTTATATTCAATTTATCAAATAATTATTCCATTGTTTTTTAGTATTATTTTACAATATCTAATTTGTAAAAGTTCTTTAAAATATGGATGGATTATACCAACTTTATCTGTTTTATTTTTTGTTTATAAAGTTTTTAAGATATTATATCCTTCTATGGCTATGAATTTGTATAAACTTAATCCTAATATCATTGTTCTACATATTGGAATATTGATTATTTATAGTACATTTTTCTTAACAACATTTTGTATTTATCTTATGAGCAAGAAAGAAGGGAAAAATCATGAAAAGAATTACTAAAATTATTGCAATTATTTTAACCGTATTATCAATAAACTGTACATCTGTATTTGCTATTGAAACATCTGTTTCAAGGTATGAAATAAAGCAAAAACTTTTAAAAGTAGGTGTAAATGAAAATAAAATAGATTCGTTGGTTACAAAAATACAAGATGGTGAAAAACTCGATTGTATGAAAGAAAAGTATAATAATATAAAACCAACAGTTAAATCATGGACTGATACGGGAGGATATGAAAAATATGTATATCCTGATGGATCGGTAAAGACATTGAGCGTTACACCAGTAATTGTTACTGGAAGTATAATTGATGGAACTCGTACAAGTGGGTCAAATTAGTATGAATGGACAAGCGCAAGAGTAATTGCATCTTGGGGAGTAGTTCCTGCAAGTTTTTATGCAAATATATTTGGGGCTACTGGACAAGGTAAAATTAATAAAGTTTGGGGTAAAGGCGCAACTGTTGTTGGTGGAACATTTAGTGGTCTTGATTTAAAAACAGTAAGATCAGAGACTACTAATAGTACACCGGCACAAGCAAGATTATATTTTATTGGAAAATGTACAGGTGATTTTGGACAATCAACATTCTATTTAAGACTTTATGTTCCGTATAATTCTGCCCCATATGCTAAATTTTCAATGCCTAATTAGTGATGGGAAAGACGTATTATTACTTATTTAGTGAGGACAATAGGAAGTAATTATTAGTTAAAATATTCTTATAGTAGAACAAGAAGGACTATATTATTTAAATTATTAGTTTTTGTCTTTAAAATTACTAAAAATAGCGGGTATAGTTATCTCGCTATTTTTTATAAAAATTTGACATAGGTTCTATAAAATATATTTCGATTTACATAGGTTTTAAATATTATAGAAAAAACATTAATTTAATAAGTTGTATTTTATAGAAAACAAGAATAAGATATAAGAAAATTGTTATTAATACATAAAAATGATAATATTAAGCATAGATAATTGAATATTATCAATAGAAGGAGGAATTGAATATGAAAAAAATAATTCATTATTGTTGGTTTGGTAATAAAAAAATGGAAGATTATACAATAGCTTGTATTAAAAGTTGGCAAGAACATTTTCCAAATTATCAAATAATGGTATGGAATGAAAATAATTTTGATGTGAATATATGTGACTATACAAAAGAAGCATATGAAGCTAAACAATATGCATTTGTATCTGATTATGTAAGACTATATGCATTATATAACTATGGAGGTATCTATTTTGATACAGATTATGAAGTTTTTAAAAATTTTGAAGATTTATTAACTGCAGATCTTACTTTAGGGTTTGAAAGTATTGGAAAAGTTCAAACTGCTATGATGTTTTCAAAAAAAAGCAATCCTAATTTATTACATTTAATAAATTATTATAATACTCAACACTTTATTCAAAGTGATAAGAGCTATTCTCAAATAACAAATGTAGAAATAATATCAAATTATCTTTTAAAACTTGGTTTAAAAAACAAAAATGTTTATCAAAAGTTTAACAATATAGAAATTTACCCATCTGAATATTTTTGTCCTATTGATTTTAATTCTGGAAGTATTAATATAACTAAAAAAAGCATGGGTATCCATTCTTTTTCTGGAACATGGCTTGATAAAAATCAAAAAATCTATTTCAAAAATAAAAGACTACTCGGTAGAGAGGAAGCTAAAGAAAAGCAATTAATATTTAAGAACAGTTCATCAAATTTTTTAAAATATTCAATAATAATTACATTTTATAAAAACTTAAATCAATTACAAGCTTGTCTTAATGCACTTAGTATAGCCTTAAAGAATAGAAAAGACTATGAAATCATAATTGTCAACGACAATGAATTTCAAAAACTAAATAGAAATCATTTTAATAATATTAAAAATATAGACAATTTAAATATTATTAACAATGACAAAAATGTTGGATATTCTGCAGCCTGTAATATCGGTTCAAGCAATTCAAACGGAGAATACCTAATTTTTATAGATTCAGACATTATTGTGGATAGCATGTGGTTAATAGAAATGGAATTAACTGCAAAAAAACACCCTGATTTTGGCGCAATATCTTCAAAAATATTAAAACAATCAAACAATGGTATTGAGTATTTTGGTATGCTACTATATGAAGTTGATTCTATCAAACCAAAATATCAAAATAATCGTCCTAGTAAATATATATCAAAAGATAGAAAATTTAATATTGTTACCTCAGGATCAATGCTTATTTCTAAAAAACTGTTCAATTCTATTGGTGGTTTTGATGAAACACTCTATAATTCGCATTGTGATTTAGATTTATCATTAAAAATTTCCTCAAAAAATAATTACGTTTCAAATAAATCTATTGCTTATCATGGTGGTGCAACATCAGGTGATATAAGATATGTTTCTTATATCAAAGCACGATCACTATTTTTTAAAAAATGGGCTTCATTTAATATGAATGATATAACTCTAAAAGAATTAGAAGAAATGTATTCAGAATATAAAGAAAACATTTCTTCTCGATATTACAAAGTATTTAATTTTTCAAATACAAGATACGATGAGGTTTATTTAAAAGTTTTGGAAAAAGCATTAAATATACATATTGTTTCTAAAATTGATTTGCGTAACACATCTCAATCTCCAATACAATTATATAATTTATTAGATTATTCCATTGTTGAAACTTCAATGCCTATAATTTACTTTGTAGATAATTTTAATTTAATAATTAATAATAAACTTTGGTTTAATGAACGACCATTTAAAAGAGATTTAATCATTGACTGGAATGGAAATATTATACCTATTAATGAAATTTAATAGATATAATCCATTCCCTTAAAGTTCCACATTGTCCATGATTGTCCAATATCCGTATTTTTTTTACACACTTTCTTACAATATTTAATAAAAAAAGGATCGTGTATCATACTCAAATTATTTAAAACATCCTCTGTTGATTTACCTAACATTTTTATTATAATCAAATAATTAGATACTATAGGATACATTTTTAAATATATGTTTGCACTTTGTATCTGTAAATAAGCAGTTTTAATGTATTCGTATGCCATCACATTTTCATTTAATAACATATATGCTACTCCTATATTATTATTTAACTTAGCAACTGCTGCAGAATGTTGATTAACTTCACATTCTGCTTGTATATTTTTTAGTTCATTAATAGCTTTCTTGTAGTCACCTTTATACATTTGACATAAAGCTATAAGATTCTTAATGCGAAATTTTTCATATATCGAAAGACAACTATGGTTTTCTTCAAATTCTCTTGATAGCCTTTTAATTGCTTTATCATACTGTTCTTCTAAAATATCTACAAATGCTTCATGCCATGTTATTTCGTGTTTACGATAGACAGTTTCATCAATACTTTGATAATAATCTGAAATTGCCATTTTTAAATATTCTATTGTCTTTTTTTTATTTTCTTCTTTAAATTTACTATAAAAGTACATTAATGCTATATCACTATATGTTGTACTTGTCCAAAATTTTGAATTATTTTCTATCGTTTCTGCTACACGTAATGATTTTTCAAATATATCTTTTGCCTTATCAATCTTATTTATTGATAAATAAGTTACTGCTTCTCTATTATAAAGTAGAAAATCGTGAATTTTTGATTTAGGGTTTATTGTTTTATAAATCTTTATAATTTCCAAAGCTTCATCAAATCTATTAGATTGTAATTGAGAATTAATAGCGTCCCTGAAAAAATCACATATCTCTTCAATATCAATAATTGCTTGATTAGTTATATATAATTTAGACAATTCATAGAATATATTACAACTTTCATCTTTTTTTCCTAAAGATGAACATGCAAACGCATATAAGTGTGCACATTGTAAATACAATTTGATATTCTTTGTTTTTAAAGATTTGTTATTATACAAATTTTTTCCAAATTCAATCGCTTGTATGTAACTAAAATCATTTATATAATCAATTAGTATTTCTTTTGCAAGTTTTGAGTATTCGTAAATCTTATTTTGACAATAGTAAATATTGTAACTTACTAATTTTTTTTGTTCAAATTCATTGTTTTGCATAAAATTAATTATTCTATCTATTACTTTATATGTATATATACCTTCTTTTTTAAAAAATAAATACATTGAATCATGATAAAATGAATATATATTATCTTCAATTTTTATAATCGAATATTCTTTCAAAATATCAATTGCTTCGCTTGAATCAACTATTCTAAATAATGAATATGTATCAATGGAATTATTAAATAAAACTAATGTTGATATTATTTTTTTTAAAGAAGATAAAAATTCTTTATGTTGTTCGAAGATTGCATTAATTTTGTTTTTAAATATTAATTTAAATCCTGAGAAGAATTCATTTAAAATATTAGAAAATTTATCCTTATTGTATACATACCACTCTTCATTACTATGTTGTGCTAAAATTGAGTTTTGTTTTAAATAATCAGACACCATTGTGACTTCTAAAGGATTATCTCCAAATTTATGTACTAATTGTTCTACCAATGAATCATTTGCATCAAATCTTTTTAAAGATTCCATCCAAAATGTTATAACATCTTTTTCAAACCATCTAGGATTAAAAAACAAATATTGATTAGGTTTTGAATTTCGACTATAATTAATTACTTTTTTATAGTTCTCTATTATTTCTATGTTTTCATTTGATACTTTTTCGGTATTAAGCGCAGTTATCAATATAACATGAATATTATTATTTTCAAAATCTTCAATTAAATTTATAAGCAAATTTAAAAATACTGAATTACTATTTTGGATGTTATCTATTGAAATAATAATTGGTTTGTTTTTCGATCTTTCTTTAATTAAAATAGCGGTATATTGACTAATATAATTAATAATATTAATAAAATCATTACTTTGATCATTTTTGAAGATAAAATTAGATATTATTTTTGCTGCATTTTCTGTGATTTTTGGAGAAATTATTAATTTTTCTAATTGCTCTTGCGTATAAAATATATTTCTTTGTTTATATGAAATACCCGCTATATCACAAATGATTCTTCGAATTATGTCTAAATCTTGATAGTTATAACTATCATACGAAAAAAAAAGATAATCATTTTCTAGAACTCTAGGTTTCATTTCATTGATAATTCGCGATTTTCCACATCCTGTTTTTCCTTCTATTTCAATATATTGAAATAATCCTGTTTTATTTTTCACAATAGCATTAGCAAAATCGTTACATATAAATTCTATGTATTTACTTCCCTGCAGTGGATGCCAATTATATCTTTTTAGACTTAATATTGGTAATTGATTATCATTGTAATATGTTTTATCATCGTAATCATAGCTTAAAATAATATTTGGCATTTCGATTTCTTTACCATGCAGTTTCTTTACATGACATAAAAAAGTTATTAAATAATCAGAAAATGGTTTTATTTCTTCAGATATCCATTCATCTTTGTATGTATTTAAAATTTCTATATTATCGTCATCATCCAACCAATCAATCTTAATGTTTGAAAAATAATGATTGGTTGTATTACTTATAAAAACATTTGTATAAAACATATCTGAATCTCTCAAATAAAAAGTATTTTTATATTCAGGATCACAAATACCTATTTCATTTAACTTTATTTTTATCGATAGTTTATCTTGTATTTCTTTCTGATTTATTTTATAACTTGGAAAATATTTATTTACTAATTCAGGATATTTTATTAATTCATTTTTTAAAAGTGTATCATCAAGAAATTGAACCTCAAAATTTAGTCTTCTACTAATATGGATAATTTCTTTTTTTGCCGAATCTCGAATCAGACTTGAAGAAAAAAATATTATTTTATTAATATTATGCGCTATAACAAGTACAACATTTTTACCTATTTCTTCTAAACCAATATTTCTTCTATGATGCTTACATTCTGCCCAAATTTTATATTCATGTATTTCATCAAAAAACTTCGTTTCAATATCTTTTCCGCCATCATGTGTATAACGAGTATGGAATAAAATATAATCATCTTTATTATAGATTTGTTTTGCATATTCAAAACACATTTCTTCAAAAGTAGCTGGTGTTAGTGTATAAAAATCCATATTCTTCGCCCTCCTGTATTAATGATAATATTCAATTATCATTACTAGAATAGAGGAGCTTGTTTATAAAAAATAACAGTGATAGAATTATAAGATGAAATATAGAAGGTGATAAAAATGGATAGAAATAATAATGTAATAAGAACTAAACCTATAGGTATAACATCAGATGATAAATTTCCTGTTTCCTATCAAAGTGCAAATACTTTCTTTCATTTTGTAAATAAGTTTAATTATTTAAATGAAATGATAAGTGATAAAAAGATTTATCCTAGATATTGTAAAGAAAGTCTAGAATACTTAGATTTAGATATAAAAAATATTAGTGTTGCGATGAAATGTTTTTGTAATATTCCTTTACATATGGTTCAAGCGCACAAGAAAGAATATGGTACATATTGCATAGGTTTAACAAAAGAATGGGGAATAAGAAACAACCTACAACCCGTGATTTATTATAATCAAGAGTCTTCTTTTTATAATTCAATAAGAAAGTCATATAATGCTGCTATGCAATATTCATCTGATGATGACGTATTAGCAGATATAGGCGAAATGACAAATTATGTTTTTAAATATATGAAACCTGTAATTGGAAGGGATTTGAAAACAAAAAGAATAAAAGATTTTACAGACGAAAAAGAATGGCGATATGTACCTGAAATCAACGGATTAGATTTTGGAGAAATTATTGTAGAAGAAAACGTAATTAATCACCAAAATATTATAGAGTCATATAATAAAATAATCAAAGATAAAGGATATTATTTACAGTTTGATTATGAAGATATTAAATATATTTTTGTAAATAATGATAGTCAAAGAAAAAATATGATAAAGAGAATAAAAAAATTAGATTGTACACAAGAGGAAAAGGATTTATTAATAACAAAAATATGTATTTGGAAAGAAATGGAGGGTGATTTTTGATGGCAAATTTTATTAAAAATTTTAAAAATCAAAATTATAATGATGCTTTTCTACCACAATCTGTATTGGAAGAGTTATCTAAAAAATGGAATGGGAATTTGGAATATGTTTATAAAGAAAATGGGACATATATGTTAGAAGCAACAAATGGAAAGGTTGAATTAGGATTTAAAAATTTTGAAATTGAGAATCTAGATGAAATTAAAGATAAATGTCAAAAAGAAAAATTAACAATGGAGGATTTGATAGATTATTCTTATAACTCTCAAAAGCCATTAACTTTAAAACCTCTAAAAAATTTTCAACAATTTATTAATAATAAAAAAATCGATAATAATGAATTTATAATTTCTAAAGATATTATAGCAGATCCTATACCTGAAAAATTGGTGATTTTTCCAGAAAAAATGAATAAAAGTATTGAATTAAAAATAGGTAATGGAGAAAAATCATATGTTTATACATTTATTCAAAAACCTATTGATAGTTTAACTAAAAAAAGATTTGTAACTTCACCCGATTCGAAGCTCCTCATTAATTACGAGATAGATAATGAACGTATTAAATTTAATATAGAAATAAATAAACTGCAAAATACTACAATTAAAGAATATCTTGAAACATTAACTTTTATGCAATCGTTATTTAATAATGGAATGTATATTAATGATACATATATTAAAGGTTCAAAAGGTAAAGATGAAAAATATGAAAAGCGAGAAAAATTAATAGATTTATGGAATAAGGTTTATCAAATAGAAAAAATACTGGGCTTAAGATTTACAATTACTAATGACTTATTAGATAAGAAAGATTTAGACAATATACTTTTGTTATATAAATCGTTTATAGAAAATAAAGCATTAAGGATTAATAAAAAAATAAATACATTATCTTTTTCGTATGAGAACATACCAGAATGGTTTATCAAAGATTTAAAAGAAAAAAAAGAAAGGAATTTATGTTTAGAATATTCTGAAAAATACAATTTTAATCTATTAGGGGAAAAAATAGATGTATTAAAATTAAAAAGTTATTTTAATTTGTTTATTGATGAGATTGAAAACTCTGAAGAAACGAAAAAAATTCATTTGATTTTAAAAGAAAACGATGAAAATAAAACATATGAAAGTGTACAATTATTTAAAAATGAACATGATCTTGAAAAATTTTTTAGCAATAAGGATCATCTAACTGAGTTACAAAATGCTGAATATTCAATTCCTATCTATTATTAATTTATAGAGAAGTTTGACACACCAAGTTATTAAATTATAAAAATATCTTTATTTTGTGTATTTTCCTTCAATATAATCTTAATTATATTGAAGGGAGAAACAAATATGAAAAAAGAAGAATTGGAAAAATATTTAGAAACTTATTATGAAGACTGTTTATTGCGAAAAAGATTAAGTGATAAAACGCTAAGGGCATATGAAATTGATTTAAAACAATATATTGATTTTATAGATGCTTCAACAGAAGTTACAAAAACAATAAAGGATTATATTCACTTTTTAAATAAAAAATATACTAAATGTAAAACCATAAAAAGAAAGATAGCGAGTGTTAAAGCGTTTTATTCTTACTTAGAATATATAGAAATAGTAGAATATTCACCATTTCAAAAAATAAGGACAAAAATAAAAGAACCAAAAGTGTTGCCTAAAACAATACATAAAGAGTATATTAGTAAAATTATTCAGTATTTGCTAGATGAGGTTGACAACTCAAAAACAAATTTTCAAAAGAAAATATCTTTTAGAAATATTACTATTATATGTTTATTATTTTCAACAGGAGTAAGAATATCTGAATTATGCAATATAAAATTAAAAGATATTAATTTACAAGAAAAATCATTAAAAATAGTTGGTAAAGGATCAAAAGAAAGAATTTTGTATGTAGGAAATACAGATGTTATTGAACTTTGTAAAACTTATATACAGCTTTATAGAGAAAATATAGATTGTGAATACCTTTTTTTGAATAAGTTTGATCAATCCTTGTCCGAACAGACCGTGAGAATATTATTAAATAAGTTAGAGAAAGAATTATCTTTACAAACTCATGTAACACCACACATGTTTAGACACACTTTTGCTACAACATTATTAGAAAAAGGAGTTGATATTAGATATATACAAAGTATTTTAGGACATAGCTCAATTTCAACAACACAAATTTATACACATGTTACATATTTCAAGCAAAAAGAAATAATGACAGAAAAAAATCCTATAAATGGTTTTATAATAAAAAATAAAACTAATTAGATAGATATTAATTTTTATGTATGGAAAAGTAGATATATTTATAAAATAAATTTAAGTACAAAAAGAGTTGAAAAAAATTTTAATTGTACTGAATTAATAAATTATTGTAAAAAAATAAATAGAAATATTAACGAATTAAATGGTATAGCACATATAAAAGATAATCTTTTTTTAATATTAGGAAAAAATGGCCAAGAATTTTTTTAGTTCGACTAACGTAATTTTTTAGTATAAAGGGCTATTTTAAATATAGAAATTTAAAATAGATAAATTGAAATGAATTTTGTTATTTGGAAAATGTAAGCAAATGACAAGATTCATTTTTTTATAAATATATTCTATAAAATTATTTAAAGATATAGTGACATTACATACTTATAACTTATTTAATTATGTTTTCTATGATAAAAAAATGCATTCTATGATGAATAAGTCACAGTTTTTATAGATATTTTTTAAAATGTATAGTACATGGATGATTTATAAATTATTCATAATAAAAAATACATAATCATGTATTTAAGAGAAAGAGGGAGGATAAATTATGCGTTTTAAGAAATGGACGACAAGAAATATCATTGTTGGACTCATCGTATTTTTATCAGTTGTTGGTGTAAGTGGCGCTGTTTATTATCAGACAAGTCAGAAAACACAGGCAATTGAGGATAATGGCTATTATGAATGCAGTGGTAAATTTGACAGTAAAATGACACCTGTATCTAATATGCTTATTATTTTGAAAATAATAAACGGAAGTAATTTCTGTGACGATGGGTGGTATCAAGAAGTTCAGGAATGTCAGAGTATTTTAAATAAACAGATTCAGGAAAACTCTAACAGTAAAGATCCTTATGTCAGACAAATGATGGAGCTGCAACAGGCTATCGTAAAAAAGCTTCATTCATTTTCGACAAAGGCATGGGTCAATATGCTATGCGAAAAAGATGTAGATGATCTTCAAAAAGCATACAATGCCTATCATGATTATTATTATCAACATTATAGTAATGAGGAGGCTGTTTAGATGAAAGCTGGACTTAATAAAATAAAGATAGCCATCATTTCTATGATAGTTCTAGCTATGGCAATTGGTCAGCTTGAACTGTTTGGAAAAGTATATGCAGAAGAACTTGAAAAAATCAAGGAACAGGATCCATATGGAGAATATTATGATGAAAATATCAATAATGTTCATAAGACATCTGCACAAATAATAGAAAAAGGAAATCCTGATGTTATTACAAAAGAACCTTCGGTAGACGAAGAAGATACTTCAAGACAAAATGATCAGGAAATCATTAAATTAAGAACAGAAAACACAAAAACTTATAAACTGTCAAGTGGGGAATATGTGACAGATTTTTATTTCGAGCAGATACATAAAAAAGAAGATGGAAAATATGTTGAGATTGATAACGATATAGAAAAGAAAACATCGTTATTCAGATCAACCCCTTCTTATGAAAATAAAGATGGTCTTTATGACGTCAACATTCAAAAAGGCGTATTAGAAATTACAGATCCTAAAGATAATGTACTTACAGTTATGCCTTCTGGAAGTCTTACAAATTATGCTATCAAAGAAAATGTTATTCTGTATTCAGAAGTAGAAAAAAATTTAGATTTAGAATATAGAATCAATTCAAATACGGTTTCACAAAATATCTATATCAATGGGGAACTTGATAAAGATACTTATTCATTTGAAGTTTACAAAGATGACTATAATGTCAGTAAAAATGATGCAGGATCTATTGTTTTTAAGAAAGATAAAAAAGAAGTCTTTGTATTAAATGCACCTTATCTTGTTGATAAGGATGGAAACAGAAATCAGGAAGTAGGATATGACTATAAGGAGCTTGATAATGGCAATATCAAAGTTACATTGTCATTAACAACATCTTGGTTAAGTGAAGAAGACAGAGTCTATCCTGTTGTTGCCAGATCAAATGTGGCAGTTGAAAATGTGGATGTTATTGACCTTGAATCAAGCTATATCCGTTCAGGAAGACCAAATATCCAAAGTCAATATTCAGATTTATTTGTTGGATATGATGATAACTTCTACGGTGGTAAAAATAGCAATATTAAAATTGCTAGAACTTTTATCTATTTTGCAATGCCAAATATCGGTGAAAATCAAAGAGTTGAAAATGCTGTTTTGAAACTTTATAAGGAACAGGATCTGGATCGTGCCAATGAGTTAAATGATATCAATATCTATAACTCCAGCTATGTTGATCCCGGTAAGGTTACATGGAATACACAGCCGGCAGATAACCAAAAACAGTTTATTTCAAATACCAAGTTTTCTAAACCAAAAGGATTTAAAGAATTTGATATTACAAAGCACGTCCAAGAATTAAAGGATGGGCAAAAGAAAACATTGATTCTGCAAGTTACGGATGAATCGCCTAACTGGAAATGTAATGTTTTTAATTCAGAATCAACAGGAAATCTGCCAAAGGTTGAAATTTATCACTGTGATGATTTTGATGTCGATCCAAATCTGGACATCAACGAGTTTGACAATGAATTAAGAGTTTACAGTAAAGACGGTCAATATTTCGAAGCAATCAGCATGGATGGTATTGCTAAGCCAAACAGTGATATTGATTTTGATCTTTATGCCAAAACAAATGAAACAGATTTTGAACTTGTAAAATCACAACAGGTCAAAGAAAAAAGTTCACCTTATTTCATTGATCCAGTTTATATAACTGATCCAATTGATGGAACCCAAAAATATGAAAAGGGTGAAGTCAACTATACAACGAGCTATCTAAAAATTGGAGATATTCCAAAATACGATACGTTCTATGAATATCGAATGAAAGTTAAAAAGGATGGCACTGAGTCAGAAAAAGAACTGATTACAGACGGATTTATTATCTATAAGGTAAAACTTGGAGATAATCTTAAATCTATTGCATCACACTATGGCTTGAAGGTAGATGATATTAAAAAAGACAATAATACATCTACAAACAAGGTCAAAGAGGGAGATGTTCTTTTCTTAAGATTTGCAAAAGATAACCCAAAAGTACCTAAGGATGTCTACAGACCACCATTAAAGCTTTCATCTTTTGAGGCAAAATATGTTTACAGAGGGCCTGCATGCTACGGAAACTGTGCAGTTGCCGATCCAGTTAATACAAGTATTGGAAACTTCTATCATGAATCAAAAGATTTTACTTTAACAGATTTTGATGAATTAATCTTGACGCGTGTCTATAACTCTTATGGAGAAGATAATGCATCGATTTTTGGAAACAATTATTCATCAAATATTGAACAGTATATTTCCTATGATAAAGACGATAACATGATCTTTTACAGAGGAGATGGAAAGATCTTAAAAATTGAAAAGAAAGATGGAAAATATGTACCTAAACTTATTGATCGTCTTACTGTCAATGTTGATGGTGACTATGTTTCTATTAAAGATGATAAAGAAGATGTTACATATATCTTTGATGAATATGGAATTCTGACATCTATTAAAACGAAAACGGGATTTGAATCACGTATCAACTATGATGAATATGGATTTATTACAAATATTGATATGGGAAACAAACAAGTAACGTTTGAATACAATGATTATCATCTTGTCAGCAAAATCAACTTGCCAAATGGTACAAATGTACAATATCAATATAACGCAGACAGACAGCTTACAGCATTTATTGATGCCAATGGAAACAGTGAACAATACAGTTATGATAAAAATGGCAAGGTAAAAAGTATTACAGACAAAAATGGGAATACTTTGGCACAAAATACTTATAAGGATAACGGAGTTGTCGTTTCACAAACGGATGCCAATGGAAACAAGGTCTCTTTTGACTATAAGGGAAATACGACAAGTGTTACCTATAATGATAAGGAAACAGAAAAGTATGTTCTTGATGACAGCTATAAGGTAACAAAAATTACAAAGGCGGATGGATCATCGAAAAGTTACAGCTATAATGATGCTGGAAATATGATCAGTGAAACAGATGAAAAAGGTCAAAAGACAACATATGAGTACAATAAAAAAGGCTATCTGACATTGCAAAGCAATCCAGATGGAACAAGTGAAAAATATACCTATGATGAAAATGATAATGTAACATCAAAAACATCTGCGGATGGTACGAAAGAAACCTATAAATATGACAGCAACAGCAATCTGATTTATGAAAACAGTGAAGACAGAAAAGGTGTGACTTATGAATATAATGAACAGAACCTTCTTGTCAAAGAAACAGATGCTCTTGGTGTATGGAAAAGCTATGCCTACGATGGTAATCAGGTTGTAACAGTTACTCACAGCAATGGTCTGGTAGAAAACTACAGCTATGATGCCATGGGAAATATTGTTAATGAATCTGATTCAAACGGTCGTACAACAACGTATGTCTATGACAATCGCAATCAGATCATCAAGAAAACAGATTCCTATGGAAACAGTGAAGAATACAAATATGATGGAAATGGAAACGTTGTTGAATATATCGACAAGCTTGGAAGCAAAACAGTTACAGTATATGATAAAAATAACAACGCTATCCAAACTCAAAAGGGAAATCTAAAAACATCTAAGAAGTATGACAATCGTGATCGTATTATCAGTGAAACAGATGAACAAGGACTTACTAAAAAATATACGTATGACGCCAAAGGACAAATCGTAAAGGAAACAGATGCCTATGGTCAGGTTACAACGCATACTTATGATGCAGTCGGTCATGAAATCAAGACAGTTGATGGAAAAGGAAATACAACATCAAATGAATATGATGGAGATAATCTTGTAAAGACAACAGATGCAAGAGGAAATGTTACATCCTATGAATATGATGAGTTTAACAGAGTTGTAAAAACAACTTTACCTAATGGAAAAACTGAAACAAAAGAATATGATAAAAATGGAAATATCATTAAGACAGTAGATCAAAGAGGACTTGCCAATACCAAAGAATATGATATTTTTGACAGGGTCATTAAAGAGGTCAATGAGCAAGGTGTTGCTATTTCAAATAAATATGATGTCTATGGTCAACTGATTAAAAAGACAGAAGATAAAAAGACAACAACATACAGCTATGATGTTTATGGAAACACTCTCAGTGAAACAGATACCTATGGAAATACAAAGACAAGTGAATATGATAAGCTCGACAGACTTGTTAAGGAAACGGATGAACTAGGGAATGTTACACAACATAAATATGATGCAATGGACAATGAAACAGAAACGATTGATGCTAAAGGAAACAGCGAAAGAAAAATTTATGATATCAACAGTATTCTGGTTCAGGATGTTGATAAACTTGGAAACATTACAACTTATAAATACAATGACAAGGGTCAACAAGCCGAAACGGTTGATGCCTATAAAAATACAACAAAATTTGAATATGACAAGTTTGGGAATGTAACTAAGACAACAATCAATGATACACCGGTAGAAATCAAATCTTATGATGAATACGGGCGTGTTACAAAAACAAACAAGATCAGTGAGGTCACTGTTGAAGAATATGATAGTTTTGATCAGGTCATCAAGTCTACGAATCAGACAACAGGACTTGTTACAGAAACAGAATATGATAAAAATGGAAATGTAACCAAAACATCTGATAATGGTGGAAAAGTAACAACTCATGAATATGATGACTTCAGTCAGGAAGTCAGCTCAACAGATCCATATGGCAGAGTTTCAAGCAAGACATATGACAAGTATGGTCGTGTTGTTAAAGAAGTAAGCAATACAAATGAAGCAACAGATTATGAATACGACAAATATGGAAATGTAGTCAAGACGACGAATCATCTTGGTTCGGTAACTGATTCGACATATGATCTGTTAAACAGAAAAGTCAGTGATTCAACAGATGGCAAGAAAACATTAACATACAGTTATGATGCCAAAGGTCAGCTTGTTTCAACACACGATTCATTTACTGATAAAACAGATACGGTCAAATATGATGCTTTAGGACAGGCTGTTGAAAAGACAGACAAGCTTGGAAATGTAACCAAGACAGATTATGATGCCAAGGGTCAAGTCATCAAGGAAACAGATGCTGCTGGAAATGCAACTCTTAAAGAATATGATATCTATGGCAATGTTATTAAGGAAACGGATGCCCTTGGAAACAGTTCACAGACACATTACAATGCCTTCGGACTTGTTGAAAAAGAAGTTGACAAGAGAGGATTTGCAGTATCTTACGTTTACAATGACAAATTCCAGCTTACTGAAATGACAGACAAGCTTGGAAACAAAGCAACATTTGAATATAATGACCAAGGATTTGTATCAAAAGCAACAAACCAAAATGGATTTGTCAGCGAGTATGAATATGATATTTATGGTCAAAAGATCAAAGAAACAGATCCAAATAAAAATGTTACAGAAAATGAATATGATCTGCTTGGTCAGGTAGTAAAAACTGTTGAACCAAGAAAGACAACAGTTAATAAATATGATTCTCTTGGCAGACTTGTTTCTGTCAAAGAAAATGATAAGACAACAAAAGAAAATGAATATAATGATTTGAATCAAATCGTTAAATCAACAAATGCCTTAAAATATGTTTCAACTTATGAATATGACAAATATGGAAATAAGACAAAAGAAACCTATGAAGAACATGAAAAAGTTAACAAATATGATGTCAATTCACAACTTATCAAGAAAACAGAAAATAAGGATAAGGTGACAACATACAGTTATGATGCTTTAGGAAGAGAAGTAAGTCAAAAACAAAACGACAAGGAAATCATTTCAAAAAAATATGATGCTGTAAGCAATGTTGTTGAAAAAACTGAAAAGGGTCTTACAACACAATATCGCTATGATGCTTTAAAACATCCAGTACAGTATCTTTACCCATCATTGGAAGATGGAAGCATGAAAGCAATTGTATCTGTTGATTATGATGAAGAAGGCAATGCTGTTCAATATAAAGATATCTATGATCATGTTATCAAAAGAGAATATGATGCCAACAGCAATATGATTGCAGAAACAAACAGCAATGGCTTTATTACAAGATATCAATACGACAGCTTAAATAACATGACAAAGGTACAAAGTCCTCTTGAAAGAGTGATGAAGTACGATTATGACGGAAACAACAATCTTGTTGAAAGAAGTTATAATGATAAAAAAGCAACTTATGAATATGATGAAGCTGATAATCTTATTAAAGAAGTAAGCGAATATGGACTTACTGAAACTTATCAGTATGATGATTTCGGTCAAATGACATCTTATACAAAAAACGATGGAACAACGATCGATTATTCATATGATGCATTGGGAAGAAAGCTTTCAGAAGGAACAAGACAGTTCAAATATGATGCCTATGACAACCTTTTAGAAGCAGACTATAACAATAAGAGTGTCAAGTATACCTATGACAAGTTCAACAATATTACAAAGGTTAAAGATGCCAACGACAATAATGTTGAATATAAATGGGATATCTATGGAAACAGAACTGAAATTAAGTATAATGATTATACAATAGGCTATACCTATAGTCAGTTTGATAAAATAGACAAGGTTTCTAAAAATGGCAAGGAATATGCATCTTACAGCTATGATGTAAGAGGAAATACAAAATCATTAGAAAGAAATGGTATTACTACAGATTACAGTTATGATGAACTGAATCGTAGAACAGCTTATGTCAATACTAAAGGTGACAAGATGCTGTCAGAATACAAATATGAGTATGACGGACAGGACAATGTTATTTCAGAAACAATCAATGGTGTCGTTAACAGCTATGACTACAATGAATCGGATGAATTGAAAGCTTCAACAAAAACGATTGATGGAAAAACAGTCATAACTGAATACAGCTATGATCTTTTTGGAAACAAAGTAGAGTCATCAAGTGATGGAACAAATAAAATCTATCGTTACAATGACAAAAATCAGTTGACAAGTATTAAATCAAAAGATGGACTTACTGATATCTATTATGATAAAAATGGAAATGTAAGAGATATCTACTACGCAGGTGGATACAAAGAATATTATCAATATGATGAATTTGGTCAATTGACTACTTTAAAAACAAACAGAGATAGAACTTACAATTATGAATATGATGGTGAAGGTGATCGAATTCATGAAGAAAAGATCATCAACAGCCCATATGATTTAGATTACAAACAGGATACAGAAGAATGGTTCGACTATATGCAGTCATTACCATTTACTGAAGTAGAAGAACTGTTGGATGCGAAAAAATCAGATGAATCATTTGATGCAATGAGATATCAGCTTACATACAGAAGAAAAAATGGATTGTGTGCAAGTAATCTCATTAAGGATCCAAAATCCAATGAAAAATGTGAATACAAAGATTATCTTTTAGATAAGACAGCTGAAAATACACTTGTGCTTTCTGAAAATGATGATGTTCATATCTATGGAGAAGAACGAATCTCAACAGAAAGTGCAGATGGAACACAAACTTATCTAAGTGGAAACAATCAAAGTGTAATGGCTGAAATATCATCAAAAGGGACAATGTCACAGATTGAATATGATGACTTTGGAAAAACAGATGATAAAACAAGCGGTTATGGTTATGATGGAGAAAAGCTTGATACAACAGGAAACATCTATTTAAGAGCAAGATACTACAATCCAAGAATTGGACAGTTCGTACAGATAGATGATTATAAGGGAACACAAGATAACATTACAAGTCAAAACCGATACACATACTGTTTGAATAATCAATACAAGTATGTAGATCCTAGTGGACATTTTGGAATTACAACAATGGTTGTTTTAGGAATACTATCATATACTGGAATTGGTTTATTAGGCATAGGACTTGCTGCTAATGAAAAAAGAAAAAGAGAAGAAAAGGAAAAAGCCATTAAAGTAGCAAATAAAAATTCTAAAAAGAAAAAGAAGGATGACAACAATCATAATCTAAATCCAACACCTAGTAAAGGAAAAGGTGCTACTTCATCTGTTACAAATGGAATTAAGAAAACAGTTTCAGAAACAAGAAAAATAGTAAATAAGACTGTAAAACAAACGGCTAAAACCATTCAGAAAAAAATACCAGAACCTTGTCCAAATGATAAAGTAGTGAGTGATTCGATTGAAAAATACTGTAATAAATTAAAAAAAGACTATTACGGTAAATATAAAGATAAAGGCACTCAAAAAGCAATTTCTAGTACAATTGAGCAGTTGAGAAACGAAGCATATAAGGAAAATAAAGTTTCTTGGATAAAGAATAAATATGAAGAATATAGAGATCGCATTAAAATACCACCTTATAAGTCTGATATAGGAGTTAGTTATCTAGGCGGAAGATATATAAGTCTTAACGGAAGTAAGACATCGGATGCTTTTGTTTCAAAATTTAATGATTTTGGAAATGGATATACATTTACTATGAATACAACTGAGTTTGTAGGTAAAGGCTCAATCAAAACGATAACTGTTGTGGAATTTGGTGCGCAACTTCCTTCTATCGATTTAAAAACAGGTTCTTTCGATCATAAAATAAAATGTCAGCTAGTATTTTACGAAATTACATATAGTATAATGGTTAATAGCTTTACAAAACTTGATTTAGGAATAGTTACGGGAATAGGAATAGAGTTTGGATGGAGTTACGATAGTGTGGAAAATGTTTTTGAAATTGTAAATATTGCTGATTTAGGTATAGGTCTTTTATTTAGAATAAATATTTTTATTAATAAACTTTTAGCATGTTAGTTATATACAGGTAGAATATTAATTGTATTTTACCTGTATAATCTTTAATAAATAAAAAAATATAGGTAGGTAGGATATATATGAAAAAAAATATTAAATTAATTTATAACAATGTGGAAAAAGGAATAATCGGTATTCATTTATTTGCTTGTTTATTCATTTCAGGAAATATTTTTTTTATACTTCTTGCAATGATAGGATCGTTAATTATCATGAAATTATGTGAAATTAGTGTGAGTTTTATCTATACAATTCCTTTTATAACTGAAGATGACCGTAGAAGAATAGCAGAGAAAGATCCTAATTCATACAAACTAAACTTATATAAAAAATCAGTTAAGAATAAATATATACAAGCATTTATGTTTTCGACATTACTTATTGTGTTTTTATTTGTTGATTTTGGGATTGTTTATGATTATTTTTTTAAACAAGCAGTCGACTTTACAAAAATGTTGTCTAATGCACTTTTTCTTGGCTTTGGCTTAGGTGGTTTAAAAGCAATTTGTTATAAAATGATTGAGTAGATATGTAGGATATACAATATTTATTCATTTATAGATAAGCTACTAGGAATGTAACAAAAAAGGAAACAGAAAATAATGAAACAATTTTCATGCTACTTACAATGTTATAATTATTATATTTTATAAAGGAAATATTTTGTTAATTATCAGTGTAATGATAAAATTATTAGTTGTGATTAAAATAGTGGAAATATCTATTAGCTTTATATTTATAATATCTTTTATTAACGAAGATGAATGATAAAAGAAAATCTATATTCTCTAAACAGGCATTATATAACCAATCTGTGAAAGTGAAATATTCACAGGTTATTATATGTAGCATAATATTAATCTTTATTCCAATGGGGAATATAGAGATATAATCTATGATTTTCTTTTTTAGTCTGTGATATCTTTACCGGTTATTGAGATGCTATTTACATTTATTTTTCTAGGATTTGATGATCTAAAAGCTATCGTATTCAAAATGATTGAATGATACATATTATTTTTCTTATGTTATCTATAAAATAATTTAATAATAACTAAAAAAATAGTATAAGCTGTAACAAAATCAATAACATGAACTATTCCATTTATTTCCTATGTTAACAGAAATTAAATAGCTTTAAGAAGGAAAATAATATGTTTATTATTATGCTTAGGTATTCTTGTGGGGTGTACATCTTTTGATAATGTTTCATTTGAAGATTGGATAGAAGAATTAATAGGTAATGTGACGAGGAAAATGTTAAACATATGACATTGCAATTTAATTATAATAATGAAGATGTTGAATTGATATTATGGGCACTTGATTTAAAGAAAGATGTTAAATTTGATTATAATAATTTGAATTTCAAATAGATAAGTGTATATAAATGAATAAATTAAAATATTATGATAAGAGAATACATCTAAAAGTATGGTAAGTACAACATTCGTAAATACATTTTTTAATAATAGTGGATTATTTATAGAATTATTTTTAGTGGAATTGTAAATGGAATTTATTAAAGGTGAAAAGAAATCAAAAGTATTTTGGTAGAAATATATAGTATAAATGAAATTATGAGTATAATTTCAGTATTTGATTGATATTTAAAAGACTTGAATCATTACAACTAAAGAGCATGTTTTTTGTTAAATATGAAAAAAGTAATTAGGGTGCAAAAAATAATAGTAAATCATTGGTTTATTATATGGACCAATGATTTACTTTGGATATGTATTTTATTTCTAGATTTAGGATATGAGTCAACGATAGTCAATATATTTAGTTGAATTACATTTTATTTAAATACTTATACGAGGAGGATATATGGTAGAAAAAAATTTGATTATTGATAATATTTATATTTCTCCCTATGAAAAATACGCTGTTCTTTATGCGAATACATTCATTACTATATTTGATATGGAAGAAAATAAGCTATTTAGAGTAAATATGAAATATGTTTCCAATACACATATTACATATGATAACCAGTTGTTGATAGGATCAACAACTGGTTCTAATATCTTTATTTATGATTTGAAAGAAAAAAATATTATTTTAAAAAAAACTGTATCTCGGCAACATTATGTATCATTGATTCAACAATTCAATAACGATAAAATATTTATTTTATGTGATAGCTATTGTAATAAAGATATCTTATTATGTGTATATGATATAGAAAAAAAGAAACTAGAAAAAATAAATAAAAAAGAGATTAAACATATTGATAAACAGGTTTATTACCACAAGGGTAGACTAATATTTAAATTAGATGTTGAAATTGATTTACAAAATAAAAAGAATAAATATTGCTCTTATTATGAAATAGATGAAAATTATCATTTAAAGAAATATAATCATTTAGATTTTATGGTACCTAATAAAACATTGACATTTTCTAGGAATGGTTATTATTGTATTGAATATAAGAAAAATTTGAAATTAGAAAAAAGTGAATATGATATAAGTGTATTTGATTTAAAAAATGATATTGTATTATGGCAAGTTAAAAATGTAGATTGTAGATTTGGAATACGTAAAGGAGAAAAAGAAGTTTCATATTCTAAATTCGCCATAGGATATTTTGGGGAATTTATTGGAGATTTAATATTAGACAAATATGATAAACCTGTTCTATATAGGTATAGTAAAAATATTATAGAAATTTATTATTTAACAGAGGGTAAGAAATATGAAATTAAATTTGACGATGATACTAACATAGGGGTTTGTCGCTTATCTATAAAAAATGATTATGTAATAGTACGACTTGATAATTTTTGGAAATATCCTGTGAAAGGTAAAGGGTATATATATAATCTATCTACATTATTGGAAAATAATGGATATAAATTAATATAATCTTGTTGGAGGTGAAGGAATTATATAAAAGTAATCTATTAAATTAAATAATGATTATTTTAAATAAAATAATTTTTTATTAAAAGAAATTTTAAAAGAATAAAACTGAATATAGACAATAAGACATTGGTAAAATTTTTCTAATGTCTTATTGTTAAGTTAGAGAGGAAATACAAATTGAAAAAAGAAGTTGTAAAATTAAAGAGTGCGGAAAAATTATATAAAGAATTTGATAATACATGTACAAGTAGAGCAATGATAAAGAAAACGGGCATATATGCAAATCTTATATACATAATAGAAGTTATTTTTATTGTTTTAGTGATATTCCTATATTACTTTTATAAGTTGGGATTTAAATTAAATGCTAAATCTTTTGAAATGATTAGTATTCATGATGGTAAATCATTTTTATGTTATATAGGAGAATTATTATTTTTTATGTTTATTACAGTGATTACTTTGTTCTTTGGGGAAAACTTTTTGGCAAACAAGGTTATGGATACCTTTGGAATTGAAGAGAAAAAATATAAAAAGATTTTTAATGAAACTAGTGAGGTTGATATTAATAAATCAATTAAGAAAAAATGGTACAAGAAAGCAATTCATAAGGTTATTAGTAAAATACAAGTTCCTAGCGTTAATGAAACAATTAAAGAATACTTAGAAGAAGAAAAGGAAAAATTCATAAAAAAACAATTGCAAGGCTATTCTAAAGAACAATTAATGACAATATATAAATTTATGGAGAATTCTATAAGAAGCATATCTTTAGAAATAGCTAATACATCAAATATAAACATATATGTTTCCTTTTTAACCATTTTTTTAACTGTCTTTTTAACAAATTTATTATCTTTTAATAAGATTGAGAATAAGAAAGATATAATTATTGTTCTAGTTTTTACTTTAATTGTGATAGTAAGTTCATATTTTTTTTATAAATTCCTTATTTATTTATATAAAAAATATGAGACAAATTTCTTATTGGGATATTTAAAAAAAGAAGAAAAGCAAATGAAACAATTTATAGAAGTATTAAAGGATGTAATTATTAATTATGATTATTATTTTAATGGTAAAGAAAACATTAGTGAAGTAGGTAAACAATTCAGTTTAGATATCGGAAATCGCTCCTTTTCTCTAAAAAATATGAAAAATGATATAAATAAATTAAAGGCAAGATTTTTACATAGATCAAAAAAATAAGTAAGAATAAAATTATTTATGAATGGTTTGGCTGAGGATAGTTACTTGCTTTTCTAACATAGAATTAAAAAATAGAGGTGATATTATATGAATAATCAAAGTATTATACAATATGCAAAAAGTAGACATATTGAAGATTGTGTTCATTTTACAAATGTATTAAACTTGAAGAGTATTATAAATTATGGACTTCTTCCAAAAAGTACTTTAAAAGAAGAATCAATGAATTTTCAAGAAAATGATGTATATAGATATGACGGATTTGAAAATGCAACTTCTTTATCTATTACTTTTCCAAATTATAAAATGTTTTATTCAATAAGAACTCAAGATACATCTAAAAATTGGGCGGTTTTAGTAATCGATGCGTATTCTGTTTTATCAAAAAAATGTGCATTTAATTATACAAATGCAGCAAATCATTTATTAGGTAAGATACCGATTGAAGAAAGAATGACAGTTGATTCTTTTAAAAAAATGTTTTCCGAAAACAATCATTATTTCACTCGTGAACAATTGAAATTATCAGATAATGAGACAACTGATCCGCAAGCTGAAATTTTACTATTTGAAGAAATATCATATAAATCTATCAAATTTGTATATTTTGAGTCGGAAGATGTATATAATGAATATAAAGATTTTTTAAATAAATTTGGGATTCTAAGTTGTGTTAATATAGGATACTTTTTACCTAGAAGAGACTATTCCTGTTGGTGAAAATAAAAAAGGAGATGACATAGTATAGTGGCTAGTAGACCAATATTTCATACTTTACCTTATTATCCGTTTTACGAAGAGATAGATGTAGATTTTGTCTATTATTCGGGTTTTTCTAAAATTCAAAAACAAAAAAGCTTGAATAGTTTACAATCCAATTATATTTTTAAATTTAAAAATAGAAAAATTATTGATATTTCAACAAAAAGTACTTCTGATTTAGGAGTTAAACTTAGTGCTTTCAATTTAAAAGTAAAATATAAGAATAATTACTTTTTTGTTGAATGTCTTTTTCAAGGAAGTAAGACCTTTAAAAATGGTGGACCATATAGAGATTTACTATCAAAAAATCCAAAAGATGCGAAAAGAGACAAAAGATTGAAAGAAAGTGGAGAATTGATACATTTTAATTACTTTGATATGATTTTTCCCTTAGAACCTAAAGATTATTTTTATAATTGGCTTTATATCAATTCTTTATATAGAAATCCTGGATTGGCTAAGAGAATATTAGAATATGATAGTTTTTCTGATATTGAATTTAATCCTAAAAGATCTGTTAATTGTCAGGCAAGAGCTGTAGCAATTTTTGTAGGACTTAGTAAATCAAAAAAATTAGAAGAAGCAATGAAGTCAAAGGAATCATTTTTTAAAGTAGTGTATGGAGAAAAGCACCATAACAAAGTTGAGCAACTAAATATTTTCAAAATGTAAAAAAAATAGTAAATTTTAAAAAGCACAAAATTTCACGGTTATTAGTTATCGGATTATTCTGTGCTTTTTTAAATTCAAATTATTTGTAGATGATCTTTGTAAGAATATAAATATTTAATCAAAAAACACAATAAAAATCTGATTATCCGCTAAAACACAGTATCTATCAGCATT
>OGXC01000390.1_pt1 | contig 37668 bp, 23 predicted proteins | sample 1576201 | NCBI WGS metagenome assembly OGXC01 (sample SAMEA3541562, study PRJEB24748) | human gut metagenome | biome: human gut; feature: human-associated habitat; material: faeces | place: China | collected 2012 | reverse complement strand
AGTTCAGAATAATCAATAATTTAAATCTAGTGTATTATGAAATGTAAAACTATGAGACATGAGATCATTGAATTTCAATGGATGACTCTATTATTACTCTTTACGATTTGCTTCAGTAGCTGTAAAGATGATAAAGATGCGTCTGCGGAACCTTATGATCCCAGCCAACCGGTGACTGTGACGGATTTTGCTCCCAAAGCAGGAGGAGCAAACACTCGAATGATTATTTACGGTAGTAATTTCGGCACTGATTCCTCTATTGTCTTTGTGAAAATAGGCGGGAAAGAAGCAAAAGTAATTAATGCGAAAGGTAATAGTTTGTACTGTATTACCCCGCAGCAATGTTATGAAGGAACTATTGAAGTAAAAGTCGGTGAACAGGATGTTATAGTATCATCAAAATATAAATATGTTCCACAAAAGGTCGTATCAACTTTATGTGGATATGTAGATGAGAAGGGTAATGGAGAAATTATAAAGGAAGGTCCTTTTAGCGACTGTGGTAAAATAGATTTTCCTGCATGGTTCGAGTTTGACCCGAAAAATCACGATATCCTGTATTTAACTCAGGATGCAGAAAATAATGGTAATGGTAAGCCGATGCGTATATTGGATTTGAAAAATGAAAGAATATACACTGGAATAACCGGTAGTTCGGAAGGAGCCGACCGCTTGCGTAGCATGTCATGGACTTTAAGTAAAGATACTATGATTATAGCATGCTCAAAAGGAGCTGATAATGCCGCAAGTAATATAATGTTAATCCGTAACCAAGATAATGATATGGTTGATGTTACAGATTTCCAGAATCCTGTAGTAAAACGTCTGACCACAAGTAGAGGGTGTCAGAACTCAATGATACACCCGGAAAATGGTGAATTATATTATAATTTCTTTGATTCAGGGGCTGTGCTCAGATATGATTTTTACCAATGGGGAGCAAACGATAATAAAGCTCATGCAGAAGAACTGTTTACGATTCAGGATGCCAACTGGGAATTTAACTTTATCGTTCATCCATCTGGTGATTATGTTTATATGATGGTACAGAATCAGCATTATATTCTCCGTTCAAATTATGACAGAGTTAACAAACGACTTACGACCCCATATATTGTTTGTGGACAGCCCGGACAAGCAGATTATAAAGACTTGGCAGGAACAAAAGCACGCTTGAATAAACCCGGACAGGGAGTCTTCGTATTTAACAAAGAGTATGAGGATGCGAATAAAGAGGATTGTTATGACTTCTATTTTACGGATCGTAATAATCACTGTATACGTAAATTGACTCCGGATGGAGTAGTCTCTACTTTTGCCGGAAGAGGAAGCACAGGAATGAATGTACATGCTAATGGATATGTGGATGGCCATTTACGTGATGAAGCACGTTTTAATTATCCTTATGCTTTAGCTTATGATGAAGATACAGAAACTTTTTATGTGGGTGATGTGAACAATCATCGTATCCGGAAGATAGCATTAGAAAAGATTCCTGAAGCGACAGAAGAACATCCGGAAGAGAGTCAACCGGAAGAGGGAGAACAATAACCGAATAAAAGAAAAAACACATGAAAATAAAGAATTTTATCACCATTTGTTTGTTACTGGTTTCTGTTGCCACTTTTGCGCAGAAAAAAATTGAAGTAACGGGAGTAGTGACGGATACGAATAAAGAGCCACTGGTCGGTGTCAATGTAACAGTAAAAGATCAGGCTGGCTTAGGAGCAATTACGGATATTAACGGACGTTATAAAATTAGTATTGAAGAGTTTTCAAGACTAGTATTCTCGTACATAGGTTTTGATAAACAGGAAGTATTAGTGAAAAGGCAGCAAGTAGTCAATGTAATTATGAAGGAATCTGAAGCAAGTGAGCTTGATGAAGTCGTTATTACAGGAACCGGTGCACAAAAGAAGTTAACTGTGACTGGAGCGGTGACTACCGTTAATGTAAATGATCTGAAAGCAAATCCGACAGCAAATCTTTCAAATGCTTTGGCTGGTAATGTGGCAGGTGTTTTAGCTATGCAGACATCCGGTCAGCCTGGAAAAAATACTTCGGAATTCTGGATTCGTGGTATTTCTACTTTCGGAGCTGATAACTCGGCTTTAGTGTTAGTAGATGGATTTGAGCGTAGTCTCGATGAAATTAATATTGAGGATGTTGAATCGTTTACTGTTTTAAAGGATGCTTCTACTACAGCAATTTACGGTCCTCGTGGTGCTAATGGTGTAGTATTGATTACAACAAAACATGGTAAAGCTGGTAAAATCAATATCAGTGCTAAAGTGGAAACATCTTATAACACACGGACTATCACACCGGAATTTGTAGATGGGTACACTCATGCTAGAATGATGAATGAAGCACGTATTACTCGTAATCAAGAACCGATCTATCAGAATGACGAATTGGAAATTCTACGTTTAGGACTTGATCCTGATCTTTATCCAAATGTAGATTGGAAAGATGTATTATTGAAAGATGGAGCAATGACTTATCGTGCTAATGTGAATATGAACGGCGGTGGTAATACAGCACGTTATTTTGTTTCGCTTAGCTATATTAGTGAAGAAGGTATGTATAAGACAGATGAAGCAGTTCGTAAAGATTATAATACCAATCCCGGTAGTCAACGATGGAATTATCGTTTGAATACCGATATTGACATCACAAAAACAACTCTTGTGAAAGTCGGTGTTTCCGGTTCTTTAAAGAAACGTAATGCTCCTGGACAAGGTGGAAATGTATGGGCATCGTTAATAAATCAAAGTCCGATTAGTATTCCAGTAATGTATTCCAATGGTTATGTACCAGCATTCGGAAAAGAAGATGATCGTTCCAATCCATGGGTATTGGCAACACAAACTGGATATTTTGAAATCTGGGAAAATAAGGTTCAGACTAATATTTCTTTAGAACAGAAGCTGGATTTTATTACTAAAGGATTGCGTTTTGAAGGTCGTTTTGGTTTCGACACTAACAACACAAACGAAATTAGCCGTAAAAAAATGCCTCAAACATGGCGCGCAGAACGTTTTCGAAATACTGATGGGGAAATTACTTTTAAAGAACAGCGAACCGAAGAAAAAATGACTCAAAGCTCTATTTCAACAGGTAACCGGACTGAATTTTTAGAAGCAATTTTACACTACAATCGTGCATTCAAAGCGCATCACGTAGGTGGTACTTTAAAATATAGCCAAGATGCTTATCGGACTACAGTAGATATTGGTACAGATATAAAGAATGGCATTGCCAAACGTCATATGGGCTTGGCAGGACGTGCTAGTTATAACTGGAATTATCGTTACTTCATAGATTTTAACTTCGGTTATAACGGATCAGAAAACTTTGCCGATGGACATCGATTCGGATTCTTCCCCGCTTTTTCTCTGGCTTGGAACATTGCAGAAGAGAAATTCATTAAGAAACATCTGGAATGGATGAATATGTTCAAGCTGCGTTACTCTTATGGTAAAGTAGGTAATGATAAATTGGGTGAACGTTTTCCTTATCTATATACAATTGCTAAGTCATATAAAGAAAATGATAAGGACGTAACCTTTCCTGGTTGGAATTGGGGTGATTATGGTTATGGCAATTCTTATGATGGTATGGCATATACTCAATTAGCTTCTGAAAACGTTACTTGGGAAATTGCAACAAAGCACGATATAGGTGTAGACCTTTCTTTGTTTAATGATAAGTTTACAGCCACTGTAGACTATTTCCATGAACAACGCGATGGTATTTATATGGAACGTAAATATCTACCTGGCATAGTAGGAATTGTGAGAAGTAATCCTAAAGCAAATGTGGGTAGTGTACGTTCGCAAGGTTTTGATGGCCATTTTGCCTATAAACAGAAAATAAACAGAGTGAACCTCACGGTTCGTGGAAATTTTACTTATAGTAAAAATGAGATATTGGAGAAGGATGAAGAAAATACTGTTTATCCTTACCAGACAGAAGCAGGTTACCGTGTAAACCAAGCTAAAGGTTTGATTGCATTAGGTCTATTTAAAGATTATGATGATATTCGTAACAGTCCTCAACAGACAGCATGGGGAAAAGTACAACCGGGTGATATTAAATATAAAGATGTTAATGGAGATGGTGTAATCAATGATGGTGACAAAGTAGCTATCGGTGCGACTACCAAACCGAATCTGATTTACGGATTTGGTATCTCTGCACAATGGAAAGGATTTGATTTCAATGTCCATTTTCAAGGAGCAGGAAAGTCTTCATTCTTCATTAATGGATCTACAGTATTTGCCTTCAAGGATAGTCAGTGGGGAAATGTTTTGGGAAATTTAGTAGCTAATCGTTGGGTTGATGCAGACACTGCAGCTAAACTTGGAATTCCTGCTAATGAAGATCCGAATGCTTCTTATCCACGCCTTAGCTATGGTGGAAATGATAATAATCAACAAAAGTCCACTTTCTGGCTAAAAAATGGTTCATATTTACGTTTGAAGACTTTAGAAGTAGGGTATACATTGCCTAAATCAATTGTAAATAAGATTAAGTTCAATAATATACGTGTATTCTTTATTGGTACCAATTTATTGACATTCGCTAAATTTAAAGAATGGGATCCGGAATTAGGAAGTTCCACAGGGGCGGAATACCCACTGTCTAGGGTAATGACTTTAGGATTGACTGTTAATATCTAATCAATACGTGTGAAATGAAAAAGATATATAAGTTTTGTATAGGTGCCCTGTTAGGGACAATCACCGTTTCGTGTGTAGACCAGCTGGATTCGGATAAAAATTTTAAAGACCGTATGACGCTGGAAGATGTATTTACTAATGAAAAATACTCGGAAGAATGGTTAGCTCATGCTTATTCCTATCTTAAAGGAGAGAATATGGATGTTGGAACCAAAGATAATATACTGTGGTGTTTTGCCGATGATATTTATTTTGGTGACCGTGATATTTATAACACCTTTAAAACAGGGACTTATAGTGAAGGAGACCGACAATCATGGGGAGCCAGTTATAAAGGCATTCGTCAGGCATCCATTTTCATTCAAAATATCGACATGAATATGGAGTTTACAGAAGCTGAAAGAGCTGACCTGAAAGCACAAGCCCGTTTTGTACGCGCTTACTATTATTGGTTATTACTCCGTAAATATGGCCCTGTTCCTTTATTGCCGGAGGAAGGACTCGATTATACAGCCAGCTATGATGATTTGGCTTGTCAACGTAATTCCTATGATGAATGCGTAGAATATATCGAATCAGAAATGCGCTTGGCGGCTAAGGACTTACCTTTGGACAGGGGAGCGAATCATACCTCTCGTCCTACTAGAGGGGCCGCATTAGCAGCACGCGCAAAAGTTCTATTATACGCGGCAAGTCCTATTAATAACCCTCGTCCTGAAGATACCGAAAGATTTACAGATTTGGTAGATCATGACGGAAGATGTTTGTTAGCACAGGAATATAATGAATACAAATGGGCCAAAGCCGCTGCAGCAGCAAGAGACGTTATGGAACTCCCGGGAAGCAATTATGGACACCGTTATGTGTTACACACTGTGAAGAAAAGAGATGAAGCCGCTGCAGGTTATCCGAAGACACTTCCTCCTTATTCTGATAATGATTTTGAAAATGCTGATTGGCCAAATGGATATCGGGATATTGACCCCTTTGAATCCTATCGACAAGTTTTTAATGGAGCCCTGTCTATGTTTGATAATCCTGAACTTATTTTTAGTCGTGGACAAAATCAGGGTGACCGCAATCTTGCAGATATGGTATTACATCAATTGCCTACCAGTGCCAATGGCTGGAATACACATGGTATGACACAAAAGATGTGTGATGCTTACTATATGTATAATGGCTCTGAGTTTAACAGACAGACATTTTTGGACACTTGCCAAGTTGAGAACCGTTTTGTGTCTGAAAAGGAAGGGAAGGCAGGAACATATCCTTATTTAAAGAAAGGAGTATGGAAAGAGTATGCATGGCGTGAACCACGCTTCTATGCTTCAGTTGCTTTTAATGGTTGCGTATGGCCTCTATTGAATAATTCAACGCTTAAAGATCCTAAACCCGTAGAGCAACAGGTATTTTATTATCGTGGTAATGGTAATGGATATACTAACTCCAATTTTTGGCTTCGCACTGGTATTGGAATCATGAAATTTGTTCATCCGGACGATACCTCTGCGGCAAAAGGTAATAAGGACTATGTCAAACTAAAAACGGAACCTGCTATTCGTTTTGCTGAAATCTTATTGATTTACGCTGAAGCTTTGAATGAGTTGGAAGATGGATCTTCATACGACATTCCATCTTGGGATGGCTCTGCCAGTTATTCTGTCAAACGTGACATAAATGAAATGAAAAAAGGTATTCGTCCTGTTCGTTGCCGTGCAGGGGTTCCCGATTATACATTGCCAGAGTATCAAGACCGGAATGTATTCCGTAAGAAATTGAAGCATGAGCGACAGATAGAGCTCATGGGAGAAGGACATCGTTATTTTGATCTCCGCAGATGGAAAGACGCTCCGATTGAAGAGTCAATGGAAATATATGGTTGTGATGCTCTTATGACTGAAGAAAATAGAGCAGCGTTTCATTCACCAATTGTAGTCAATGAACTTCCAACTGCTTTTTCTCGCAAATTATATTTCTGGCCTATCAGTCATGAGGAGTTGAAACGCAATAAGCTGTTGACACAAAATCCGGGTTGGACATACAATGATTAATTTTAAAATGATATAAGTATGAAAATTATATATAATTGTTGGTTTGCATTATGTATGTTGCTCTTGATCACTTCTTGTAATGATGAGTGGAAAGATGAGCAGTATCGGCAATATATTTCTTTTAAAGCACCTATAAAAGATAAAGATAATGGGGTAACTCCAATATATGTGAGATACAACCCTGATGGAAAAGTACGCTATCAGTTACCGGTTATAGTTAGTGGGTCAACTACGAACGAACAAGATATAGATGTCCATGTAGCACTATATGAGGATACCTTGGAAATATTAAATAGAGAACGTTTCAGCGGGCGTACAGATTTATGGTATACGCTATTGGAGGAAGATAAATATGAATTCCCGGAAATAGTTCATATTCCTGCAGGAACATGTGTGGAACAACTAAATATTGATTTTGATTTGAGAGGAATCAATATGACAGATAAATGGGTGTTGCCTCTAACTATCGTTGATGATGCTTCTTATAATTATCAAGGTCATCCACGTAAAAACTATGCAAAAGCATTATTGCGTGTAATTCCTTTTAACGATTATTCCGGTTCATATAGTACAAGTACAATGGAAGTGTATATTCGAAATGCAAATGGAAGTACTGATAATAAACCGATGGTAACCAATAATCGTACAGCATATGTGGTAGATAATAATACTATTTTCTTTTATGCCGGTTTAATGAGCGAAGATTTATCAAGAGATGAACGGGAACTTTATAAAATATATATACGCTTCAATGAAGACAAATCATTGAGTATGTGGGCAGATGACGAAGAAAAGATTGGATTTAAGCTATACGGTACTCCTGCTTACAGCGTAACGGAAACTATGGATGCTACACGACCTTATCTAAAACATCGCTATGTTTCATTTACTATTGAATATGATTTTAAAGATGTAACTTCTCGAAATCAAGAAGTTCTTTATAAAGTTAAAGGAACAATGCTACTGGAACGAAATCTCAATACTCAGATTCCAGACGAAGATCAGCAGATTGAATGGTAAATAATGAAAAATTAAGAACTAGTCTGATAATCTAATTATATTTTATGGATTAGCAGATAAATACCATAAAATAAGAGAATAAGTTAGGCGTGATTCAGTAAACGACTTACGTGATTGAACCACGACAATAATTTAATATTCAATATAAGATAAATAATTAAGTAGCCTGTCATTGTCTAAATCGAGTTCAATGACAGGCTGTTTAAATTGCTTACAGTATGCTGCGGATATGATAATAAAGAATTTGATATAAATAAAAGGCTTTAAGTTAAGAAGAATGAGTATCTCTTATTAATTCATTCTTTAAGATTAAATTTACAAATAACAAAAAAGTAGAAACAGTGACGATAGAACGAGTATTGGGATCCAAGCTAATTGAATTGCTGTAACTGGGGATTTCTAGGGATAATCGCGTCATCTTATTTACATAAAGTTACATGTCTTCTAATCCTAAGACTCGTGTTTCAATATCGTATTTTGCCATCTCTTTGTGCCTTAAATGTTCCACTTTTTCCATGAACGTTGAATGAACATAATTATTCTCTGGCATCCGTTTAACTTCTGCTATAAGGGCTTTTTTTCCACTTGATTTAAGAGCTACAATATCAATTTCATAAGAGTTTAATCGTTCTTTGTTTGTAGAACTTTTAGTTTCCCACCAGGAACCAATTTCTTTAAACCCACCTTCTTCTGCTAATTTCTGTTTAAAATAGTTTTCTAACACTTTGCCTGAATAAGTCTGATAATCAGCCTTTGCTAGTTGACGCAGGTCTTCAAAATTCTGTAGTTCAATATATGAACGATTCCGTTCGATGTATTTAAACCAGAAATTTAGAAAATTATCTCCAATAATATATCGTACATTTTTCTTAGTACCTGGTTTCGCAAAAATAGGCCGTTCGCGAGTTATCAAATTATACACATTTTCTAATTTACTTAAATGACCTCCGATAGATATCCCCCCTAGTACTGACTCTATTTCCCCTTGTGTATAATGCCCATTTGCTATTTCTAATAAGATGGAAAAGTAAATGCCATAATTTTTTCCAAATTCAGTAATCAACAAATTACGTCCTTCATCTATAAACAAGGAATTTTCTGAAAAAACGAAGTCATATATCCGGTCAACAGAAAGTGCTTGATTGTCACAGAATAACTCTACATATTTAGGGATTCCTCCAGTCAGTGTATACAAAGCTAATAGGTCATCATTACTATATCCGGGCGCAAAATCTTCCATAATTTGTTTTAGCACTTTTGTATTGAAGGACCGAAGACATAAAATATTGTCAGCACGTCCGAATAATGGTTCTCCATGATCCGTGAATATCTTTTGCATCAATGAATATACAGAGCCGCTAATTACAAGATTTATTTTAGTTTCTTGCCGATATTCATCCCAAAGATTTTGCATATCACTAAAAACATCGGGTCTGATATTATAAAACTCCTGAAATTCATCAATAACAATATTAAAAGAACGTGTTTTTCCTATTTCGAAAAGATATTGTATCAAAGTAGTAAAGTTGGATATGCCATCCGGAATAAAAATAGATAATGTCTCGCGTACTATTTTTATAAAATCTGCGACTAATATACTCTCTGCTTTTCTTCCAATGAAAAAATATACAGTAGGTGTTCCCTTCAGAGCTTGTTTTATAAGACTGGTTTTTCCAATACGCCTACGGCCTGTTACCACAATCATTCTGGAATTTTGACCAAATGCAAGTTCTTGTACACGCTTCAATTCTGCAATTTCTTTCTCTCTATTATAAAACTTCATAATCAATAAGTTTTTCTCAACGGCTGTTGAGTCAACCGTCGTTGCAAAAATATGAAATAAATTAAGAACAACCAATTTTGCAATACTTATTATTGATGTTTTCGCCATTTTTAGAGTTCATCCGAAAGAAAATAGAATAATAAAATAATGAAAATAAGTGACTTTATTGAGAGAAAAATCACTTTAATTTTACTTGAAAAAGATGTAAAGCACAACACAGTAACAATACGCCAATTTATAATATTCAGATTATCAAATAGATACAGTAATGTTTGTTAGTTTGGACAGGACCCGGAAAACCAACTTTGCACGGATGATTTTGCCGGACATTGGGCACACAATGCCAATCTTTCTGTAAAAGCGATCATGGGAGTGGCCGGATACAGCGAGATGGCTCGGATGCTCGGATTGAATGATGTAGCAGACAAATATGCGGCTATAGCCAAGAAAATGGCGGTGAAATGGGAAGAAATGGCAAATGAAGGTAGTCATTATCGCCTGGCTTTTGACCGTAAAGATACTTGGAGCCAAAAATACAATATGGTTTGGGATAAGTTGTGGAATCTGAATTTATTTCCTAATAATGTAATCGGAAAAGAAATAAACTATTACTTGACCAAGCAGAATCCTTACGGGCTTCCTCTGGACTCTCGTAAAGAATACACAAAATCCGACTGGATAATGTGGACGGCAGCTATGTCTCCGGATCAAGTAACCTTTGAAAAGTTCTCTGATCCTGTCTATAAATACATTAACGAGACCGTGTCACGTGTGCCTATCAGTGATTGGCACCATACCGACAGCGGTAAATGGGTAGGCTTCAGAGCGCGTTCGGTGATCGGAGGATACTGGATGAAAGTGTTAATGGATAAAGTTCAGAATAATCAATAATTTTAAATCTAGTGTATTATGAAATGTAAAACTATGAAACATGGGAACATAGGACTACAATGCATGATGTTGGCATTCATCTTTACAGTCTGTTTCAGCAGTTGTAAAGACGACAAAGATACAACTGCAGCCCCTTATGATCCAAGTCGACCAGTAGAGGTAACGGACTTTACCCCTAAATCAGGAGGAACAAAAGTACGTATGATTATTTATGGTAGTAATTTTGGCATTGATCCCTCTATTATTTCAGTTAGGGTAGGTGGAAAAGAAGCTAAGGTTATTAGTGTAGAAGGCAATTGTTTATATTGCATTACTCCAGACCAGTGTTATGAAGGTACGATAGAACTAACAGTCGGCGAAACCCCAACTGTAACTATACCACAGAAATATAAATATGTCCAACAGATGCTTGTCACTACTTTATGTGGCTATGTGGATGAACTAGGAAATGGAGAAATAAAAAAAGAAGGTCCATTTAATGATTGTGGAAAGATAGATTCTCCTACGTGGTTTTCATTTGATCCAAAATTTCCGAATCTTCTTTATTTAACCCAAGACAATGGTGATCAAGGTAAAAAGCCTATACGAATTTTAGATTTAGAAAGAGAATACATAACGACTGGATTGGCTGCCGGAAGTGATGGAGTAGGACGTTTTCGCAGTATTACCTGGACATTAGATGGTGATACAATGATAATTGCATGCTCAAAAGGAGATGTTAATGGTGCAAGTAACATCTTCATGACTCGCCAAGGTAACTTTTTGGATCAGAAACGATTGACTACCGGTAATGGATGCCAAGCTTCTGCTGTGCATCCCAGAAATGGAGAATTATATTATAATAACTTCGGAGAAGGTATGGTGATAAGATATGATTATCACAAGTGGGGAATAAACAATAATAAGGAACATCAAGAAAAGCTGTACGCTATTCAAGATATAGATTGGGAATTCAATTATATCATTCACCCATCCGGAAAGTATGCATATATAGTGGTAATAAACCGTCACTATATCCTCCGTGCAAACTATGATGAAGACAAGAAAACATTTACCAATCCGTATGTCGTATGCGGAGCACCAGGTCAAGCTGGCTATGATGATAAAATTGGAGCTAAGGCGCGATTAAGCAGACCCTACCAAGGAGTGTTTGTCAAGAATCCAGAGTATAAGGCAGCCGGAAAAGATGAAATTTACGATTTTTACTTTACTGATCGTGATAATCATTGTATTCGAAAGCTGACACCAGACGGAATTACTTCAACTTTTGCAGGACGAGGAAGCGTTGGTATGAATATACATGCCAATGGTTATGTAGATGGGGCATTACGCGAAGAGGCTCGTTTTGATTCTCCAGCCGCATTGGCATACGATGAAGTAAACAATATATTTTATGTGGGAGATGTAAATAATCATCGTATCCGTAAAATTGCTTTGGAAAAAATACCGGAAGACCTCATTAGAGACCAATCAGATAAAAGAATATCGGATGAAGTTAAATAATAACCGAATAATATGGAATGCATAAATATTAAGAAATTGATAACTTTCTGTCTATTATTGATTTCTATAAGCGTTTTTGCGCAAAAAAAGATAGAAGTTACAGGAATTGTAACAGATGAGAATAAGGAACCACTGATTGGTGTGAATGTAACAGTAAAAGACCAGGCTGGCTTGGGAGCTATCACAGATATTAACGGACGTTACAAAATAAATGTTGAAGAATATTCAAGGCTGCTCTTTTCATATATTGGATTTGATAAACAGGAAGTGCTGATAAAGCAGCAACGTATAGTGAATATTACAATGAAAGAAGCCAATGCAAGAGAGATTGATGAAGTTGTCATCACCGGAACAGGCGTGCAGAAAAAACTGACGGTGACAGGAGCGGTAACGACTGTAAATGTAGACGACCTGAAATCAAATCCTTCAGCAAACCTCTCAAATGCTTTGGCAGGTAATGTAGCAGGTATTCTCGCCATGCAGACATCAGGGCAGCCGGGAGTGAATACTTCTGAATTCTGGATTCGGGGTATCTCCACTTTCGGAGCAAACAATTCTGCGCTGGTATTAGTTGATGGATTTGAACGTAGCCTGGACGAAATGAATATAGAGGACATTGAGTCTTTCACTGTATTGAAAGATGCTTCTACGACAGCTATATATGGTCCCCGTGGTGCTAACGGGGTAATCTTGATTACCTCCAAACACGGTAAAGCCGGTAAAATCAATATAAACGCAAAAGTTGAAACGTCTTACAACACACGCACCATTACACCCGAATTTGCAGACGGTTACACTTACGCACGCATGATGAATGAATCACGCATTACTCGTAATAAAGAACCTATATACCAAGATGATGAATTGGAGCTTTTACGATTAGGACTTGATCCTGATCTTTATCCGAATGTGGATTGGAAGGATGTGTTGCTGAAAGATGGAGCGATGACTTATCGTGCTAATGTGAACATGAATGGTGGTGGGGCTACTGCACGCTATTTTGTTTCACTTAGTTATATCAGCGAAGGAGGAATGTATAAAACAGACGACGCTATGCGTGAGGATTATAATAGCAACCCAAGTAGTCAACGTTGGAATTATCGATTGAACACGGACATTGATATAACTAAAAGTACTCTCCTGAAAGTTGGAGTTTCCGGTTCTTTAAAGAAACGAAATGCACCGGGACAAGGGGAAAATGTATGGAAATCATTGATGAATCAAAATCCGATTAGTGTTCCATTGATGTATTCTAACGGCTATATACCGGCATTTGGTAAAGAAGATGATCGCTCGAACCCATGGGTGCTTGCTACGCAAACTGGATACAAAGAGTTTTGGAATAATAAAGTACAGACAAACATTTCTTTGGAACAAAAACTGGATTTTATAACAAAAGGGCTACGCTTTGAAGGACGTTTTGGATTTGACATCAATAATGATAATGAAATCAACCACAAGAAAATGCCTGAAACATGGCGTGCACAACGTTTCCGTAATTCGGCGGGCGAAATAGTGTATGATCGACAAAGGGAAGAACAGAAGATGGAACAGACCAGTAAGTCATCAGGTAATCGCAGAGAGTTCCTCGAAGCTTTTTTACAGTATAATCGTGGATTTAAAGAACACCATGTAGGAGCAACTCTCAAATATAGCCAGGATGCTTATAAAACAACTGTTGATGTTGGTACAGATGTAAAAAACAGTATTGCCAAACGTCATATGGGAATAGCCGGACGAGCCAGTTACAACTGGAATTACCGTTATTTCGTCGATTTCAATTTTGGATACAACGGTTCGGAGAACTTTGCTGACGGACATCGGTTCGGTTTTTTTCCTGCATTTTCTGTTGCTTGGAATATAGCTGAAGAAAAATTGATCAAGGATCATCTGAAATGGATGAACATGTTTAAACTACGTTATTCATACGGAAAAGTCGGAAATGATCAGTTGGGAACACGCTTTCCTTATTTATATACCATTTCCGGTAAGTATACAGAAAAAGTGGATGACAAAGATGTAGAAAAGATATTCCCCGGATGGAATTGGGGAGATTACGGATACGATAAAAAGTTTGATGGTATGACATATAGCATGTTGGCTTCCGAAAATGTAACATGGGAAATTGCTACCAAACATGATTTTGGAGTAGATTTATCTCTATTTAATGATAAATTGACAGCTACAGTCGATTATTTCCACGAGCAACGTGATGGCATTTACATGGAGCGAAAATTTCTTCCAGGTATGGTAGGTATCGTAAGAAGTAATCCTAAAGCCAATGTCGGTAGTGTATTATCTGAAGGATTTGACGGTCATTTTGCTTACAAACAAAAGTTAGGTAAAGTAAATCTCACCATTCGAGGTAATATGACTTATAGTAAGAATGAAATTCTGGAGAGAGATGAAACAAATACTGTCTATCCTTATCAATTAGAAAAAGGATATCGTGTCAATCAGGCAAAAGGACTTATTGCGTTAGGTCTGTTCAAAGATTACGATGATATTCGTAATAGTCCTAAACAACAGTTTGGTAAAGTACAGCCAGGTGACATCAAGTATAAGGATGTGAATGGTGACGGGGTCATTAATGATGGAGATAAAGCGGCTATTGGAGCCACTACCAAACCGAACTTGATTTACGGATTTGGTATTTCGGCACAATGGAGAGGACTTGACTTCAATGTTCACTTTCAAGGAGCCGGCAAGTCTTCATTCTTTATTGAGGGCTCTACCGTATATGCTTTCAAAGACAACCAATGGGGAAACGTATTGGAGAATTTGGTGGAAAATCGCTGGGTGGATGCAGAAACTGCTGCCAGGTTTGGTATTCCTGCTAATGAAAATCCAAATGCTTCGTATCCTCGTTTAAGTTTCGGTGGAAATGATAACAATTTCCGGAAGTCTACATTTTGGTTGCGTGATGGTTCTTATTTGCGATTAAAAACTCTGGAAGTTGGCTATACTTTACCTAAAACAGTTGTAAACAAACTGAAATTTAATAAGATACGCGTATTCTTTATCGGAACGAACTTATTGACATTCGCTAAATTCAAAGAATGGGATCCTGAACTCGGTAGTTCTACAGGTACCGAGTATCCACTTTCCAAAGTCTTTTCTCTAGGTTTATCTGTTAATATCTAATTTAATATACGTGAAATGAGAAGAATATATTATATATGCATATATATCCTATTAGGAGTAGGAATTGCATCCTGTGCGGACAACTTGGATTCTGACAAGTATTTCAAAGACCGCATGTTACTTGAAGATGTGTTTACTGATGAAACACGGACAGAAAGGTGGTTAGCACATGCTTTTTCATATCTGTCAGGAGAAAATATGGATGTTTCCAGTAAAGATAATAATCTGTTCTGCTTTGCCGATGATATTTATTTCGGTGACCGTGATGATTATAAAACATTTAAGAACGGTACATATAATGAAGGCTTCCGACATTCTTGGGGAGCAAGCTATAAAGGCATTCGTCAAGCTTCTATTTTTATTCAAAATGTTGACATGAATATGAAGATTACGGAACAGGAAAAAGCAGACTTTAAAGCACAAGCGCGCTTCGTAAGAGCTTATTACTACTGGCTTTTACTTCGTAGGTATGGTCCTATACCTTTGTTGCCGGACGAAGGACTTGATTACACTGATAGTTATGAAGGTTTGGCACGGCAACGCAATACTTATGACGAATGTGCCAACTACATTGCTTCCGAAATGGCTTTAGCTGCAAAAGATTTACCATTGGAGAGAGGAACCAACCACATAGCTCGTCCAACCAGAGGAGCCGCTCTAGCTGCGCGTGCCAAAGTGTTACTGTATGCGGCAAGTCCGATAAACAATCCTCGCCCGGAAGATACAGAAAGATTTACTGACTTGGTGGACCATGATGGTAAATGTCTCATTGCGCAGGAATATGACGAATATAAATGGGCAAAAGCTGCTGCAGCTGCACTTGATGTGATGAAACTCGGGCAATATGAGTTGCATTATTCGTTAGCAAAGACAGAATCAAGTCCAGGCTTTCCTAAAACCGTTACTCCCTATCAAGATAACGATTTCTCGAAACAGGATTGGCCGGATGGGTACAAAAATATAGATCCGTTTGAGTCATACCGTTCGCTCTTTGATGGTGATTTAGCAGCCTCAGATAATAAAGAATTGATTTTTACACGTGGTAAAAATCAGGGTGACCGTGATCTGGCGGATATGGTCAGGCATCAACTCCCATCAATTTATGGTGGTTGGAATACACATGGTATGACACAAAAACAATGTGATGCCTATTATATGGCTAATGGGGATGATTGTCCGGGTAAAGAACGTGAATTAAATATTCCTGGTCGTAGTGACATGCGCGAACGTGCAAATGGATTTGTCAGCAAAACAGAAGCAGGAACTGAAGGATATGAACACTTACGTGCTGGAGTCTCCAAGCAATATGCCGGGCGTGAACCTCGCTTCTACGCTTCCGTCGGATTTAATGGAGCTATATGGCCTATGCTACAAAATTCATCCCTAACCCCTGCCCAGCCGGTAGATGTACAAATATTCTATTATCGTGGTAATGGTAATGGATATACGAATACAAATTTCTGGTTACGTAGTGGAATAGGAATTATGAAATTTGTCAGTCCGGATGATACAGCAGTAGGCAAAATAAACGACCGCATCACTAAAAAACCAGAGCCTGCAATCCGCTACGCAGAAATATTACTGATATATGCGGAAGCTTTGAATGAGCTGGAAGATGGATCCACGTATGACATTTCGTCGTGGGATGGCTCTACTAGTTATTCCATCAAGCGTGACATTAATGAAATGAAGAAGGGGATTCGACCGATTCGCTGCCGTGCCGGTGTGCCTGATTATGATCTTACTACTGTATATGGGAATAAGGATGAATTTCGTAAGAAGTTGAAACGTGAGCGCCAAATTGAATTAATGGGTGAGGGGCATCGATATTTTGATTTACGTAGATGGAAGGATGCTCCGGTGGAAGAGGCAATGAAAGTATATGGATGCAATACGTTAATGACTGATTCGGAAGATCAAAAAGTTCTATTTCATTCTCCTGTGGTTATAAACGATCTGCCTTCAACCTTCTCGCGCAAACTATATTTCTGGCCTATTAGCCATGATGAGTTAAAACGGAATAATTTGTTAACCCAGAATCCTGGATGGACATATAATGATTAATATAAAAAAGTATAATATGAAAACTATATATAATTGTTGGATTGTATTGTCCGTTTTGCTATTAGCTACATCTTGTAATGATGAATGGACAGAAGAACAGTATAAGCAATACATATCTTTTGCAGCTCCCATAAACGATCAGGGTGTCATGAACATCTATGTGCGGTATAAAACAGATGGTAAAGTAACGTATAAGTTACCTCTAACAGTGAGTGGAACCACTATGAATTCTCAAGATCTGGATGTACATGTCGCCATAGATCCAGATACTTTGAATATTATGAATCAGGAACGTTTTAGTACACGAACTGAATTGTTCTATGAGCTATTGGATGAGAAGTTTTACAGTTTTTCTGAATCGGTTCATATCCCTGCCGACTCTTATGCGGAAACTATGAATATTGATTTTACATTAAACGGAATTGACATGGTAGAAAAATGGGTATTACCTCTGACTATAGTTGATGATGCTTCTTATAATTATATGAGTCATCCGCGTAAGAATTATGCAAAAGCACTCTTAAGGGTTATTCCGTTCAATGATTATTCAGGAAGTTATAGTACAACTACTATGGAAGTGTTTTTTCGTAATCCGGATGGAAGCATTGATAAAAAGCCAATGGTTGCCAATTCACGTACTGCATACGTAGTAGACGAAAATACAATTTTCTTTTACGCAGGTTTAGTCGGTGAGAATTTAGACAAAGAGATACGCCGTACCTACAAAATATATATGCAATTTGATCAGGAAACAAAAACATTGAAAGTATGGCCGGAAGATGATAGGATTAATTTCGAATTGTTTGGTACACCTGATTACAGTGTTGCGGTAATTAAAGATGCTACTCGTCCATACTTGGAACATCATTATGTCTCCTTTTCGATTGAGTATAATTATGATGACATTACTTCTGCTCCGGGAGCAATAGTGCCATATAAAGTAAAAGGTACATTAACGCTTGAACGTAACATCAATACCCAAATACCAGATGAAGATCAACAGATTGAGTGGTAATATTAGTCTTTACTAGAAGAGGTTAAAGAAATACGTCTGAAAGGATTTCCCCCCTGTTACAAAACAGTTGTAGCAGGGGGAAACTTCATTTTAAGGCATTTCTCGAATAGTCACTTTTAATGATTAAGACAAAAATAAGCTATTCTTTCGATGATATATTAATGGATAAAATGCCTGTTTTTAATGCAAAAGTAATCTATTTATGATTATCTTTGCATTGAATTTAGCATATCAAGAAATGACAGTAAGAGAATGGATCAGAGAAAAAGAAATCAATGGGACTTCAACTTTTAGTGTTGAAGAGCTTCGTTCTTGTTTCATTGCTTCATCAGAACAAGTAATTAAGAATGAACTTTACCGATTAAAAATGCAGGGCAAAATTTTGTCTGTTTATAAAGGATTTTATGTAATTGTTCCCATACAATATGCTGCCAAACGTATTGTACCGCCAATATATTACATTGAACAGCTAATGAGTTTTCTGAAAAAACCCTATTACATTTGCCTGTTAAATGCTGCTGAATTATTAGGTGCTGCCCATCAACGTCCACAAAAGTTTTCAGTAATGACTATTCTTCCCAAATCGTCTGTTTCAGAAAATAAAAATAGTTTTTTGAGTTGGATATATCGCAAACAGATTCCTGATAGACTTTTACAAGAAAAGAATTCAGAAACAGGAACTATTCTTTTTTCTAATCCAGAGTTAACAGCTATTGACCTTGTACAATATGAGCAATATGTAGGTGGATTATCACGAGTGTCTACTGTATTAGCTGAACTTGTTGAAAAGACAGATTTCTCTAACGCAGTGGAAGATTATTTGTTTGATAATACATCCGTAGCAACTATTCAGAGACTAGGTTATATTTTGGATTGTATTCTCAATGAATCAGAACAGGCAGATACACTATATGAACAGTTACGGATTTATGATAAACGTTTGAATTATATACCTTTGAGTTCACGCCATCCTCGAATTTTGAAGGGTGCGAATAGACGTTGGAAAATAAATATAAATATTGATATAGAAATAGACGAACTATGATAAACAGAGCTGCTATAATGCAATGGAGAACACATGTTCCATGGAATGCAAACGAACAAGTTGAGCAAGATCTTATTATTAGTCGGGCATTAGTTGCCATCTTCAGTGATGATTTTTTAGCTTCCAAACTTGCTTTTAGGGGTGGAACTGCATTACACAAATTATATCTTTCTCCGCAGCCTAGATATAGTGAGGATATTGATCTTGTACAAATCGATGCAGAACCAATTAAATCTACTATGTATAGACTAGGTGAAGTCTTGAATTTCTTGCCAGACCGAGTCACAAAACAGAAAAGATTTAATAACACAATGCTTTTTCGTATGGAATCGGAGATACCACCGACTGTGCAAATTCGATTGAAAGTGGAGATTAACTGTTTTGAACACTTCAACGAATTAGGGCTAGTCAAGATTCCTTTTTCTGTAGACAATAGTTGGTTTACAGGACAATGTGAATTAACGACTTATAGACTGAATGAACTGTTAGGCACTAAGTTACGCGCATTATATCAGCGTAAAAAAGGTCGTGACTTATTTGATTTATACAAAGCTCTCACTTTACATGAAGTAAATCCGGATGAAATTATTCGCTGCTATAAACGATATATGGACTTTGTTGCCGGACAACCACCTACTTACAAACAGTTCATTTTGAACATGGAAGAAAAGATGAACGATATGGATTTCTTAGGGGATATCCAAAATCTAATACGTCCTAATGAGATGTTCAATCCTCAAGAAGGGTATGAGCTTATTAAAGAAGTATTGATTGAGCGTTTGAAAAAAGACTTTTAAATTCATATACTTTATTACATACACTTATCTATTTTTGATTTTGTTTTTTGGGGGAGGGAAAGACAAAATAATTCATAATTCAAGCACATTATTCATTAATATACCTGATAAAAAATAAAAGCTATTTTTTATCAGGCAAAATCTCTGGTTTTTACCTGATACATCTTCTTATAACAATACAAAAACAACACAATAATGAATAATACACTAAATTACAGCAGGTTACATACTTATATCTTAGTTTGGACAGGACCCAGAGAATCAACTTTGTACAGATGATTTTGCAGGCCATTGGGCCCACAATGCCAATCTTTCTGTAAAAGCTATCATGGGGGTAGCTGGATACAGCGAAATGGCTCGTATGCTCGGATTGAATGATGTAGCAGACAAATATGCTTTAATAGCCCAAGAAATGGCGATGAAATGGGAAAAAATGGCAAATGAAGGCGATCACTACCGTTTGGCTTTTGACCGTAAGAACACTTGGAGCCAAAAGTATAATATGGTGTGGGATAAGTTGTGGAATTTGAACTTATTCCCTAACAATGTAATCGAAAAAGAGCTCAATTATTACCTGACTAAACAGAATCTTTACGGACTTCCTTTGGATTCCCGCAAAGAATACACCAAATCCGATTGGATCATGTGGACGGCAGCTATGTCATCAGACAAGGAAACTTTCCAGAAATTCTCTGATCCTGTCTATAAATATATTAACGAGACAGTATCTCGTGTACCTATCAGTGACTGGCATCATACTGATAGTGGTAAGTGGGTTGGCTTCAAAGCACGCTCCGTGATTGGAGGATACTGGATGCAAGTGTTAATGAATAAATTGAGTGGTAGCAAGTAATTTTCTATTAGGGAGTGATATTATGTGTAACTTATCTACTGTATCAATTCTTCGATGGAATCTAGTAATGCTATTGAGCACACTATTCTGGTTTTCCTGTTCGACAAGCGATAATAATGAAGAGTCGAATGGAAAAGAAGGAGATGAGACTAATGTATCTGTGTATTTACAACAGAATGGATTCCAGAATTTGAATCTAGTGCCCGACCAGAATTTCGTTTCATACAATGTGCTTGTTTGCAAGAGTACCCTTTTGAATGGAGAGATATCTGTTCGATTGAAAACTTGGAGTGACAGTGAATTGAAAGCTTATAATTCTAACAATGGAACAAACTTTCAACTGCTTCCAGAAGATCTTTATCAGCTAGAGGAAATGTTAACACTGAAAGCGAATGAGAAACAAAAAAGTATAGAAATTCAATTTCATTCCTCTGAAATCTTCTCAAGATGGAAGAGGGAAAAAACTAATTATGTACTCCCTCTTCGGTTAGAAAGTGCATCGGTTAGCGCTCAAGAAAACAAAAGAAATTTACTTCTTACGATAGATGTCCAAGCAGCTATTGTCAAGTTGGAGAGTATTAGCGGAGAAATACTATTAAACCAAGAAAAAGTAGAAGTAGACATTAAATCTTATTATGATTTTAGTGGCACAAACCAGAGTACATTTCATTGTACGTTAAGTGTTGCACCAGAGGCTGTACAGTTGGTAAATGATTATAATGCAGCTCATGGAACATCTTATGAGTTGCTACCTGATGACTCGTATACTCTTGGTGGATTGACTTATTCTGCAGGGAATAATCAAGCTTCTACGAAATTAACTATTCAATCAACCAAACTACATCCTACGTACTATCTACTTCCTCTGTGTCTAACGAATGCCGATAGCGAAACAGTGTTAATAGATAAGTCTGTCCGGATATTGACATTAGTGCGTGGTTATTGCAATCCGATTATTGCTTTTAGCGCACCAGATCCTACAGTAATTCGTGCCCAAGATGGTTATTTCTATCTCTATGGAACAGAGAATACTCGAAATGTTCCTATTTATCGTTCCAAAGATTTGGTGAATTGGGAGTATAAGGGTACAGCTTTCACGGATGCTACTCGCCCCACTTGGGGTGGCGACCACAATATTTGGGCACCAGAGATACGTTATTTCAATAATCATTATGTGCTTTATTATTCATGGGCTATATGGGGAGATGAGTGGAGAAGTAATGTAGGAGTTGCTGTGTCAGACTCTCCTCTAGGACCATTTATAGACAAAGGGTGTTTGATCGACTCGAAAGTGATTGGGGTACAAAATTCTATTGACCAGTTCTTTTATGAAGACAATGGCAAAAAATATATGTTTTGGGGAAGTTTTCGGGGTATCTATGCTACAGAACTCACGGATAATGGTCTGGAAATAAAGAAAAAAACGGATGGAACCCCAGTCCTGAAGAAGCGTATTTGTGGAAATCGTTTTGAAGGGACCAACATATACAAACGTGGAGAATATTATTACTTGTTTGCTTCCATAGGAACTTGTTGTAATGGAGCAACCAGTACATATCAAACTGTGGTAGGGCGTTCAAAGAATGTGCTTGGACCTTATTTAGATAAGACAGGAAGGGATATGTTGTATGATTATTGTGAAATCATTATGAGTGGCAATGAAACCTGGGCAGGACCTGGACATAACTCCATTCTGATTCAGGATGATGTAGGAACTGACTGGATCATTTACCACGGTTACAAGAAGAAAGAAGCCGAAAACGGAAGATATGTTTTAATGGATAAACTGATTTGGAGTAACGATGGATGGCCTTCCGTCAAGAGTAACGCACCTTCCATCTTGGAAGTGGCACCCTACTTTCAGAAATAAATATCCTATACAGAAAAACAAGTAACACTTATTGCTTATGCGATTTTATTAACATTTTTAATCTAATTTATTATGAAACAAAAAGTAATGAAAGCCTGTTTGGGCATTTTATGGGCAATGTTTACATTGACCACTTTTCTATTACAGAGTTGCGATAATGGAAAAGAAGTCACTCCGGCTCAAGGAAGTGGTGGCAGTCCCTTTAATCCGCAGCTTCCTATTAGTGTCAAGGAAATCAGTCCGACTAATGGTGCTGCAGGTCAGAAGGTTCTTATTTATGGAGAAAACTTCGGCAATGACCCGTCTCTGATAGAAGTCACTATCGGCGGACAGAAGGCGCCTGTGGTCAACGTACAATCAACTGTCATATATTGTATTGTACCAACGAAGGCTTATTCGGGTGAAATCCAAGTAACTATCAAACAAGGAGAAGAAATCTATTCAGCCGAGGTAGCCGAAGTTAAGTTTGAATATCAACGCCAAGTGGTGGTAAGTTCCTTGTGTGGTGCAACTAGTGAGCAAGGTTCCAATTCAGCAAAAGATGGTCCGTTTAATGATTGTGGCTCCATTACGAATCCCTGTTTTATGACTTGGGACCCGGAGGACCATAATTTGTTATATGATGCAGAAGACGCAGGAGACGCTGAAGGTGTAGGACAAGGTATTCGTTGTTTTGACTTCACAAACAAGCAGGTCTATACAATGATTCCCAAGAACTCATTTGTAGGCTCACAGCGTTGCCGAACCATTGATTTCTATAAAGATGACAATGGAAAATATCACATGATTGTAGGATTAGCGCAAGGAAATGTTAATAGTACGGCTGTTATGATGTTCGATCGAATTGAAGGAGGAACGAAGCCGTGTGGGTTCACGTGGGGCAATGGAAGGGTGATCGCACAGAACCAAGGATGCCAAGCTGCTGCAATACATCCTACTACTGGCGACCTCTACTTCTCCAATTACCAGAACAGTCTGCTTTATCGGGTAAAGAAATATGTTATAGAGGAATTTGCAACAGGAAAGAGAACAACCCCTGTCAGACCTGGTACAGCAGATGATGCCGCTCAAACAATATTAAAAGTGCAAGACAAAGAATGGGAGTTCAATATTATGATTCATCCAACTGGTAAATATGCTTATTTCATGGTCATCAATCGCAATTATATTCTTCGCTCAGATTTCAATGGGGAAACCTTTACCGCTCCCTATGTCATTGCAGGTGTTAATAGTAACAAAGACACTTATGTTTATCAGGATGGGGTCGGTAATCAGGCTCGATTCGGTAATCCCTACTCTGGTGTATTTGTAAAGAACCCAGAATATGCCGGAAATTCGGATGAATATGACTTCTATTTGACAGACAGGCATAATCATGCCATTCGTATCTTGTCTCCTTTGGGTCAAGTGACTACCTATGCCGGACGTGGTAGCGCTAGTTTGAATTCAAACCCATGGGGGTATGCAAATGGTCGCTTACGAGAAGATGCACGTTTTAACCGGCCTAAAGGAATTGCGTGGGATGAGCGTGATAATACGATATATGTGGGAGACGCCAACAACTATCGAATCAGAAAGATTGGCCTTGAAGAAGATGTGCCTGAAGAAGATATTAATGAATAAACACCGTATAAAAATGAAAAAAATAACAATTTTATGTATACTGTTGCTATGTGTAGTAACCGACACAATGGCTCAGAAAACTGTTACTGTATCGGGTATTGTTTCTGACAGTAATAAGGAACCGCTTATTGGTGTGAATATTATCGTCAAGGATGTTCCCGGATTAGGAGCCATTACTGATATCAACGGGAAATATACCATTAAAGTAGAACCTTATAACCGACTGGTCTTCTCATATATTGGATATAAGACACAAGAAGTATTGATTAAGGAACAGCGTTCGGTCAATATAAAAATGGAAGAAGATGTAGCTACTACTATTGATGAGGTTGTAATCACAGGTACCGGTGCACAACGTAAATTGGTACAAACCGGTGCCATCACTACAGTAGACATGGAACATCTGATGGCTAATCCGTCGTCTAGTGTTGTTAATGCTTTGGCAGGTAACGTTGCAGGTGTATTAGCCCGCCAGACTTCCGGTCAACCAGGACAAAATGTTTCAGAATTCTGGATTCGCGGTATTTCCACATTTGGGGCTGGAACCGGTGCTTATATTTTGGTAGATGGATTCGAACGTAGCATGGATGAAATCAATATTGAGGATATTCAAGACTTTTCTATCTTGAAAGATGCTTCCGCTACTGCAATATACGGTTCTAAAGGAGCTAATGGCGTTGTATTGATTAACACTAAGCATGGTAAATCCGGAAAAATCAAGATTGACATAAAGGCACAAACCACCTACAACATGCGCACTATTACACCTGAATTTGAAGACGGGATTTCGTATGCAAACTTATTGAATGAGTCACGAATTACACGCAATTATGAACCTGTATATCAACCGGAGGAACTGGAGATTCTAAAAAACGGATTAGACCCAGATCTCTATCCGAATGTGGATTGGATGGATTTATTGTTGAGGAAAGGCTCATGGCAACACCGCGTTAACCTGAATTTAAGCGGTGGTGGTTCTACTGCACGGTATTACGCCTCTATTAGTTACCTTGATGAAGAAGGCATGTACAACACTGATAAAGCGTTGAAAGACGATTACAACACTAATGCAAACTATCGTCGTTACAACTATCGTCTGAATACAGATATTGATATCACGAAAACTACACTATTAAAGTTAGGTGTATCCGGTTGGTTATCTAAGAGAAACAGTCCGGGACTGGGTGATGCAGATGTATGGGGTGAACTTTTTGGCTATACCGCCATTCGTACTCCTTTACTTTATTCCAACGGTCGTGTTCCGGCAGTAGGTACAGGCAACAAAACAAACCCATGGGTAGCAGCTACACAGACTGGATTCAATGAAAACTGGGAAAATGTGATTCAGACAAATATTACGTTGGAACAGAATTTGAAGTTTATCACCAAAGGTCTGAAATTTGTTGGACGCTTCGGCTATGATACCTATAATAACAATCACATCAATCGTCGTAAATGGCCTGAGCAATGGAGTGCCGAACGTTCACGCGATGAAAATGGAAATTTGGTATTCAAGAAAATTTCGGATAGTAGCAATATGCATCAAGAAAGTGGTTCTAGCGGTAACCGTCGTGAATTTTTAGATATGATGCTTAATTGGGAACGCGGTTTTAAGGCACATCATCTCAATGCTACGTTGAAATACACACAGGACTCGTACATCAAAACACAAGACTTAGGTGATGATCTGAAAAATGGTGTCAACAGACGTAATCAAGGATTGGCAGGGCGAATTGCGTATAACTGGAACTATCGATATTTCGTAGATTTCAACTTCGGCTATAATGGTTCGGAGAATTTCGCAAAAGGGCATCGCTTCGGTTTCTTCCCGGCATACTCTTTAGCATGGAACATTGCAGAAGAATCATTTATCAAAAAGAATTGGAAATGGATGGGTATGTTCAAAGTGCGTTTCTCTTATGGTAAAGTAGGTAATGATAAGATTCGTCATAACAATGCAGATGTACGTTTCCCTTATCTGTACGCAATTGGCGAAGGCAATAGTTATGATTGGGCAAACTACGGTAGTTCTTATGGATTCACAGGATTAACTTACACAGAACTAGCTTCCGACCAAGTTAGTTGGGAAGTGGCAACGAAGAAAGACCTGGGAGTAGATTTGGCTTTGTTTGATGATAAATTCAAATTGACAGTTGATTACTTTGATGAAAGTCGTAGCGGAATTTTCATGCAACGCCAGTATTTGCCTGGCATGATTGGCCTGCAAGGAAAGAGTCCTTTTGCAAATGTCGGTAAAGTAAATTCCAAGGGATTCGATGGCAATTTCTCTTTCAAACAGAGGTTCAATCAGGTAAGTTTGACAGTACGTGGTAATATGACTTACAGCAAAAATGAGATTATTGAAAGAGACGAAGCTAACAATGTATATCCCTATCAAATGCAAAAGGGCTATCGAGTGAACCAGAATAAAGGATTGATTGCATTAGGACTGTTCAAGGATTACGATGATATTCGCAATAGTCCTACTCAAAAGTATGGTCCTGTAATGCCCGGTGATATTAAATACAAAGATGTAAATGGTGATGGTGTAGTGGATGACAACGATATTGTAGCAGTAGGAGCTACTAATCGTCCGAATCTGATTTATGGTCTTGGACTTTCTGTTAAATGGAAAGGACTTGATGTCAATTTGCATTTTCAAGGCGCGGGCAAGTCGCAGTTTTTCTTGTCCGGGAAATGTATCAGAGCTTTCAGCGAAGGGCAATGGGGTAATATTATTAAAGGAACTTTGGATAATCGCTGGGTAGATGCGGATACTGCCGAGAAATTAGGTATTGCAGCCAACGAGGATCCCAATGCTACTTTCCCCCGCCTAAGTTACACAGACCAAGGAAATGGAAATACAACGATTTATGCTTATACTAATAACTACCGCAACTCTACTTACTGGTTGCGTGACGGTTCCTACGTACGTCTGAAAACGGTTGATATTGGCTACACACTTCCCAAAGCACTGGTTAACAAAATACATTTTAATAATGTACGTATTTTCTTGACTGGAACCAATTTACTTACATGGTCTAGTTTCAAACTCTGGGACCCGGAGATGGGTAGCAATAATGGAGAGAAATATCCATTGTCCAAATCCGTAACGTTAGGTTTGAGCGTTAACTTATAAATGATTAATGATATGAAAAAAATATATATACTATTAGTCGCAATTTTTGCGATCAGTTCCACTTCTTGTTCCGATTATTTGGATTCTGATTACATTTTTGAGGATAGAGAAACAATTGATAAAGTTTTTACCGACTATAAAAAAACAGAACAATGGTTGGCACAGGCGTATACCTATTTGTTGGGACAATGTTGTGATGTTGCAAGTAAACGTAATACACCTTTTGTGTTTGATGATTGCATGTATTATGGCGATGATGATGTTACAGTGGATGCAACCAAAGGCGGTGCTTTATCTTATAATAAATTCCGTGAAGGAGCATACGATGAAAACACTTTCCAAGATACTTGGAACCGTTGTTATAATGGTATTCGACAGGCTTCTATTTTCATCCAGTATGCAGATATGAGCATTGAGCATAGTGCGGAGGAAATCATTGACCTCAAAGCACAAGCCCGCTTTGTTCGTGCCTATTACTATTGGTTGTTACTCCGGAAGTATGGTCCTATTCCACTGGTTCCAGATGAGGGTTTTGATTACAATCAGTCATACGAAGATTTGGAACTTCCCCGCAATACATACGATGAATGTGTAGATTATATCGCTAAAGAGATGGTCTTGGCAGCACAGGGTTTACCTTTGAAAAGAGACCAGCTTTCCATTACCCGTCCTACTCGCGGTGCCGCCTTAGCTACCCGTGCTTTGGCAATGCTTTATGCTGCAAGTCCGCTAATGAATGGCAACGATGATGCGTATGCACAGCAAATGACCAACCGTGACGGGAAACGTTTATTAAATCCTGTATACGACAACAGTAAATGGGCTAAAGCAGCAGCTGCTTGCAAAGATGTGATGGGACTAGGCGTTTACCATATTTATACAGCCGATTTCCGGTCGACTCATTCTATTGCTTTTCCTGCTACCATCGCTCCTCCGATTCACCCGGAATATAGTTATAAAAATTTTCCAGAAGGTTGGCAGAATATTGATCCGTTCGAATCTTATCGTTCTCTATTCAACGGACAGGTAACTGCTATGGACAATCCTGAATTGATTTTTACTCGTGGAAAAAATATTTCCGGTGAACGCATCAAAGATATGGTCATTCATCAATTGCCCACTGTAGCTAAAGGATGGAATACGCACGGCGCCACCATGAAACAGGTAGATGCCTATTATATGAGCGATGGTACTGACTGTCCGGGAATGAACTCTGAATATGCAGGTACTCCAGCTTATCAAGGACGCATAGATACTCGCCCTCGCGCAACTGGTTATACAACAAATAATACAGATCACAAACCGCTTCCAAATGGAGTATCTTTGCAATATGCTGAACGTGAACCACGTTTCTATGCGTCCATTGCTTATAATGGTATGTACTGGCATCTAGGTAATGAACCAGAAGTTCAGAATCAAGATCAACAAGTATTCTATTATCGCGGAGATGGAAATGGTTATGCAAATAGTATGTTCTGGTTGCGCACCGGCATTGGGGTAGCTAAGTATGTGCATCCTGATGATACCTATTATAATAGCGATGCAGCCAAGGTAAAAGATAAAGATGAACCAGCTATTCGATATGCTGATATCCTGCTGATGTATGCAGAAGCTTTGAATGAATTGACTGCTAGTTATGAAGTTCCTTCTTGGGATGGCTCCATCACTTACACAATCAGCCGCAACGTAGAAGATATGCGTACAGGTATAAAACCAATACGCATGCGTGCCGGGGTGCCCGATTATGATGCAGATACATATAGTAACCCGATTAAATTTCGCATCAAACTAAAACGCGAACGTCAGATTGAGCTCTTTGCTGAAGGAAAACGCTACTATGATCTTCGACGCTGGAAAGATGCGGAAGTAGAGGAAGCAATGCCTGTTTACGGTTGTTATACATTTATGAGTAATGCCAATAAAGACCTGTTCCACACACCGGTTCCTATATCAAATCTTTCTGCTACTTTCTCACCGAAAATGTATTTTTGGCCCATCAAGCACAGTGAACTGAAACGAAATAAACTTCTGACCCAAAACCCGGGATGGACCTACAATGATTAATCTAAAAAAACTAGAATATGAAACTGAAAAATATCTTATTATATCTGTTACCCATAGCCGGCTTATGTAGTTCGTGCAATGATGAATGGGAAAATGAACAGTTTACACATTATATATCATTTAAAGCTCCCATTAACAGTGATGGTGTGTCTCGAATCAATGTACGCTATAGATCTGGTAATGAAAAGACGACATTTCAGTTACCAATCATTGTGAGCGGATCTACCACCAATGAACGTAACATTACAGTACATGTTGGTTTGGATACAGATACCTTAAAAGTACTAAACCAAGAACGCTTCAATAATCGTACCGACTTGTACTATCAAGTATTGCCAAAAAAATTCTACTCTCATTCAGAAACGGTGCAGATCAATGCCGGGCAAGATGTAGCATTAATGCCTATCGACTTTTCAATGGAGGGCATCGACTTATCAGACAAATGGGTATTACCATTGACTATCGAAGAATCACCTGATGGAAACTATACCCCAAACTATCGAAAGCACTATCGGAAGGCATTGCTTCGTGTGATGCCATTCAATGATTATTCAGGAAATTATAGTGCTGTAAATTACAAAACATATTTGAATGGTTCAGAAACAGATGCACCATACGTGAAAAATTATGTCATGATGTATGTAGTTGACGATGAAACGTTATTCTTCTATGCAGGTTTATTTGATGAAACTCGTCAAGACAGGAAAGGGTATCGGATTAAAGCAAAATTCAACAATAATGGAACAGTAACGCTTTCTCCGGCAGATCCAAATAATAAAATGCAGTTTGCGCTCGGTAAAGATGATTTTAATAATGAGATCACTGCTTCTTACAGTATCACGGAGTCAATGGACGCTATCCGTCCCTACTTAATGCACCGAACCATTATTATCAATAATATCAACTATACGTTCAAAGACTATACAACGATTCCCGGTGTCGAAACTGAATTTCATGTAATGGGTTCGTTGACATTAGAACGTCAAATCAATACTCAAATTCCGGATGAAGACCAAGCTATCGAATGGGAAGAAGGAAATTAAAGGTTGGTCAAAGAATAAATAAACTATAAATGGGGATTGTAAATGCTATGGATATTTGTAAATATCCATAGCATTTCAGTCGTTTATTATTAATCGCAATGAATAAATATGTATTGTTTTTAATTTTTATATTTTCATGTATTGCCTGTGGGGAAACAAATGAACAGGATACCAATACAATAGAGGGTAGCACCGATACTTCGCAAATAACTATTACACCAGTGACGAATTTGAAGGCTAAGATTACACAAAATCCCAATGAACTTTATCTAACATGGACGAATCCGATTACTGTGACCAATATGCTAGGGGTAGAGATCTATTATAAGCAGAAAGGTTCCAATGACGAAAAAAGAGTGAATACGATTCAGAAAGGAGAAGGGTATTTACTCCGGTTGACATCCGCAGAGCCTTATTTCATATCTGTTGTTGTGGTGGATAACTACGGAAGAAAATCAGAAAGAGTTACCATTACTGCTATTCCATCGAATAAGGGAGTACCTTTGGCAGATAGTTGTACGTATGTACTTATTGAACAGTTTATGGATAAAACGAAAGGAACGTTTTGGGTATCCCCCCAAAATATATCTGGAAATTCGGCTAATACTTATATTTATTGGCAACAGGCTCATGCTATTGATGTGGTATTGTATTCTTATGAACGTATCAAAGATAATAATCCTATATTGGCTGCGACATATAAAGAATATTTTGAAAGATGGTTTCAAAATCATGGAAATAATTATCATCACGACAACAACGATCCTACAGGCTTTTCAAATCCATATACTGATGATATGTGTTGGATTGGTCTGACTTTATTGCGAATGTCAGAAGTGTTAGACGATAATAAGTTTGCCGATACAGCCAAGAGGTTGTATGACACTTACATTATTACACGAAAATGGACAGATGATAAAGGAACTGGACTTCCTTGGAATAATGAAAATAATTCTAATGGGCGAAGCCGGAATATATGTACCAATGCTCCCGGTGCTTTGATGGCTACCAAATTGTATAAAAAATACAATGAAGATAAGTATTTATCAGATGCTAAAATACTTCATAAATTTGCCTACGATAATAATTACTTAACATTGGGAGATGGTAGAATAGAGGAACCTCCTTTAACCTATACGCAAGGTACGTATGGAGAAGCAAGTAGGCAATTGTATCATATTACAAATGAAAAATATTATCTGACATGTGCAGAAAAAGTTATTAGCTATGTCACAACCAGTGATAGGTGCTTAACTAATGGCATTTTGCGTAATGAAGGTCCGTCTATGGACCAAAGCATCTTTAAAGCAGTTTTGATTCCTTATATAGTCAATTTGGCATTGGATGAAGCTGCTAATAGTACACTTAGGCAGAATCTGATTCTTTTCCTGCGAAAAAATGCAGAAACGTTGAGCGCAAACTTGACTCGTGGAACTTATCCGGAAATGTATTGTAACTATTATTGGGGATCCATATTTACTGGAAATATTGCTTCTATGGGCGCACAAGCAAGTGGAGCTTCTCTTTTGGAAGGTGTTCTCCGATTGAATACAGCACTAGAAAATAATTAGTCATAAGCATCACTGTTTAAAATGAAGCAATGCAACCTTAATTATTCATGCGAATCAGTTGTTGAATGTAAGTTCTTGTTTTTAAGAAATTCTTTGATGCTAAAATAGCTTTGATACGCTCCGTAGAACAGATAGAAGGTATATTATTGAATATAAGATAAATAATAAGCAGCTTGCCATTGTTTAAATCCAGCTCAATGACAGGCTGCTTAAATTATAATTACTTATAGTATGCTGCAGATATGATTATAAAAGATCTAATATAATCTAATATAAATAGAGAACTTTAAATTAAAAAACAGAGAAGTTTTGCAAATTCACTTTTAAAGATTAAATTTGCAAACAGTAAAATAAGAGCAGCAATGATAGAACGAATACTGAAATCCAAGCTAATTGAAATGGCAAATAAATATCCGATTGTTACATTGACAGGACCTAGACAATCTGGAAAATCAACATTATTGAGGAATTCCTTTCAGGACTATGAGTATGTGTCTTTGGAAGATCCTGATATGAGACTATTTGCTACAGATGATCCGAGAGGATTTCTTTCCACCTACCCGGATAAAACAATTATCGATGAAGTTCAAAGAGTTCCGTCACTTTTCTCTTATATCCAAACGCATACCGATAAAGAGAATAAAGAAGGTATGTATATGCTGGCCGGATCTCATAACTTCTTATTAATGGAAAGTGTGAATCAATCATTAGCTGGACGTACGGCAGTACTCAAGCTACTACCGTTTTCGCATTATGAAATGGAAAAAGGAGAAATATTGCCATCCAGTGTAAATGAAGAAGTTTTTAAGGGAGCTTATCCACGTATTTATGATAAAGCTATAAATCCGGATGATTATTATCCTTTCTATATACAAACATATGTAGAAAGAGATGTGAGATTATTACGTAATATTGGGGATCTAAGTAAATTTATTAAATTCCTCAAATTATGTGCAGGTCGCATAGGGCAATTATTAAATCTTTCATCATTAGCAAATGAATGTGGAATTTCTGTCACAGCAGCTACTAACTGGTTATCTATATTAGAAGCAAGTTATATCTGTTATTTACTGAAACCTGATTATAACAATTATGCCAAACGATTGGTAAAAACTCCTAAGTTATATTTTTATGATACAGGGCTAGCCTGTTCTTTACTTGACATACAAAATGCAGAACAAATAACTACTCATTTTTTACGTGGAGGATTGTTTGAAAATCTTGTCATCAATGAATTTGTAAAAGAATCCTATAATAGAGGTGTTGAACCGGGATTATCATTTTGGCGTGATAGTACTGGCAATGAGGTTGACTTATTAAGAATGGTTGGCGGGAAACAGTATGCCTATGAAATCAAATCAGGAGCAACTTATTCACCGGATTTCTTTAAAGGTATTTCAAAATGGGCTAAACTATCTAATACTCCAACGGAACAATGTTTCGCGATTTATAATGGAGATAAGGATATAAAAACATCTGTCGGTCAAGTGAATGGATGGAATCATTTTAGTCTGTTTTAAACCGCCACTAATATATCATGTCTTTATTCCATCTTATTTGATCCCTGAAACTACATTTGGGGATATATTATTTCTTTATCATGCATGAACTGTTGATATTTTATTCTAAAATTAGAATTTGTTGAAACAATCTGGGATACCCCAAATCCTAGAAATAAATCATTTTTATAGACTACAAAAACACTCGAAAAACCAACTAATTACAACACAGAAACAAGACATGTTAGCTATACATATCTGATAATAAACTAAATAACTAAAAAAAACTTAGTCTGGACAGGACCCGGAAAACCAACTTTGCACGGATGACTTCGCCGGACATTGGGCTCATAATGCCAATCTTTCCGTGAAAGCGATCATGGGAGTGGCCGGATACAGTGAAATGGCTCGGATGCTCGGGTTGAATGATGTAGCTGAAAAATATGCTGTTATAGCTAAGAAAATGGCAGTGAAATGGGAAGAAATGGCGAATGAGGGCGACCACTATCGCTTGGCTTTCGACCGTAAGAATACCTGGAGCCAGAAGTATAATATGGTGTGGGACAAATTTGTGGAATGTTTAGTAACGGACAATGAATGCATTGTTCTGCATTTTTACATGTTCCGCTTAGTTTTATTTTATTCTGAATACGCTGTCTGCGTTTTTTTACGGCATCGTAATTTTTACCTAGTAGGTTGGCAATCTCTTTTAGAGATACTTTCTCGAATATCAGGATACAGATAAAAATCTCGTAAGACGACAACTGGATTGATTCCAGAAAACTTATCAATGGCTGGTTTATTTTTCGATAGAATCCTAGGATTTCGGTGTATTCATCGTATGAAGGTTCAGCAGGTTTTTGATTTTCCAATGTTTGCATCCGCTCGCGTAGGGAAGCGATAATGGCTTCTTGTGTCTGATTGCGGAAAGTAACATCCTGATTGACTTGTTCTATTTCCTGGAAAAGTGATCTCCAGTATGTACTTGCTTGTTTTTGCCTCTTGAACATAATAATAGCTACCGGAATTAAGAGGATAACTAATAGTACCAATCCCAGAATAATGAGTTGTTGCAGTTGTAGTTGCTGCAGCAAGATGTCGTGTTCAATCAATGATTGCGAAGGATTAGATTGCGTAATCTCGGTTATCATGATGTCTAAAAGTTTGGTATAAGAAATATGTAAAAAGAATAAATACAATAGTGGCTGCCAGATTGACTATCCATAGATCTCCTGTCATTGCTGAGTTTACCTGTTGGGGAAGGGGATGATAATAATTAGTCATGACATATGCCACGCTTGAGACTTGTAAAAGAATATGTGTTATCAGGCAAGTCCATAGGCTCCGGCTAAATACATACAACCAGCCGAACCATAGTCCGTATATTAATCCTAGTACAGGTAATAAGGTCATGCACCCCCACACTACAGAATAAATTATTGCGGCTATTATAATTGATTTTCGGATGCCATATTCTGTCAGTAGTCCTCTTAGAATGATTCCTCTAAAAATGACTTCTATTATAAAAGGCATGAGTATTGCGCTGATAAAAGGATAAATGTAAGCCTCGTTTGAGTCTTTTGTTCCAATTTCTGTGAATATCTTTTTGAGAAACTCCGGGAATGGTACGATTGAATAAATCAGTGCATGTACCCACGGAAGGCAGAGAGTTCCTCCTGCTGCAAGTAATAGTACCTTTATATTTGGTTTGTCAAAACGGAGTATGGAGCGGTCCATTGCTTTGGTTCGGAAAGCTATTGCCAGTATTGTTACTGTGCTTACATATAGTATAGTCGCACATAGATAGCTAGGTACGCCTGATATGATGCAGATAACTTGAACGATTACAGTCCACAGAATAAAGAAGACAGCTAGCCAAATAGATTGACGGCAATTGGGAAAAGTGAGTATTTCCATAGTTTTTAATTTAATGTAATTATATAGAAGACTAAAAACAGTGTTGCAAAGTAGTTTCTTTTTTGTGATAATACCAAATTGGTGGAAAAGTCTAAAGGGACAGGCATATATACATTAAAAAGCGTTGTATGAGCTGTACATAATGGCTTAAATGGTATTTGCGGGACAAAGATTAACTCATTTTAACTCAGTGTTCCCTTGTCTTGAGAGCGATAGCAGAAAATAAAAAATGGTTTCATGATGTTTTGAATATACTAAAATGATAGATTTTTGACTTATATCTTATATAGATTGCGTACTTTTTCCTACTTTTGCAGACCATTTATTTAAAAACCCATACATTGATATGCAGGAAAAAATAATAATTCTTGATTTCGGTTCGCAAACTACGCAACTTATTGGACGTCGTGTACGCGAGTTGGACACGTATTGCGAAATTGTTCCTTATAACAAATTTCCTAAAGAAGATACAACAATCAAAGGAGTTATCCTTTCCGGAAGCCCTTTTTCGGTTTATGATAAAGATGCTTTCAAAGTAGATTTGAGTGAGATTCGTGGTAAATATCCTATATTGGGAATTTGCTATGGCGCACAGTTTCTGTCGTATACTAACGGTGGGAAAGTAGAGCCGGCCGGTACGCGTGAATATGGGCGTGCGCATCTGACTTCTTTCTGTAAGGATAATGTGTTGTTCAAAGGAGTACGCGAAAATACACAGGTGTGGATGAGCCATGGCGATACGATTACTGCTATCCCTGCTAACTTTAAAAAGATTGCTTCAACAGACAAAGTTGATATTGCTGCCTATCAGATTGAAGGTGAAAATGTATGGGGCGTTCAGTTTCATCCGGAAGTATTTCATAGCGAAGATGGAACACAGATCTTGAAGAATTTCGTAGTCGGGGTTTGTGGGTGCAAGCAGGATTGGTCACCGGCTTCTTTTATCGAAAGCACAGTTGCTGAATTGAAAGCACAGTTGGGTGATGATAAAGTAGTGCTCGGTTTGAGTGGTGGTGTGGATTCTTCTGTAGCTGCCGTGTTGCTGAACAGGGCTATTGGCAAGAATTTGACTTGTATCTTCGTAGATCATGGTATGTTGCGTAAGAATGAGTTCAAGAATGTGATGAACGATTACGAATGCCTTGGCCTGAACGTGATTGGTGTGGATGCCAGTGAGCAGTTCTTTGCGGAATTGGCCGGTGTAACGGAACCGGAAGGTAAACGTAAGATTATCGGTAAGGGCTTTATTGATGTGTTCGATGTAGAAGCTCACAAAATAAAAGATGTAAAATGGTTGGCGCAGGGTACTATTTATCCGGATTGCATAGAATCATTGTCTATCACAGGTACAGTGATTAAGAGTCACCATAATGTAGGGGGCCTTCCGGAGAAAATGAATCTAAAGTTGTGCGAGCCGCTTCGTTTGTTGTTTAAGGATGAAGTTCGTCGTGTAGGCCGTGAGTTGGGTATGCCGGAACATCTGATTACCCGTCATCCGTTCCCGGGACCGGGGTTGGCAGTACGTATTCTGGGAGATATTACGCCGGAGAAGGTACGTATTTTGCAGGATGCGGATGATATCTTTATTCAGGGATTGCGTGATTGGGGATTGTATGATCAAGTATGGCAGGCAGGTGTTATCCTGTTGCCGGTACAGTCTGTCGGTGTAATGGGAGATGAGCGTACTTACGAAAGAGCAGTTGCCTTGCGTGCCGTGACATCTACGGATGCTATGACTGCCGATTGGGCGCATTTGCCTTACGAGTTCTTAGGTAAAGTTTCGAATGACATTATTAATAAGGTAAAAGGTGTGAACCGTGTAACCTATGATATTAGTTCCAAACCGCCTGCAACAATCGAATGGGAATAAAATAAGTCCTTTTTAGATGATACTTGAGTAGCCTCAACTTGAATAAAGTTGGGGCTATTTTATTTTCATCTCGGCAAACAAACTGTTTCATACGGCAAAACCAATAGTTTCATGCATTGGAACCTTTGGTTTCACCGTACAGAAACCATAGTTTCACCGGTGGGAAACTTTAGTTTCAGACGCTTGAAACTTTTGTTCCCAAGGCTTGAAACTTCCAG
>OGXC01000351.1_pt1 | contig 39972 bp, 33 predicted proteins | sample 1576201 | NCBI WGS metagenome assembly OGXC01 (sample SAMEA3541562, study PRJEB24748) | human gut metagenome | biome: human gut; feature: human-associated habitat; material: faeces | place: China | collected 2012 | reverse complement strand
CTTTATTCATTTTCTTCAAGTTATTCACAAAAATCCCGCCCAAAACTGCTGAAAATGGCTGTGAATAATTAGCGCTTGTAAAAAGCCCATTTAATCAGCGTTTCCCTAGCTAATAAAGCCGCTTTTTCTTTTTCCAGCTTTGTAATTTTATCCAATAATTCCTGTTCACGGCGATCTGTCATGGGTTCACTCTATTCATAAAAACGACCGAAATTTCATACGTTTATTATACCATAAAACATCCGAAAAAGCTCGATAAAATCTAGCTTTCTCGGCTGTTTTACAATGCAAATTTCATATGCTGCAGCGAGGGCAAATAACCTTAACTGCCCTTGGTTGGACAATGGCAAGACCTTCCATGAGCCAGCGGTACTGCTGTGGGGAAAGCTCGATCAGAGAAGCAGTTTCCCTGGGCCATTGAAAGCTACCGCTTTCAATCCGCTTGTAAAGGAGAACGAATCCGTCCCCCTGCCAGAGAAGTCCCTTAATCCTGTCACGCCTTCTTCCACAGAACAGGAACAGTGAAGGGACAAAAGGATTAAGATCATACTGCTGCGAAACTGCAGCAGATAATCCATCGATGGACTTTCGCATGTCCGTATATCCACCGGCCAGGTAGATCCGATCGGCAGTTAATTGAATTTCCATGAGTGATACCTCCAGTCGTTGAACTTGTAAGTATTATCTCATGCCATTGTCCCAGGTAAAATCCATCATTTTATTTTGCGCTTACAAAATTCTGTTTCTCTATCTTGTTAAATGATTGAAGTCAGTGTATGATATTCATACGTGCATAAAGAAAGTGCACTTCCAGCACTTTCCGGATTTTTGTAAGGAGTCACTGATGGATTATATTCTTCACATTCTGCCGAATATGTTTTCCGGTCTTGGCGTATCGGCAAAGATTTTTATTTTGACGTTTGTACTGGCTTTGCCCATAGGCATCCTGCTGGCCATGGTCCGTATTTCCCATGTGGCTGTATTCCGTAAACTGGCAGCCATGTACATCTATGTCATGCGGGGGACACCGCTCATGCTGCAGATCATGTTTATTTACTACGGACTGCCTCTCATGCTTCATGTACAGGTCAGCGATTTCCCGGCAGCAATTATTGCCTTTGTCGCTAACTATGCAGCTTATTTTGCTGAAATTTTCAGGGGCGGCATCCAGTCCATCAGCAAAGGGCAGTATGAAGGAGCCAAGGTTTTTGGCTTTTCCTATCGTCAGACCATGTGGCATATCATCCTTCCCCAGGTGGTGAAACGGGTCATCCCGCCGCTGGGCAATGAAACCATTACCCTTCTGAAGGATACTTCCCTGGTATACATCCTCGCTATGAATGACCTCATGCGTGTTACCCGCGCTTTTGTGCAGAGGGATTTCGACACCACCCCATTTCTGGTAGCTGCTGTATTCTACCTCGTCTGCACGGCTATACTGACGAAGATTCTGGCATACGTGGAAAAACGGTATGCCGTTTATGAAGAATAATGAGGTGGCTGCATGAGTTTTATTGAAATGAAAGATATCCGTAAGGATTTTGGGAAATTGACCATTCTTCATGGTGTAAATATGAATCTGGAAAAGGGGGAGGTTCTTTCTATTATCGGCCCTTCCGGTGCCGGAAAAAGTACCCTCCTCCGCTGCCTGATTCATCTGGAAACTATCCAGGGCGGGTCTATCCGGGTAGATGGGGATACACTGGCGGAAGAGAAAAATGGAACCGTAGTCTATGCAGATGAAAAGAAACAGAAGGAAATCCTTGGAAAAATGGGCATGGTGTTCCAGTCATTCAATCTGTTTCCCCATATGACCGTGATTGATAATGTCATGGCGGCGCCCATCTATGTGAAAGGTATGAAGAAAGAGGAAATCCTTCCGGTGGCAGAAGACCTTCTGAATAAAGTGGGACTTCTGAATAAGAAAGACGTTTATCCGGGCAGCCTTTCCGGCGGCCAAAAGCAGCGGGTGGCAATTGCCCGGGCTTTGGCTATGAATCCGGAGATCATGCTGTTCGATGAACCTACATCGGCACTGGATCCGGAGCTCACCTGTGAAGTACTGAAGACCATCCAGCAGCTGGCCGATGAAAATATGACCATGGCTATCGTTACCCATGAAATGGCATTTGCTAAATCCGTTTCTGACCGGGTGCTCTTTATGGTAGATGGCAGGGTGGAAGAAGAAGGAACCGGCGAGGAAGTCTTTAACCATCCGCAGAATGAACGAACGAAGGCATTTCTGAAGTCCATCCTCCGGGCATAAAAAAAGAAAGCCATAAAAAAACTGCGCAGCTGCGCAGTTTTTTTATGGGAAATATTCGTTTCCGGAACCGGTACGAAGGGGTTACAGTCCCAATACCACTCCGGCTATGGCAGAGATGGCAATATAGATGACCGGGTGCCAGCGGAATTTCACGAGCCCCAGATAAATGATTACGGCAAGGATGAGAGAGGGCCAGCGGATGAGGCTCATGAAAGAACCGGTAGAAGAAAAGAGGGGAAGATTCAGGAGAGAAATTTTGGCGACTCCCAGGCCGGCGGCTGCAATGAGGGCCGTAGAGGCAGGGCGGAGACCGTAGAAGATGCGGGTCATGGTGTCGGATTCTTTAAACTTTTTAAGAACGGCATACACCATGCTGATGACGATGAGGGCGGGGGCTGTGAGGGAAAGGGTGGTATAAATACCGCCTGGAATTCCCAAAGCCTGGAAGCCGGCGTAAGTAGCCATGTTGACGCCTAAAGGGCCGGGGGTGGATTCAGAAATGGCAATCATATTAGCGATATCTTCAGCTGTAAACCAGCCGGTACGCTGGGAAATATCATATAAGAAGGGAAGGGTGGACAGACCGCCGCCTACGGCGAAAAGACCGGCTTTGAAGAATTCCCAGAACATCTGAAGCCATATCATTTGGCAGCACCTTCTTTCTTATCGGAAGGTTTCAGGAAGAAACCCACTACGCCGGCAAGTACTACGGAGAACACCGGAGAAACCGGGGCAAAGAGGGCAACGGCCAGTATGAGCAGGAATATAGCGAGGGTTCTCTTATCCCGTACTGATTTTTTCCCTAATTTAATGACTGCATCGAGAATCAGAATGCATACGCAGGCACGGATGCCGGTGAATGCATGGGCCACATAGGGATTTTCTTCAAACTGGGTGAAGAACATGGCAATCACGGTGATGATGATCATGGAAGGGGTAATGACACCGATGGTAGCGAAGAGACCGCCCCAGAATCCTTTTAATTTGAGGCCTATAAAAGTTGCCACATTGACGGCAATCATGCCGGGTGTTACCTGACCTAGGGCGTAATAGTCCATGAGTTCTTCATCCGTGGCCCAGTGATGGTTGTCTACCACTTCCCGCTGGAGGATAGGCAGCATGGCATAGCCGCCGCCAAAGGTAACGGCTCCCATCTTTGCAAAAATAAGAAATAGCTGGATTAATATTTTCATCGTTCTTACCTCCGGAAAATGGCTTGACAGGAATTCGGACTATTTCAGTTTGTCGAGCTGGCGTGTTCGGCGCTGTCGGGCTTTCCTGGAAGCTAGAGGCTAGCAGCTAGAAGCCCCGCACGAATGACTCTATCCCTCAGCGGTGCCCAATAGCTCGATAAACCGCAATTGGCAGTGATTCATCGCCGCTGCCATAAAAAACATACACAAAGTCCAATAGTGTTATCCTTAAAGGCTGTTTTACAATCAAATATTGCACTCTTTAATGAATACATGTATCATAGCAGGTGAATAGCCATATTAAAAATATTTATTTCCTAAAAAAGCATATGGAGAAGATATGAATGGACTTGAGGCAGCTGAAATATTTTAAGACCATTATTGAGGAAGGTACCATTACCGGGGCAGCCAGAAAACTTCACATATCCCAACCGCCCCTTTCCAGTCAGATGCATCTTCTGGAAAAGGAACTGGGCACGTCCCTCTTTAAAAGAGGGGCCCGCCAGGTGACGCCTACCGAGGCCGGCAGCCGCCTCTACCGGTATGCCCTGGAAATGCTGGATCTGGAGATGGCGGCCAGGGAAGAAATCAGTATATTAAAGACGGGACACCAGGGGGTGCTCCGCCTGGGACTGGTATCATCCGGAGGTCATTGGAAACTGTATAAGCTTCTTAAGCAGTATGAAAATCGATACCCCCATATACAGATCAAGGTCATAGAAGGAAACAGCTATGAGCTGCTGGAAAAACTGAGAAAAGGAAAGATTGATATTTCCCTGCTCCGATCTCCTTTTTCCACCTATGGGCTGGAAATGGTGGTGCTGGACAGGTCTCCCATGGGTATCGGTTCTCTTGCTCCATGGAAGGGGGAATATTTCCTGAATGATTTGGGGGACAGTCCCCTTATCCTGTACAGGCGATGGGAAAAAATCATTCTGGGAGAATGTGAGAAGGAAAAATTCCGGCCCAATGTATACTGCGTGGCCGATGATGCGAGAACATGCAGAGAGTGGGCGGAAGCAGGACTGGGGCTGGCATTGGCGCCGGCATCGGTGTTTCAGGAAAGCAGCAGTCTTTCTGTGGGAGTACTGAAAGAAGAAGCGCTTTCATCCACCCTGTGCCTTGCCCGTAGAAAGGGGAATGGGGAATCCCGGAGCGGAAGTCTCCTCTTCCAAATGGCTCTCGAAATGGAAGATAGGACTCTGAGCTCTAAATCGCTGTAAAGTCCGGCAACCCTTTCCACAATCGGCAGTTTGATAATTATTGTTATGGAAATATTTGTTTTTTAAGGCCCTTTATGCTAAAATATAACTTGCGATTTATCGTGCACTGTAGGACCCTGAAAAAGGTATCAATTTGTCGGTTAGCCGACTTAAGGAGGAATATTTTTTATGAACGTAAAAGTTGAGGCACTGGATCAGCACAAGGTTTCTGTGAGTATTGAATTGCCGGCTGAAGTTATACAGAAGGGATTCAAGAGAGCTGTATCCCGCATTGCGAACCAGGTAAGAATTCCCGGTTTCCGTAAGGGCAAGGCAAATCGTAAAATCCTGGAAATGCATTTCGGCAAGGCCGCTGTAGAAGCGGAAGCCAAGGACATTGTGATCAATGAATCCCTGCAGCAGGCTCTTTCCCAGGAGAAGCTGATTCCTGTAACCACACCGGATGTGAAGGAAGGTAAGTTCTCCGAAACCGATGGCGCTGATTTCACTGCTTCCTTTGTAAAACGTCCGGAAGTAGAACTGGGTGAATATAAAGGTCTGGAAGCCAAGAGAGAAAACCCGGAAATCACCGATGACCAGGTTCTGGACCAGCTCAAAGCAGCAGCTGAACAGAATGCAAGACTGGAAAAAGCAGAAGATGGTGCAGAACTGAAGAAAGGCGACTTTGCTATCATCGACTTTAAAGGAACCGTTGACGGCAAACCCTTTGAAGGCGGCGAAGGAAAGACTTATCCGCTGGAAATCGGTTCCCAGAGCTTTATCCCGGGCTTCGAAGAACAGCTGGAAGGACATAAAGCCGGCGATGATGTGGTTGTGAAAGTCACATTCCCGGAAAACTACTTCGTAGATGCCCTGAAAGGTAAAGAAGCAGAATTCACCGTTCATATCAGTGATGTAAAACGTAAACAGCTCCCGGCTCTTGATGATACATTTGCAAAATCCATCAGCCAGTTTGAAACCATGGATGACCTGAAGGCCGCTGTTAAACAGCAGATGCAGCTTTCCGCTATCCAGCAGGCAGAAGAAGCTTATCATGAAGCTCTTGTCAACCAGGCTATAGCTAACGCCAAAGTAGATATTCCTAAGGAAATGGTTGAACAGCGCATCGATGAAATCGTAGATGAAATCAAGCTGAACATGGAATCCAGAAATTCCACTATGGAAGATTATCTGAAGAGCATCGGCAAGACCATGGATGATTTCCGCAAGGACTATGAAAAGACTGCTGAAGAACAGGTTCGCCAGGGCCTGGTTCTTGAAACCATTGCCGACAAGGAAGGTCTGGAAGTCACCAACGAAGACCTGTCCATGGAAATCTACAGCATGGCTCACCAGTTTAATGCTGACCCCAACGATGTAATGAAAATCATCAGGGATGAAAACCGCGTAGGCATGCTCGTGAACTCCGTACTCCGCAAGAAGGCTGCTGCTTTCATCTATGGCGCTGCCAAGAAAGCGGAAGCAGACAAAAAGGAAACGGAAGCTGCTGCAGAAGCTCCGAAGGCTGCAGAAGCTCCGAAATCCGATGATTATGAATCCATGACAGTGAAGGACCTCAAGGCATATGCTGCAGAAAAAGGTATTGCCCTGGAATCCAAAGCCAAGAAAGCTGAAATCATCGAGACTATCCGTAAAGCAGAAGCAAAATAACCTGCTTTTCGGGCATATAATCCATTTGAATGCAGCATCAGGCATCTGATGATGTGGTTAAAAGAGACGCGGGGACAACCGGCGTCTCTTTCGCCCCTATACTGTATTTCCATTTATCCCTTTTTCCGCTGTCATGCGGGAAAAGAGTGTACCCGTAAAGAAAGGGTGTTACACATATGGCATATGTACCGATTGTAGTTGAACAGACAGCACAGGGAGAACGGTCTTATGACATTTACTCCCGCCTCCTGAAGGACCGCATTATTTTCCTGGACGGACAGATTGAAGACCACATGGCCAATGTCATTATCGCCCAGCTCCTGTTTCTGGAAGCCGAAGACCCTTCCAAGGATATCCATCTTTACATCAACAGCCCTGGTGGTGTTGTTACAGCAGGCCTCGCTATTTATGACACCATGCAGTATATCCGCCCCGATGTTTCTACCATCTGCATCGGATCCTGCGCCAGCATGGCAGCTGTGCTCCTGACGGCCGGTGCTGCCGGCAAGCGGTATGCGCTGCCCCATTCAAATATCATGATTCACCAGCCTCTGGGCGGTGTACAGGGACAGGCTACGGAAATTGAAATTCATGCTCGAGAAATTCTCCGCCTCCGCAGTGAATTGAATGGCATCCTGTCCAAACACAGCGGACAGCCGCTGGAAACTATCCAGAAGGATACGGAACGGGATAATTTCATGACTGCGGAGATGGCAAAAAATTACGGGCTTATCGATAAAATTCTGACCCGCAATGATCTGCATAAGTTAGCTGCCAAATAAAGGAGGTTCCCATTGGATAGAAAAACGGAAGGAACTCCGGTCTGCAGTTTCTGCGGCCGCTCCGGGGATGAAGTGGAAAAACTGATTGCCGGCCCGGGAGTCTATATCTGCAACGAATGTATTGAGGTATGCTCCAATATCCTCCGGGAGGAACTGAAGGCAGACAAGAAGAAGGCACTCCCCAGATTCAAGCTGCCAACACCGGAAAAAATCAAAAAATACATGGACCAGTATGTCATCGAACAGGATGATGCCAAGATGGCACTGGCTGTTGCCGTGTATAACCATTACAAACGGATTGAACACGAAGGGGAAGACGATGGTGTGGAACTGCAGAAGTCCAATATCATCATGCTTGGACCTACAGGCAGTGGCAAGACACTTCTCGCCCAGACCCTGGCCCGTTTTCTGGATGTTCCCTTTGCCATTTCTGATGCCACTACGCTGACAGAGGCTGGCTATGTAGGGGAAGATGTGGAGAACATTCTTCTTCGCCTTATCCAGGCAGCGGACTATGATATTGACAAGGCGGAACGGGGCATTGTCTATATCGATGAAATCGATAAGATTGCCAGAAAGTCCGAAAATCCATCCATCACACGGGATGTATCCGGCGAAGGTGTACAGCAGGCCCTCCTGAAAATTCTTGAAGGCACAGTGGCCAGCGTACCGCCACAGGGTGGGCGGAAGCATCCGAACCAGGAAATGATCCAGATTGATACGACCAATATCCTCTTTATCTGCGGTGGCGCCTTTGCAGGCATTGATAAAGTCATTGACCGCCGTCTCACAAAGAGTGTCATGGGATTTGGTGCTGATATCGAAAAGAAAGACGAAAAAGATATGGAGGAACTGCTGCAGCAGGTGCAGCCTGAAGATCTGCTGAAGTATGGGCTGATTCCTGAATTTATCGGTCGTCTTCCTGTGATTGTTCCTCTTCATCCGCTCAATGAAGAGGCACTGGTAAAAATCCTCACAGAACCGAAGAATGCACTGGTAAAGCAGTATCAGAAACTGCTGGCCATGGATCATGTGGATCTGGAATTTGATGATAAGGCCATTCATGCCATTGCCAGACAGGCCATTGAGCGGAATACCGGCGCCAGAGGGCTTCGTGCCATCATTGAGAAAATCATGCAGAAAGTGATGTATGAAATCCCAAGCATGAAAGATGTGACGAAGTGCACCGTTACAGAAGATGTGGTGCTTCACCATTCCGACCCCATCCTGACCCGGTCCGGAAAGAAAGAATAACAGCATTTCTGCGGATAGCAGAGTGAAAAAGAAAGGGACTGTAAAAGATGCTTTTATCTTTTTACAGCTCCTTTTTCTTTCATTGAAAAGAGCGGATTCCTGCTCCTTTTGGTAATGCTTTGTAAAAAATCTATTAAATTTATACTCTTCCATGTGATACAATATATGGTATGGAGGAATCATATATGACTGAAATTGTGAAAAAGAACAGTACCCTCACACTGCCGCTGGTGGCGCTGAGGGATATAGTGATTTACCCTCGAATGACGGTAAATCTTGATATAGGCCGTAAAGATTCTATTGCTGCCGTGCGGTTTGCAAGCAAAGGAGACCAGTATGTTGTGACGGCCATGCAGAAAGATACGGCTATCGGAAATCCGGAAGTCGATGATCTCTATCGCGTAGGAACTGTAGTTAAGATTAACCAGATGCTCCAGCTTCCGGGAGGACTTATCCGTATCCTGGCGGAAGGAGTATCCCGAGTGAATATTTTTTCCATTACTGCAACGGACCATGGGTTTTCGGCAGAAGTGGATGACCTGAAAGAAACACCGGTGGCCGATGAGATCAAGGCGGAAGCCTACCGGCGGACCATACTCAAGAGCTTCTTTGAATGGCTCCGGAATACCAAACAGGGGTTTCCTGATGACCAGATGAAACAGCTGAAACTGATTACGGATCCCGGTAAGACGGCAGATTTTATCTCTGCCCAGCTACTGATTACACCCAAACGGCGACAGGACCTGCTGGAAGAGACGGATATCATGACCCGTCTGCAGATGGTACAGCGGCTGCTGGACCAGGAAATCCGGATTGGCCGGTTGGAAGCGGAAATCAATGGGGATGTCCGGGCTAAAATGGATAAGGAACAGCAGGACTACTATCTGCGCCAGAAAATTAAAAGTATTCATGACCGTCTTGGCGATACGGTGAGCCAGGAAAAAGAAGCGGACGAATACAGGAAAAAACTCCAGAATACGGCGATTCCAAAAGAATATAAGGATAAACTGGAGAAGGAAATCAACCATCTGGCAGCCATGCCTCCCATGATGGCGGAGACTGCAGTGGCCCGGAATTACCTGGACTGGATCTTCAGCCTTCCCTGGAGTAAGGAAAGCCATGATAAACTGGACCTGAAACAGGCGAAGAAGGTACTGGACCATGACCATTATGGATTGGAAAAGATCAAGGAACGGATCCTTGAATACCTGGCGGTCCGGGTACTGGCGCCGGATGCCAAAGCGCCTATTATCTGCTTTGTAGGGCCTCCAGGTGTGGGCAAGACTTCCCTTGCCCAGTCCATTGCCAATGCGATGGGCAGAAAATTTGCCAGAATTTCCCTGGGGGGAATCCATGATGAGGCGGAAATCCGGGGTCACCGCCGTACCTATATCGGGGCCATGCCCGGCCGTTTCATCGAAGCTATCGGACAGGCGGGAACAAAGAATCCACTGATTCTCCTGGATGAAATCGATAAGGTAGGAGCCGATTTCCGCGGTGATCCAGCGTCTGCCCTGCTGGAAGCCCTGGATCCGAAACAGAATAAGGCGTTCCATGATAACTACATCGATATTCCCTTCGACCTTTCAAAGGTATTTTTCCTGGCCACCGCAAATACAGTATCCACCATTTCGCCGGCCCTTCTGGACCGCATGGAACTCATAGAGCTCACGGGGTACACGGAAGAGGAAAAACTGAAAATTGCCAAGCAGTACCTTATTCCCCTGCAACGGGCGAGAAATGGGTTGAAACCGGGGGACATCCATTTTACGGATCTCATGATTCGTAAGATTATCGAAGGATATACCCGGGAGGCGGGGGTCCGTGAACTGGAACGGACCATCGGTGCCCTGTGCCGGAAGGTTGGCAAGAAAATCGTCATGGATGATGAGTCCCTGCCGGCCCTTTCTGCAAAGACACTGGAAAAGTATCTGGGACCGGTGAAATTCATGCCCATGGCGGAAGAACATCCGGATGCCGTAGGTCGGGTAAACGGTCTGGCCTGGACCATGGCCGGTGGCGAAGTCCTGGATACGGAAGCAGTTACCATTAAGGGCAAGGGGCATCTTATCCTGACCGGCCAGTTGGGAGATGTGATGAAGGAATCAGCAGAAACCGCCTACACCTGCATTCGGAACCGGGCAAAGGAACTGGGACTTAAGGATGATTTCTATGAATCCCTGGACACCCATATTCATTTCCCCGAAGGCGCTGTTCCCAAAGATGGACCATCTGCCGGGGTTACTATGGCCACGGCCATGGCTTCGGCCTATACCGGAAGGAAGGTCAGAGGCGATACAGCTATGACCGGAGAAATTACACTGACCGGAGAAGTCCTTCCCATTGGCGGTGTCAAGGAAAAGGTGCTGGCTGCCAACCGCCTGGGCATCAAGCAGATTCTCCTGCCGGAAAAGAATAAACGGGATCTGGAGGAACTGCCGGAATCGGTAAAGAACAAACTGCATTTTGTATATGTAAAGAATGTGGATGATGTGCTGGCCCATGCTCTGGTGAAGTAAAGAATGGGTCTGCAGGGCCGGTGACAGGATCTGTACCGGTTCCTATGTGCCGGAAATAGGGGGATTCCCCGTTTTCTGATTGCCAAAGGAGGTATCCCTGTGGCAGAAATAAAAAAAATGGATGAATTTCATATATTTTCTTCCGCCTATTTCAGTGCTGCTGTCAATCGGAACCAGTACGTGAAAGATGGAAAAAAGGAAATTGCTTTTATTGGCCGGTCGAATGTGGGAAAGTCTTCTCTCATCAATTCCCTCTGCGGCCGCCGCAAGCTGGCCTTTGTGAGCCAGGAACCGGGAAAGACGAGGACCATTAACTATTATGCCATCCAGTCAAGACGGATGGCTGAAGGCGGGGAAGAGCGGCAGGACTGGTATCTTGTGGACCTGCCGGGGTATGGGTTTGCCAAGGCCAGCCAGCAGAATAAGGACAGCTGGTCTGACTTCATTGGAGACTACCTGGAAAATTCACCAAGTCTTATGATGATTGGTTTGCTTGTTGATATCCGTCATCCGGGCCTGCCTATTGATATGAAGGCCTATGAATGGCTGCGCCGCATTGCCCCCTGTCTCCAGGTTATTGGGACGAAGGGGGATAAATTGAAGCGGAATGAACTGGCAAAGAACAAGAAACTCCTGGATAAGTTTTTCCCGGGAGACGGGCCGGCCATTGCCTATTCCTCTTTAAATGGGGAAGGCAGGGAAGAACTGCTTCAACTGATTGAGAGAAAGATTTGTGACTGATATGAAAAAGACAGTGTTTCTGACAGCCCTTCTGGCGGCGGCATCGATTACGGGTTTTGCCTATAATGTGTATGCACCGAATTCCTTTGACCCCGTGAGCCCGAAATCCTGGGACTACCGGACCGTCTATGCACTGACGGAAGAAGGAAAGGCTCCTTCTTATACAAAGGACTTCTTCAGCCGCGGGGAAATTACCCGCTATGAACTGGCAGGAATCATTAAGAACATACTGGAAAACCATAATGCAAAAGACCGGGACCACCAGGATCTGATGAAATTAAAGAAGGCCTATGCCCGGGAACTGGAATCTTTGGGCTATCAGGAAAAGAGAGATCTTTCCGGTGGAAAACCGGTAATGGAATTTTCCGGTGATGGCCGCATCCGATATAGTGACGGCAGTGCTGTGGATGGCAGGGTCCGTGTTAATACGACCTGGTATTTGGATAATGATACAACTGTCAGTGCCAGAGGCACAAAGAATGTGAACTGATGCAATCCGTGATGATAGATAACCGATCATCACGGATTTTTGCGTTTGCCTATGGGAAGAATGAAACATCGGATAACCTGGAAAAGGCCAGATACCGTGGCTTGCCCAAAAGGTAAAATAGAAGGGCCTTTTCTTTTCAACTATCTTTTTTTGCATCCATGGATTATAATAAAAACGTCAATTTCATTGGAAAAATGGGCAACGGGGCCTGCAGCACAGCTTTGCTGCGGGCTTTTTGTGTATTTTCCTGTTGAAGAACCGGGATGGAAGTCCTCGGATGTTCTATATTTTGTGAAGGGGGATTATTTATGTTCAGTCTGGCAGCACCTCATGCAAAGGGAAAGAGTGCGGAAGATAATATTTTCGCAGCAAATAACAGGGCCATTGCACTGGCTGAGAAAATCGGCAATGATAAAGTGGTCAATGGCACGGTAGGTTCTATTCTTGATGAAGATGGCAATCTGGTTGTACTGGATGTAGTCAAAAATGCATTTAAAGAACTTACACCTAAGGAAATCTGTGCCTATGCACCGATCCAGGGGTACCGCAAATTCCTGGACGACTGCATCGACCAGTGCTTCGGAGAATCCCGGCCGGAAGGATACATTGATGCCTGCTCCACACCTGGAGGTACTGGCGTACTCCATCATGTCATCCACAATTATTCTGAAGTAGGAGACGAAGTTCTTATTACGGACTGGCACTGGGGAGCCTACGACAGCCTCATTGATGATAATAACCGGAAAGTCAGAAGTTTTTCGTTCCTTACGGAAGATGGCCATTTCAATACACCTGCCTTCAGGGATGCGGTGAATGATATCCTTTCGAAGCAGGATAATATTGTTATCATCCTGAATGGTATTGCCAATAATCCCACAGGCTACTGCATGACTGTGGATGAATGGCAGGCAGCGGTAGACGTGTTGAAAGAAGCTACGGCAAAGGGCAATAAAAATGCCATTCTTGTTCCCGATGTGGCCTATCTTGATTACAGCGGAGAAAAGCAGGAATGCCGCAAATTCTTTAAAGTATTTGGCGGGCTCCCGAAGAATATTCTTGTAGTCTGCGCTTATACACTGTCTAAAGGGTTTACCATGTATGGCCAGCGTATGGGTGCTATGATCGGTATTACATCCGATAAGGACGTTATCAGGGAATTCGTGGACATCAACCAGTACAGCAGCCGTGCTACCTGGTCCAACTGCAACAGCGCGGCCCAGAATGCCATGATCCATATCTGCGATGATCCGGAAAAGATTAAAGAGCTGGATGCAGACAGGGCCCGGTATTTCAAACTTATCCAGGAACGGGCTGCTATCTTCATGAAGGAAGCAAAGGAAGAGGGCGTGAAATTTGTCCCCTATATTTCCGGCTTCTTCATTACTATTCCGGTCACAAATTCCCAGGCTGTCTGCGATGATCTGGAAAAACAGAATGTATTCCTGGTGCCTTTGAAGAAAGGAATCCGTCTGGCAGTCTGCTCTGTATCCAAGGCAAAGATGGAAGGCCTGGCCCATAAGCTGGCTCTCGCCATTAAAGCAGCAGGAGCAAAGCAGTAAAAATCTGATCCTCACAGGATGAGGGATGTCGATCTGGAATCGGCACTATTTCCTGAGGAAAAAGCCCCAGGGAGGAAGGCGGTATCTTGGAAATTATCGTTTTATGCCTGTTCTGCCTTCTTCTCCTGGGGACTGTTTTTTTCGGAGGTTCCCTGGTACTGGCGCTCTTTCTGGGGCTTCTCCTTTTCTGGTGCTATGGACTCTGTCGAAAAACGGCGCCGGCTTCTCTCCTCCAGATGACACTCCAAGGTATAATGACAGTTCGAAACATCCTCATTACATTTCTGCTGATCGGTGTGCTTACTGCATTCTGGAGAGCCTGCGGAACTATACCGGCCATCGTAGGAGGGGCATCCAAATGGATTTCATCGTCCCAGGTGGTGGTGCTTACTTTTGTGATGAATGGGGCCGTTTCCTTTCTTCTCGGCAGTTCTTTTGCCACCGCTGCCACCATGGGAGTCATTTCCATGATCATGGCCCAGGGAATGGGGACTTCACCGGCCCTGGCAGGCGGAGCCATACTGGGAGGTATTTATTTCGGAGACCGGTGTTCCTCGGTATCTACCAGTGCCCTTCTGGTGAGTGAACTGACGAAGACCGATATTTATAGGAATATTCATCACATGTTTCGGAGTGCCCTGGTGCCGGTGGCCGGCTCCATCCTGTTTTATCTCTGTCTGGGCAGGGGAGATATGAATTGGCAAAGCCAGGGAGAAATCGTAGATTTTTCGTCTTATTTCTACCTTGGTCTTCCTGTACTTCTTCCGGCTGCGGCGATTCTTGTACTTGGCTTTTTCCATGTGGCGGTGAAGAAGACCATGGGAGCCAGGGAAGCACTGATTAAATCGTTGTCAGATTTCATTCTTGGATTTTTATGCAATGCGAGGAATAGCTCGACGCGAATAGCGAGCTATTTAAGGAGAGCTATGACGAAGCAGTGCATAAAAATTCTTATGAAATCTGACTCTGCGAATTAATCAGCGCTTCCCCAGTATCCTGCTAGCCGGAATCTGTGCACTCTGCTTCCAGCATGTGGGGATTCTTGAACTGCTCCATATGGCGGTATTCGGTTTCCATCCGGCCCATGAAGAACTGAACCGTATTCTTGGAGGAGGAGGGGTGGTATCCATGGTGAAGGTGGCAGCCATTGTCTGTCTCTCTTCTTCCTATGCCGGCATTTTCCAGGGAACCAGCATGTTGGAACGGATTCGGGAAATGGTCAAGCTTTTATCGAAGAAGGTGGGACCCTTTGGGACCCTGGTCCTGGTATCAGCCTCCGCTGTCGTTACAGCCTGCAACCAGACACTGGCTATCATGGTGACCTGGGAATTGGGGAAACCACTCATGGAGGACAGGGAAGAAATGGCTCTGGCCATGGAGGATTCCGTGGTGGTCATGGCGGCATTGGTTCCCTGGTCCATTGCCTGTGCTGTACCGTTAGAATCTGTGGGGGCACCGATGTCTGCCATTCCGGCGGCGGTATACCTGTGGCTGCTTCCCCTGTGGCATTAGGCAATGGCAGTTGTAGGCTACAGATTCACCTGAAGCCCGCGTCTTTTTGCCGGGAGACTGGCACTTATGTAAAATTTGTTGTTAAGAAAGGAAAAGGGTTATGGAAAACTTATTCGCCGCATTGAATGCGGTCTTGAGTTTCGTTACTCCGGTTTCTGACTTTTTCTGGGATTTTCCAAAAATGTTCAGCTTCTGGAAGAATATCCCCATACTGGGATCCTTCTCACTAGCCATTATCGTGCTCGTAGGTTCCGGTATCTATTTCACTTTCCGGCTTGGTTTTGTCCAGGTCCGGCTTTTCAGAGCAGGGGTCCATACGCTTGCCACGAAGAGAAGTATCAAGACCGGCATATCTCCGCTGGCGGCCTTTCTTCTCAGCACCGCCATGCGGGTCGGCCCGGGCAACATGATCGGCGTTACCGGTGCCATTGCTGCCGGCGGTCCGGGGGCCCTTTTCTGGATGTGGATATCTGCATTTTTCGGCATGGCTACAGCTTTCACGGAAGGTACGCTGGCCCAGCTTTTTAAAGAAAAGAGAGGAAATACCTTTGTCGGCGGCCTTCCGTTCTATGCAAGAAAGCTCTGCGGTAATAAGGTGTGGGTTGGTACCATTCTTTCCCTGGTCTATATTATCTATGCCCTCATGTGCCTGCCGGCCCAGGGGTTCAATGTAGTTACATCCATCGGTGCCATTGCGGGACTGGCGGAAAATGTAAAAATTCCGCTGCAGTCGACCTTTACTTATGTGGTATCTGTACTGGTCATTGTACTGGTAGCTTTTATGGCCTTCGGCGGTATCCGACGCGTTTCCCACTGGGCGGACATCCTTGTGCCGGTGATGGCAGTCATTTATGTGGTTACGGCACTTCTCCTTATCCTTTCTAATGTGGGAAGCGTTCCCTGGTTCTTTAAAGCCGTTTTTGAAGGAGCCTTCAAGCCGGAAGCTGTTTTTGGCGGCTTCTTCGGTACGGCCCTTCTCCAGGGCGTAAAGCGGGGCCTTATGTCCAATGAAGCTGGCCAGGGTACCATTACTATGGCCGCCGCTTCTGCAGAAGCTCACCATCCCTGTGAACAGGGAATCATTTCTGCCCTGGGCGTCTTCCTTGATACCCACGTCATCTGTACCATGACCGGTTTTATCATCGTCATGGCCCATGAATGGGCGGCAGATCCGGCGGCTTGGAAGGCAGCCGGTACTTATGCGAAGTTCCTGACATCGGTGAACGGCCTGTCTCCTGAAATGATGCAGGTATTCATCCAGATCATGGTTTCCGTATGCTTCTGCCTTTTTGCCTATACCTGCGTTATTGGATTTGTGTCTTTCTCCGAAATTTCGGCGAATCGCATTTCTTCTTCTAAAGGGTTTATTAACTTCATCCGTGGCCTCTGCATCTTTGTAGCAGCCTTCGGGATTGCCTGCAACATTGCGGGCTACGACCTGTCTAACCTCTGGGCATTCTCTGACTTGGGCAATATCATCATGGTATACTGCAACGTGCCTATGTTGTATCTGGGACTGAAATATGTAAAGAAGGCAGCCAATCATTACAGCAGAGATACAGAAGCATCCTTTGACTCTGAAAAGGTACTGGGTATCAGGACTGATTACTGGGATGGAAAAGAAAAATAATCAGGGCTTTTCCTGCATAAAAAAGACTGTGAAGAATGAATTCATTCAACGCAGTCTTTTTTGTGCAGGAAACAGGGCCATTGGTTTTCAGCCATGCTATCTTCTCTTTCGTGCCAGTTTCTGTACATAGTAAGCCGTGGCTGCGTACAGGGAGATAATAAGCAGGTGGCCGAAGGTAAACGTCCAAAGGGTGACCGGAATACTCCGGGCATTAGGAATGGACTTCAGTAGAAGCCGGCTCCCTACGCTGTAATAGAGGGAAAAGTAAATACCACCGGCTGCAATAGAAAGGAGAAGCACCTTATAGAGAAAGGACCGGAAAGGAATTTTTGAGAGTCCCATACCCCGTTCCATGCGAGGAAGGATGGCATTCCAGTGAAGGCCGAGATGAAATCCGATGGCCGGTACCATGAGATAGCCTGCCACATGATGAATCTGATGTACCAGGCGGGGAGCCGATCCAAAAACGTGGGGCAGGGTGTGAGAAATCAATACTCCAGTTACCATGACTGCCGCGAAAGAACCAAGAAGCAGGATGTCCGCCATAAGAGTCAGCTTCCGGTCCCTGTTCCACCGGCCACGTGGAAGGGACCGATACCACTGCCGGTTAAACCGGGTATGGAGGAGTAAGAGAAGGAAAAAGACAAGTGCCAGACCTTCGTGACCCACATTTCGCACGAGCTGATAATCGAGGAGGACTAGAAAAGACACAAGCATGCCTATGTCCACAATGATACGCTTATTCATGATAAACCTCCTTTAAATTTATACTTTTTTATATTTTATCATATGGAGGGAGAAAACAGGCAGGAATATTTCAGTTTGTCGAGCTGGTGGGGATTGGTGGCTGACGTGTTTGTGTGCAGAGTCACTCGCACGGAGCTGCTAGCTTCTAGCGGCTAGCTGCCAGGAAAGCTGATTTGCCTGCGGCGCTTCCTATAGCTAACCTCCGTCGCCTACGGCGACACCTCCTTCCCGAGGAAGGAGGCTGACGGACAGCGGCTCTGCCGCAGTTGGATTCCTAACGACTCTAACCCTAAAACGTGAAAATGACTCTGCACGAGGCTCCTTCCTTGGGAAGGAGCTGCCCACAGGGCTGAGGTTAGCTGATGGAAATTGAAGGAAGCGCCGCAGGCTGTAGAGCTTTCCTAGCAGCTAGTAGCTAACAGCTAGAAGCTTCCGCACGAATGACTCTATCCATCAGTAACTCTCCATCAGCTCGATAAACCACAATTTGACAGGCAGTTTGGGTCAATTATAAAATTTCTCATCGCTTCCTGGTTTTGCGTGCCCCACATCCACCGACTCCTGATTAACCGCTGAAGGCTTCAGTGTGGGATTGGGGAATCTGCACCATCAGCCCTGTACGCTTCCTCCACGTATTGGATGAATTTTTTCGCTGCCGGGGACGCTTCTTTCAGGGAGGGAATGGAAATGTCCAAGTGGATTACCTGGGGCGGATCGAAGGGGAGGGTGACCACGTTTCCTTTCCATCCCCTGGCGAAGAGGGACTGGTTGAAACTGATGCCCAGCCCCGCTTCCACCATGCGGTAGGTAGAATAGGCGTCTTTGGTGGCAAAGTGAAAGTCCGGATGGATATGATATTTGGAAAGGAGCCGGTCAATGTCCGTGTCCTGTCCGGGCTGGGTGATAATAAAGGGGTAGGAGGTCAGTGCCTCCAGAGGGAAGGCGGTTTTTCCGGCCAGGGGATGGGAAGGCGGGAGCCAGACTACCAGTTCATCTTCCAGAATGGGAATATGGTCACATTCCAGAGACTCCGGCGTAGGGGCGGCCAGGGAAAAATCGATGGTGCGATTTTCCAGGGCCTCTGCCAGTTCTGCATTGGTTCCTTCTCTCAGAATGATTCGCACCCTGGGGTAGTCCGTGCCGAACCGCTTTAATAGGGGCGGAAGAATCATGGAGGAAACGCTGTAGTAGCAGCCGATGGTGAGGGTACCGGAGAGGAGCCCCAGGATGCTGGCGCTTGTTTCATGGGTGAGCCGGGCGGCACGGACCGTTTCCTCAAGGTAGGGAAGGACCGTTTTGCCGTTTGGCGTCAGCTCCACCCCCTTTTTCGTGCGGATGAGGAGAGGAAATCCCAGCTCCTCTTCCAGGGAATGAATCATGCGGCTGATGCCGGGCTGGGTATACCCGAGAATCCGGGCAGCCCTGGAGAGACTGCCCTGTTCTGCTGCCGTTATGAGAGCTTCACATTTGACTTCGTCCATTGATTTCCTCCATCTATAAAACAATATGTTATGACGAATATAAGATATTGAAATTTGTGTTTTATCATCACCTATCGTACAATGACAGACACAGAAATACAAGGAACCACTTGATTGAAAACAGGAGGAATAGACAATGTTATCTTTTGCATCAGATTATATGGAAACCTGCGCACCGGAAATCCTGAAACGGCTGGGAGAACTGGGAAAAGAAAAGCTGGCGGGCTACGGCTTTGACCGGATTTCAGAATCCGCCAGGAATAAAATCCGGGAAGCTGCCGGTGCGCCGGAGGCGGACGTATATTTCCTCATTGGCGGTACCCAGACCAATGCCACCGTCATTGATACCATGCTCCGTCCCTATGAAGGAGTCATTGCGGCCAGGACCGGCCATGTCTCTGTCCATGAAGCCGGGGCCATTGAATATGGCGGCCACAAGGTACTGGAGCTGCCATCGGAAGAAGGGAAAATCCGGGCTTCCCAGATTGCAGAATATGTAGATGGCTACTGGGCCGATGGAAACCATGAACACATGGTGATGCCGGCACTGGTTTATATTTCCCAGCCCACGGAATACGGCTCTCTCTATACATTGAAGGAACTGGTAGAAATCAGCCGGACCTGCCATGAACACCATCTTGCCCTCTACGTGGACGGTGCCCGCCTGGCCTATGGCCTCATGGCGGAAGGCAATGATGTGACCATGAAGGACCTGGCCCGTCTGGCAGATGCCTTCTACATTGGCGGTACCAAGTGCGGCGGTCTCCTGGGAGAAGCCGTAGTATTTCCAAAGAAGAATACGGTTCCCCATTTCTTCACCATGGTGAAACAGCATGGTGCCCTCCTGGCCAAGGGCTGGGCAGCGGGAATCCAGTTCGACACTCTCTTCACCGATGGGCTCTATGAACGGTTGGGAAAGAATGCCGATGAAAAGGCCGACCGGATCCGGAAGGTCCTCGATGAAAAGGGCTATGTCCAGGATATCCGGAACCGGACAAACCAGATTTTCCTCATTCTCACCAAAGAAAAGGCGGAGGAACTCTCCCACAAAGTGGAACTGGGCTTCTGGGAAAATAAGGACGAAGACCATGTGGTCATGCGCATCGCCACATCCTGGGCCACTACGGACGAGGAAGTGGATGAACTGGTCAGCCTGTTGTGATGGATGTACGAAGAAAGCTCCCTGATGGGGGCTTTTTTGGTGGATACGGCATTGTGCCTATTGCGGTTTGTCGAGTTACTTTGTTCGGCGCGGATGGGTAGAGTCTTTCGCATGGAGCTTCTAGCTTCTGGCGGCTAGCTGCTAGGAAAGCTGATCCGCCTGCGGCGCTTTCTATCCGATGTTTCCATCAGTCATTCATGCCGCAGGCTGTTGAGCCTTCCTGGCAGCTAGGAGCTAACAGCTAGGGAAGCACTGATTAATTCGCAGAGTCAGATTTCATAAGGATTTTTATGCACTGCTTCGTCATAATCCTCCTTAAATAGCTCGCTATTCGCGTCGGATTATTCCTTGCATTGCATAAAAATCCAAGAATGAAATCTGACAACGATTTAATCAGCGCTTCCCTAGAAGCCCTGCACGAATGACTCTATCCATCAGCGCCGCCCAACAGCGGGGCAAACTGAAATTGGCCGTAGTTCTCTTGCCTTGGTGCCATAGAAAAAGGACCAGGAAAAATGGAATCTCATTTTTCCTGGCCCTTTTTATTGGATTCAATCGGTCAATTAACGGTCGGAGCCGTCCTTTTCTTTCCGGATGACGTCGTGGGCGCCGCCTTCTACGATGGAGGTAGCGGAAACGAGGGTCAGTTTTGCTTTCTTCTGGAGTTCCGGAATGGTGATGGCGCCGCAGTTGCACATGGTGGCTTTGATCTTGGCACAGGTCTTTTCTACGTTTTCTTTCAGTGGACCTGCATAAGGAACGTAGGAATCGACACCTTCTTCAAAGGCCAGTTTCTTGGAACCGTCCAGGTCGTAGCGGCCCCAGTTTCTTGCACGGTTGGAACCTTCGCCCCAGTATTCCTTCACAACGGTGCCGCCGACGGTTCTCTTCTGTGTCGGGGATTCGTCGAAACGGGCGAAGTAACGGCCCAGCATGACGAAATCAGCGCCCATGGCCAGGGCCAGGGTGATGTGGTGGTCGTAAACGATGCCGCCATCGGAGCATACCGGTACGTAAATGCCGGTTTCCTTATAGTATTCGTCTCTTGCCTGGCATACTTCGATGAGGGCAGTTGCCTGGCCGCGGCCGATACCTTTTGTTTCACGGGTGATGCAGATGGAACCGCCGCCGATGCCGACTTTTACGAAATCAGCGCCAGCCTTGGCGAGGAAGAGGAAGCCGTCTTTGTCGACAACGTTTCCGGCACCTACACGGACCTTGCCGTTGTATTTCTTATGAATCCAGTCGAGGGTAATTTTCTGCCATTCGGAGAAACCTTCGGAAGAATCGATGCAGAGGACATCGACTCCGGCATCCACCAGTTTCGGTACCCGTTCTTCGTAGTCCCGGGAGTTAATGCCGGCACCGACGATGAAACGTTTCTGGGCATCCAGCATTTCATTGGGGTTCTCCTGGTGGGAATCGTAGTCCTTACGGAATACGAAGCCGTAGAGCTTGCCGTCTTCATAAAGGACAGGAAGAGAATTGATCTTGTTGTCCCAGATGATGTCGTTGGCTTCGGACAGGGTAATGCCGAATTTAGCGGTGACCAGTTTTTCAAGGGGAGTCATGAAATTTTTAACTTTTTCGGATTTATCCATGCGGCTTACGCGGTAGTCACGGCTGGAAACGATACCTACCAGCCGGCCGGAAGCTGTGCCGTCATCGGTAATGGCAACGGTGGAATGACCGGTCTTTGCTTTCAGCGCAAGAACGTCGGCCAGTGTATTTTCAGGGGAAAGGTTGGAATCGCTGGGTACGAAGCCTGCCTTCTGGGCTTTGACTCTGGCAACCATGGCTGCTTCTTCTTCCGGTGTCTGGGAACCGTAGATGAAAGAAATACCGCCGTTTCTGGCCAGCTCTACGGCCAGTCTTTCGCCGGATACGGCCTGCATGATAGCAGAAACCATGGGGATATTTAATGTAATAGCCGGTTTTTCGCCCTTTTTGAATCTCACCAGTGGTGTTTTCAGGGATACGTTTGCAGGAATGCAGTTCGTATCGGAATATCCGGGAATGAGCAGATATTCATTAAAGGTATGTGCCGGTTCATTAATATAGGTTGCCATTATTTCCTCCTTGAGTAAAAAAATTCCATAACAGATAATTAAGGATAACTATACCTCTTTCCACGAAGCAGGTCAAGTGGTTTCCTTTCTATCTGATATATTTGTATCATTATAGCGTAAATCAGGAACACAATAAAGAGGGGAGTTTAGGGATTCAAGGATATGGGATAGAGTCAGCCGCGGTGAACTGTCGGAGCAATGCTGTTGGATAGAGTCAACTTGTGCGAGGGCTTCCCTGGCTTCCCTGGAAGCCCTGCACGAATGACTCTATCCATTGGCATACTGCGAATGAAAGAGCCATGGCCTGTGCCATGGCTCTCTTATACCTTATAATAAAGGCTCAATGACTGCCCGGAAATAGGCGTCCAGCTCTTCCGGGGTCTCCTTCATTTTTCTCTGCACCCACCACTGCACCATTTCCACGAAACTGCCGGAGATATGGTTCAGCAGGAATTCCTCCGGCACATGGCAGGAAGGGGTCCTGCCTTTCAGCACATAGGAAGCGATAAGGCGGTTCAGGCTGGATTTGAAAAAGCGGAGGAAAATATCGCTGCTTTCCGAAGTCAGGAGATCTCTCGTATGGTTTGTGTTGGCGGCGATGTGCTGCAGAAGGTGGGCAAAAACGGGATCCGGCACGTCGGGGGCCGTATGTCCGTCATCGGGCATGTTGTCATTCATGACGCCGTCGATGATGTGATCAAACAGTTCACCGCACATTTCCTCCAACAGGCTGTCCTTGGCTTTGAAATGGGCGTAGAATGTGCTTCGCCCTATGTTGGCGCGGTCAATAATATCCTGGATGGTAATTTTGGAATAAGGTTTTTCTGACAACAGGGCGCTGAATGCATCAAAAATGGCAGCCCTTGTCTTTTGCTGACGACGGTCCATGGTAGTCTCCATTTAATTACAGTACGAATTGTTCAATACTATCCATAGTGTAATATAAATCGGTTGGGAAATGCAAGGGGAGAGGAGGGTTTATTACAATATTTAATTCAGGCAGACTTTCCGTCTCATGGGGCCGTTATATTTCATGGAAAATCTTTCATTCCACATAAAAAGAGAGGAGTCCTGTGAAGGAATCCTCTCTTTCTTTATTGGAAATCAGAATGTAGCTTTGATGGAGCCGTTGTATTTCTTGTTGATGAAATCTTTGGCTTCCTGGCTGTTCAGCGCTTTCATGAGTTTCTGCAGTTCCGGACGGTTTTCGTCTCCTGCCCGTACCGCTACGATATTGGCATAGGGGGAGTCAGAACTTTCTGTATAGATAGCGCTCTTCGGATCCAGTTTGGCTTCCAGGGCAAAGTTCATGTTGATGACTGCAATGTCAGAATCTTCCAGGGAACGGGGCAGCTGGGGCGCTTCCAGCTCGGAGAACTGGAGATTCTTCGGGTTTTCAGCGATGTCCTGGGGGGTAGCGGTGATGGGGGCACCATCACGGAGCTTAATGAGTCCTGCGGACTGGAGTACCAGCAGGGCGCGGCCGCCGTTGGTGGGGTCATTTGGAATGGTGACATGGGCGCCATCGGGCAGGTCTTTGATATCTTTAATTTTGGAGGAGTATACAGCCATCGGTTCCAGGTGGACGGTGCCGATGGACTTCAGGTCGAGGCCCCGGGATTTGCAGAATTCATCGAGGTACGGTTTATGCTGGAAATAGTTGGCATCCAGGCTCTTGTCGTTCAGTGCCAGGTTTGGCTGTACATAGTCTGTGAATTCGACAATTTCTACATTGACGCCTTCTTTTGCCAGCTGGTCTTTGACGGCATTCAGAATTTCACCGTGGGGAACGGGGGAAACGCCGACTTTAATGGTTACCGCTTTATCGGAAGAAGCAGATTTTGCCGGAGCGGCTGCTTTCTGGTCTCCGCAGCCTGCGATAAAGGAAACAGCAGCGAGAGCTGCGATGGATGCGATCAGGGTCTTCTTGTAATTCATAGTACTCCTCCTGTATTTTGGTTAATAAAAAATCCTCCGTCCCATTTGGGACGAAGGATTGATTTCGCGGTACCACCCAGGTTCGCCTTTCCGTCACCGGAAAAGCCTTATGAAGTACGCCGGCAAAGCCTTAATACTTCTCTTCTGTAACGGGAATTCCCGTCCTGCCTGACTATTCAGCAGAAAGGCTCAGAGGCCATCTTCAGAAGGACGTCCGGTACCCCTTTTCACCACCTGGGGCTCTCTTTGACTTTCTTTCCCGCTTACTCTTCTCTTCACTGCCTGTATGAAGTTGAACATACTATAGCACTGCCCCATAGCTTTCGTCAAGATGCATTTTGGGGAGAATGGAATATTTCAGTTTATCGAGCTGTTAGGGCGATGCTTACGGATAGAGTCATTCGCATGGAGCTTCTAGCTACTAGCGGCTAGCTGCCAGGAAAACTGTCCAGCCTGCGGCGCTTCCAACAGTTTCCATCAGCTAACCTCAGCCCCGTGGGCAGCGTCAGTTGACAAAAGGAAGGCGCTTTGATGTGCAGAAAAAGCGCCAACTTGCAACTGACTCGGAGGTCCTCTGCAGGACCTCCGCCTTCCAAGGAAGGAGCCTCGTTTTGAGTCAATTTCACGTTTTAGGAGTAGAGTCTTTAGGACTCCAATCGCGGCGGAGCCGCTGGTCGTTAGCCTCCTTCCTCGGGAAGGAGGTGGCGCCGTCAGGCGACGGAGGTTAGCTGTTGGGGGCGCCGCAGGCTGTCGAGCTTTCCTGGCAGCTAGAGGCTAGCAGCTAGAAGCCCCGCACGAATGACTCTACCCGTAAGCTTCGCTCTAACAGCTCACCGCAATTCTTTCTTTTATCCCTGTTTCTCAATCTCATAGGGCCAGTCCAGGATACCGCCCATGTCGCGGACGTCGGTGTAGCCCAGTCCTACCAGCTTATTGGCCGCTTTTTTGCTGCGGACGCCGGAACGGCAGTATACGATGACCGGTGCTTTCTTGTCCGGCAGCTTTTCCGTGACCGATTCATCGATGGTTCCCAGGGGAATGAGTTTTGCTGTGGGCACGTGGCCTTCGCTGTATTCCGAAGGCTCCCGGACGTCGATGACCGTGATGTGGTCTTTCAGGATCATTTCATGACCCGCTTCTGCCGTGATTTTGTGATAGGCATCGGAAGCAGAGGAACCGCAGCCGCCAAGAAAGACGAGAGGAATGAGCAGGGCAAAGCAGAGGAAAAACAGATGGTGCATGGGAATACCTCCTTTTGATAATAAGGTCAAGTTTGCGCTGACAGATAGAGATATTCGTGCGGGGGCTTCTAGCTGCTAGCTACTAGCGGCTGGGAAAGCTCTACAGCCTGCGGCACGAATGACTGGCGGAAATACCAGATGGTAAGCGCCGCAGGCTGGCCAGCTTTCCTGGCAGCCCCGTGCCAAATGACTCTAATCGTAAGAATGCAGAACAGCGCAGCAGGGGCCTTCAGGAATGGTGGAAGGAGAAGAAGCTCTTCACCTTTTGCCAGAAGGACTGGATTCTTGAAATTTTTACGGTCTTTGGAGCGATCTGGCGGTGGGCAGCCTGGCGGACGAGCTGCATGTTCCGGTGGGCGGTACGGGTCACGATGCGGGGCGGCGGGGTGAAAGTCTTTTCACTTTTGCCGGCGGTGGTGTTCCTCATGGAAGGGAGCGCCCGGTGGGCGGCATGGATAGTCCGCTTCTGGTGGCTCCGGTCCACCACTTTGAATGTGATTTCTTCCTTATCCCGGTTCCGTGGGCTGGCTGCAGGTGTCTTTGGTGCCGGTTTCTGGGGAGCCGGTTTCTGGGGACCGTCGGGGATGATCTGCCCCGTTTTCAGATCGAACTTTGCAAATCCCGGCTTTGCGCTGAAAGGATTGTCATCGAAATCATGGGCCCTTACCGGGTTCGTCTCCATCCGGAGCACCGGTGGCTCTTTTCCTTCGGCAGCCGCTTTCCTGGCTTCTTCCCGCTTCAGCTGGTTCATGAGCCGATTCCTGGCCCTGGGGTCGAAGGCCGGTTCTTCGGTGGCCCAGAAGCCGGACTGCTGGATATTTCTTTTATCAAGATCATAGGAAATCCGGGCACCGCAGCGGGTGCAGCGGATGGTGCCTTTCCTTTTCTTCACGTCTAAATCAAATAAAGTCAGTTTCTGCCCGCAGGCGTGGCAGATGAGCGTAAATGCCATATAAAAAGACCTCCTCATATGTAAGTATAATGGAGGAGCGGAAGATGGTAAAGGGGCGGGCACCGAGGGGTTTGCATTCTTACGGATAGAGCCAACCCTTTGGGGCAGCTGGAAGTTTCAGAGATGTGATGCCAGCCGTAAGAATGCAAAACCGCCGTTTGTCTCCGTTCATTTCACATATCTCCGGTTTCATGCTAAAATAAAACTATATTGCATATAATCAATACTTTTTACTTATATAAAGGAGAACTTCCGGACTATGTTCAGTCAGATACAGGGCCTGTTCATGACCATGCGGCTGTGGGATATTCTCGATATCCTGGTGGTTGCCTTTTTCTTATATCGCATATACATACTGATCCGGGACACCCGGGCCACGGCGCTCCTGAAGGGGCTTGTGTTCCTCGGTATCCTTACGGTGCTGGCAGGATGGCTGCAGCTCCATGTGGTCAGCTGGATACTCGATAAGCTCATGACCGTGCTCATCGTGGCACTGCCGGTGGTGTTCCAGCCGGAACTCCGGCGGGCCCTGGAGCAGATCGGCCGTGGAAAATTCTATGTGTCCTCCCGGGTGATGAATGAGGTGGAATGGGATCACGTCATCGATGATGTGGTGTCTGCCACCATGACCATGTCCGCCAATAAGATCGGCGCCCTCATCGTCTTTGAACGGAGCGTGGGTCTGGACGACCGCATCGATACGGGCATCCGCATCGAAGGCCTTGTGTCCAAGGAACTTCTTGGAAATATTTTTATCGTCAATACGCCGCTCCACGACGGGGCTGTCATTATCCGTGAAAACCGGATCATGGCGGCGGGATGCCTCCTGCCCCTGACCCGTGACCATAACCTGTCCACGGAACTGGGCACCCGCCATCGGGCGGCCATAGGCATGTCCGAGCAGGCGGACTGCGTCATCGTGGTGGTCAGTGAGGAAACGGGCATCGTTTCCTATACCTATGGCGGCCATATTTACCGCGGCCAGGATGCGGAGAGCCTGAAGAACATCCTTCGGAATTACCTTGTTCAGAGCAAGCCGAAGGGCGTCTCCGACATGCTGCAGAAATGGAGGCCTTTGAAATGAAATATACCAGATATGAATGGTGGCTTCCGAAACTGCTCTGCCTCATCGCTGCCTGCGCCCTGTGGGTGTACGTGATGAATGAGCAGAACCCCATGGTGGAAAATATGTATACCGTACCGGTGGAAACGAGAAACCTGGACCGGTCCCTGGTGGCTACGAACGTCCCCTCCACGGTGAAAGTGAAGGTCCGTATGTCCAGAAGCGACATGATTTACATGCGGGCCGATAACATCAAGGCCTACGTGGACCTGGCGGGCATTACGGACGGCGATTATCCGAATACCCTGATTCACGTGTCCGTCCCCGGCGATGAGACCGTGGTATCCGTGACGCCGAAGACCTTTGACCTGGTGGTGGATACCTATGCGGTCAAGACGCTCCCCGCCAACGTGCAGATTTTCGGTACGCCGGAGGCTAACTTCTCCGTGGTAAGCAATAAGGTCACCCCTGATACCATTACTATTGCCGGCAGCTCTTCCAAAATCGCGAAGGCGGACCGGGCGGTGGTGTCTGTCAATATTTCCGGCAAGAACAAGAGCTTTACTGAATTCGACAGTGTCAATATCCTGGATGCCGACGGCAACACGGTAACGGGCCTCGATATCATGCCGAGCCAGGTAAAAGTGGCGGTGAAGATGAAAGAGGAAACGAAGCTTGGAAATCTTCCTATCAAAATAGAAACAAAGGGGGAACCGGCCAAGGGTTACAAGGTCGGTAAGATCACCGTAACCCCGCCGGTGGCTACGCTGACGGCCCCCATTTCCTATTTTGAAAATCACCGTACCGTGGATCTGGATCCCATCGACGTCACCGGAGCCAGCAAGGATATCCAGACTCTGGTGAATGTACCGGTACCCACCGGAGGCAGCGTGGCGGTGCCGAAGGTGACGGTGAAGATAGAAATCGACGAGGCCTGAGGGAAAGAAAGATTTGAGAATTGAGTGAAGAGAATTGAGGTCTGGTGGCTTTACCGCGATATTTCAGTATATCGAGCTGTTGGGCGGCGCTGATGGATAGAGTCATTCGTGCAGGGCTTCTAGCTGTTAGCTGCTAGCTTCTAGAAAAGCTGGCCAGCCTGCGGCGCTTCCAACGGCACCCCTCCACCGCAAGCGGTCTCCCTCCCCTCTAAAGAGGGGAGGTTGGGGTGCTTTGGCGGCTTCGCCGCAGTTGGAATCCTAACGACTCTAGCCATAAAACGTGCAATTGACTCTGCAGGAGGCTCCTTCCTCGGGAAGGAGCTGCCCACGGGGCTGAGGATAGCTGATGGGAAATGTTGGAAGCGCCGCAGGCGGATCATCCTTCCTAGCTGCTAGTCGCTAGAAGCTAGGAGCTCCATGCGAGTGACTCCATCCGCAAGCATGCCAACCGCCAAACCCCAACAGCTCTACAAACCGCAATTTGTCCTTTGGAATCACTTGCCAAACATCTACAGCTCTTACTTGACTTAAAATCCCTTTCGATGTATGATTTGAAAGTTATTTCAAGAAATTTTTGGGAGGAACTAGAATGGTTACACTATTTGGTACCGATGGCGTCCGTGGACTGGTCAATTCCACACTTATGCCGGAGCTGGCATACCAGCTGGGCAGGGCAGCCGGTGCTTATTTCTGCAAAACAAAAGGGGACCACCGTTTCCTGATCGGCATGGATACCCGTATTTCCGGCTCCATGCTGACCGCAGCCCTTTCGGCGGGCCTCTGCGCATCCGGCGTGAACGTGGATATTGTGGGTGTCATTCCGACCCCTGGCATTGCATACCTGACCAAAACCGAAGGATACGATGCGGGCGTCGTGATTTCCGCATCCCACAATCCTTTCCCGGACAACGGTATCAAGTTCTTTGACCGGAACGGCTATAAGCTGCCGGACAGGACGGAGGAAGAAATCGAAAATATCCTCCGCCACGATGAAGATATCGTTCGTCCTACGGGCGATGGCATCGGTGTTATCGAAGACCATCCGGAACTGGCTGAAAAATACCGGAACTACGTGAAATCCACGGTCCATGGGGACTTTAGGGGCATGAAAATCGTGACGGACTCCGCCAACGGTGCGGCCAGCAATTTCCTCCCGGGCATCCTTTCTGAACTGGGAGCGGAAGTGGTTCCGATCTTCCATGAACCTAACGGCGTCAATATCAACAACGGCTGTGGTTCCACCCACATCGAAACCCTCCAGAAAAAAGTGGTGGCGGAAGGGGCGGACTGCGGCATTGCCAACGATGGCGATGCGGACCGCTGCCTGTTCGTAGATGAAAAGGGGCAGGTCCTGGATGGGGACCACCTCATGGTCATCAATGCACTGCAGATGAAAAAGGAAGGCCGCCTGAACGACAATATGGTGGTAGGTACCGTCATGAGCAACCTTGGCTTCGGCAAGGCTCTCAAAAAATACGGCTGCCAGACCGTTTCCACGAAAGTAGGGGACCGGTATGTACTGGAAGAAATGCTGAAGCATAACTACTCCATCGGCGGCGAACAGTCGGGCCACATTATTTTCCCGGAATTCAATACCACCGGCGACGGCCTCATCACCGCTGTACAGACTCTCATGGTTCTCCGGGACAGCGGCAAGAAGCTGTCTGAACTGAACGGTCTCATGACCACGTACCCCCAGATCCTGAAGAACGTGGAAGTGTACAGCAAGAATGGCTGGGAAGACAATGAACTGATCCAGGACTCCATCAAAGCAGGAGAAGAGGAACTGGGTGCCGATGGCCGTATCCTGGTCCGCGCTTCCGGTACGGAACCTCTCATCCGCGTCATGGGGGAAGGCAAGGAACTGAACCAGCTGGAACGGATCGTGGATGACATCGCTTCTGTGGTGGAACACGAGCTGGGCGTAAATAATGACTGATTGAACGTAAGTGGAACCCGTGAAAATGAGCATTCATTTTCACGGGTTTTATAATGGGCAAATCGGAATATTGCGGTTTGTAGAGCTGATGGAAATTTGCTGTTTGGCATGCTGACGGTTGGAGTCATAGCCTTGAGCTTTGAGCCTTGGGCCTTGAGCTGGACAGCCGCTTCGCGGCGGATTTGTGCGCTGACGGGTAGAGTCATTCGCGAGGAGCTTCTAGCTGCTAGCGGCTAGCTGCCAGGAAGGCTGATTCGCCTGCGGCGCTTTCAACAGTTTCCATCAGCTAACCTCAGCCCCGTGGGCAGCGTCGGGCTACTAAAAGGAAGGCGCCTTGGTGTGCAGTAAAGGCGCCAACTTAAGCCCGACTCGGAGGTCCTCTGCAGGACCTCCGCCTTCCAAGGAAGGAGCCTCGTTTTGAGTCAATTTCACGTTTTAGGAGTAGAGTCTTTAGGACTCCAATCGCGGCGGAGCCGCTGGTCGTTAGCCTCCTTCCTCGGGAAGGAGGTGGCGCCGTCAGGCGACGGAGGTTAGCTGTTGGGGGCGCCGCAGGCTGTAGAGCTTTCCTGGAAGCTAGGAGCTAGCAGCTAACAGCCCCGCGCGAGTGACTCTACCCGTCAACACCGAATACCAACGGCTCAAAAACTGAAATTGGCAGTTTCTCACCTGCTCATTAATTATCTTTTCACTTTTGGCGGGGAGCGTATAATAGGATATAGAGATACAATTAGCATATTTCTTTGATGTATTAACAAATCATGTAAAATATGCTATCGTTATATTTGCATTATAAATATTCAGGGGGTAATTTGGATGAGATTATCAGGAAAGAAAATCGCTGCTCTCATGGCTATCCTTGCCATGGGCGGCGCAGGTATGGCTTCTGCTGAATCTTCAACGCCGGTGTATGCACTGAAGGGTATCACGGTTACCGCGAACCGGCAGGCAGAACGGCTGCAGGATGTACCGGCTAACGTACAGGTGGTAACGGAAAAGGAAATTCAGAGCCGCAATATCCAGAATACGGCACAGGCCGTGTCCATGGTCACCGGCGTTTCTGCATCCCAGTCCGCAGAAGGTACAGTCAACCTTCGGGGATATAATTCTAAGAATATCCTGGTCCTTGTGGATGGCCAGCAGGTCAACAATGCCTGGGACGGAGATGTGGACTGGAATATGATTCCTGTCAATAATATCCGGAAAATCGAAGTCGTTTCCGGCGGCCAGTCTGCCCTTTATGGCGGCCGCGCCGTGGGTGGCGTCATTAATATTATGACGAAGACCCAGAAACAGGATGGACTCCATGGATCCGCCTATGTTACCTATGGCAGCCACGCTACGGTGAACCAGGGATACAATGTGGGATTCAAGAAGGATAAGGTCTCTGTAGGTGCTTTCTATGACAGCCATATCACCAACGGCTGGAATGATTACTATAACAGTGCCTCTTCTGCTGCGACAAAATATTCCTTTACAACCGATAAGACCGATGCAAAAGGAAACCGGATCATGGGTGACCGGGGTAAGAAATATGTCATGTCTGAAAGCTATGGGTTCAATGTGGGTTATGAGTTCAATGAAGACCAGAAACTGACCTATAAATTCACCCGGTCCAACTATGACTGGAGATACAATGATCCCACCTCCTACGTCCGTGACCGCAGGGGAAATGTACTTCTTCCGGCTGTAGATTTTACGGACAATATGATGGCCAGCTCCTACGGCACCAAAGGATGGAGAGCCTATAATACCCATTCCCTGACGTACAACGACCAGAAGAATAAGATCCATGCCCATCTGGGTATGGTGGATTATCTCAAGGACGGATATACCCAGCCCGCAGCCAGGGGACTAGACCGTAATCTTGACGGTACAGGGAAAAAAGCCTCCTATCCCTCTAAGACATGGAACTTTGATATCAATAAACGGTGGAACTGGGGAGCCCATACGGTCCTTCTTGGCGGCGCCTATACACAGGATAAATTCTCCGAAACCATTGAGAATACCATCTATAACTGGAAATCCTGGAACAGTGCCTCTAAGGGTGTAGACCAGTGGCTTGGTGGGAAAGACAAGAGCTATGCCCTGTACCTGCAGGATAAATGGGCTATTTCCAATAAGTGGACAGCCTATATCGGTGGCCGGTATGACCATTATAAGAAGTATGACGGATACAATCAGTATAAAGGGCAGGATGAGAAGGATTTCAGCTCCGCATCCTACAATAAATTCTCTCCGAAGTTATCTCTGGATTATGCTTTCAATCCTGATACCAATGTGTATGTTTCCTACGGGAAGTCCTTCAATCCGCCGCTCCTGTACCAGGTATACCGGTATTCCAACAGGGGAAGCGTGTATATCCCGAACCCGGCCCTGAAACCGGAAACCACGGATACCTGGGAATTGGGTCTGAAAAAGAAAATTCACAATAAGACCGATATCCATGCAGATGTTTTCTATGCCAAAACCGATGATTACATCGGAAGCGCCGTAAAGACTTCTGCCGGCTATCAGTATCAGAACCGGGGCGAAGAGAAGACCCATGGCTTTGAAATTTCCCTGAACCAGCGCCACAGTGATGTATGGAATTCCTATATCAACTACACCTGGCAGGTGGGCAAGATCGAAGATGCCAAGAATTACGATATTCCCCATCACCTGCTCCATCTGGGAACAACCTATAACAAAGCTCCCTGGACGATTAACCTGGACGGCATGTTTATTTCCGACAGGACGCCGGCAGGACAGGAAAGCGGCCACTTCAGGGCAAGGGATGCTTATTTCCTCATGAATCTGTCCACGAACTACCAGTTCAATAAGAACTTTGGCCTCCAGTTCGGCATTAACAATATGTTTGACCGTCATTACTATGATGAAGATCTTAACAACAGCCATTACTACATCGGCGATGGCAGGACTTACTTCCTGACTGCCCGGTATTCCTTCTGATTCCGTAAAAGGGCAAACCAAAAGACTCGGAGAAATGATTTCTCCGAGTCTTTTTTCATGTCTGTATTATTTTTACCTGTCTTTAATTTAAGGAGGATTATGACGCAGTATTGCATGAAAATACATGTATAATCGGACTCTGCGAATTAATCAGCGCTTCCTTAAATCTTTGTCCCTTCTTCCCAGGGAAGGTGGAGATGGGGAGCTTTCAGGAAACGGGGAAGGATACCCTGGTCTTCCTTCGGATGGGCCGGTACAAAAACCGGAAGCCGGGAGGGAAGGATTTCCAGGTCCAGAGGGAATGTGGGTCCCAGGTCGCCATCCACGTTTGTCACGAGAGGTTCATTTTCCCGGATGGAAAGGTGGGCCTTCTTGAAGCTTACTACGGTGAGGAAGTCCGGCCCCATCTGCATGCCCGCCAGGAGCTTCGGCGCCGATTTCAGTGCCAGGAGCCATTCGAAGTCATGGAACAGGCAGAGCTTGATGACCCCCTTATTCCGCTCTTCCGGCGGAATGAGGTTGTGGAAACTTCCGGCGGAGTCCGTGAGCATGGCAGCAATGAGGGGAGAGGACACTTCGATGACGGTACCGTTATCTTCTTCAATACGGAAATGATAGGATTTCTGCTTCGATACCACCTGCATGCCCTTCATATAGTAGGCCAGGGAACCAAAGAGGGTTTTCTCTTTGATGGTTACCTTTCCCACGGCTTCAGAAATGCTGCCGGCTCCTACTACGTTGATGAAGTACCGGTCATTTACCTTGCCCACATCGATATTGGTTTTCACCGCGGTCTCCAGCATACGGATGGCTCCCTGGGGGGACCGGGGAATGTGAAGGGCCCGGGCCAGGTCATTCACCGTGCCGAAGGGGACGAAGCCGAAGGTGGATTCACTATCTACAGGGACCATGCCGTTGATGACTTCATTGATGGTACCATCACCGCCCATGCAGATCACGTCCCGCCCCTGTTCCGCGGCTTCCCTGGCGAAGTTCGTGGCGTCCAGGGGCTTTTCTGTCAGCCGGATGATGATATCGTCAAACCGTTTCGAAAGCACGGAGTGCAGCAGGGGTATATACCGCGGCGCCCGTTCATGGCCGGACGTAGGGTTTACTATGACTGTACAATGTCCTTCGGGTTTCATTCTTCTCACACTCCGTAACTTTACATTTCGATTACATTATGTTTATTATACCAAACGGGAAGAGGTTTGGGGAGCTATGGAGGTGTCGGATTTGCATACTGATGGATAGAGTCATTCGCACGGGGGCTTCTAGCTGTTAGCTTTCAGGAAAGCTGATCGGCCTGCGGTGCTATCCATCCGATATTTCCGTCAGTCATTCGTGTCGTAGGCTGTTGAGTCTTCCTGGCTGCCAGAAGCTGATAGCTAAAAGCCCCCGTGTGAATGACCCTATCCATCAGCACGGCAATCCGGAATCTCAAATCTTAATTCTGTTTTTTCCCCCTTGACAAACGGAGAAAGCGGAATTATACTCTATGCATAACCGAAAACAAAGAGATGCAAGGATCGGGAAAAAGATAGTTTCCTTTATTTTCAGAGAGCCGATGGTTGGTGGAAATCGGTAAAAAGGTCAGTATCAACTCTCACCCGTGAGTATTCCAGCCGAACCAAGTAAGTTGGAACGTCCATTCACGTTACGAACAGGAACACCAAAGTATAATGTAGGGTGGTACCGCGAAAACATTCGCCCCTATCTTCAGAAAGTCTGAAGAGCAGGAGCTTTTTTATTTGGTACGAACCATTATATCCGGCGTTCCACTGAGTGATAAACCAGGGTGGTACCGCGTATATGCGCCCCTCGCTGCAGGATGACTGCAGCGGGGGGCTTTTTGGTTGGCAGATTACAGATTATTTTTGGGAAAATTATCAGTCACAGGGAGGAAATCATTATGAAAACTTGGATGAAAGCAATGGCAGCAGCAATGGCAGCAGCAACAGTATGTGGGGTATTTGCAGGATGCGGCGGAGAAAAGAAAGCGGCATCTTCCGCTTCCGCAGCCGCTGCAGGACAGACCGTAAAATTCGGCTTCGTTACCGCCTACACCAGCCCAGGCGCCGCTTATGGCCAGGCAGAAAAAGAAGGGGCTGAACTGGCGGTAGAAGAAATCAATAAAGACCCGAAGACAAAGATGAAAATTGACCTCGTCACCTACGACAGCAAACTGAGCAAGTCCGAAGCCATTAACGCATTCAAGCGCCTCATCGAACAGGATAAGGTACTGGCCATCCAGGGACCTATGACCTCCGGTGAAATGTTCGCCGCCGGCCCCATTGCCCAGCAGGCAAAGATTGTAGCCTTCGGCACCAGCACCACGGCACCGAAGATTACGGACATCGGCGATTATATTTTCAGAAACGCCATCCCCGGCAAGCTGGCCATTCCGGCAACCGTAAAGAAGGCCCATGATAAACTGGGATTTACAAAGGTAGCCATCATGTATTCCAACAACAATGACCAGATGGTTGGTGAAAACTCCATTTACCAGGAAACCTTCAAGAACATGGGCATCGATGTGGTAGCCACCGAAACCTTCGCCGACAAGGATACGGACTTCTCCGCACAGCTGACAAAGATCCAGGCCGCTAACCCCGATGTGATCTGCATCGCCGGTTTCTACCAGGAAGGCGCCCTCATCGCCAAGAAGGCAAGGGAAATGGGTATGAACCAGCCCATCATCGGCAACAACGGCTTCAACAGCCCCCAGTACATCAAACAGGCCGGTGATGCAGCGAACGGCACCATGGTAGCTACGCCGTGGAACCCGGACCGGAAGAGCGAAAAAGCCCAGAACTTCCGGAAAGCCTTCGTTGCCAAGTATGGCCACGAACCGGACCAGTTCGCAGCCCAGACCTACGATGCTTTCTATATTATGCATGAGGCTGCCGAAAAATCCGGCAGCACCACGGACCGCAAGAAATTCCGTGACGCTCTGGCCCAGATCAAGAACTTCGAAGGGGCTACCGGTAAGTTTGAATTTGATGAAAACAGGGATCCGAAGATGGATCTGGATGTTCTCCAGGTACAGGATGGAAAATGGGTTCCTTTCGCTTAATCGATAACAGCAGGATAGCAGGAAAGGGCAGTATGGAAGGATAGGACATACAGGAAGTACAGGAGCATGGAAGGATAGAAAAAGAAGAATGGCAGGAAAAGGGCGGAGACCAATCTCCGCCCTTTGCAATGGAAATGAGACCAGGGCTGAGAAAGCGCGATATTTCAGTGAGCTGTTGGTATTCGGTGTTGACGGGTAGAGTCACTCGCACGGGGCTGTTAGCTTCTAGCTGTTAGCGGCTAGGAAAGCTGATTCGCCTGCGGCGCTTTCCACTCGACGTTTCTGCCAGTCATTCGTGCCGCAGGCTGTCGAGTCTTCCTAGCAGCTAGAAGCCAGGAGCTAGAAGCCCCGCACGAATGACTCTATCCGTAAGCTTCGCTCTAACAGCTCGACAAACTGCAATTTGCAGAGAATCCGGAAATATGGCATCATAGGCCTATGAAGGAGGAGACACCTATGGATGAAATGAATGAACTTTTTTATAAAGATGCCTACCGGAAAGAATTCGACAGCAAAGTGGTGAGCTGCACGAAAGGGAAGAAAGGCTATGAAGTGGTGCTGGAGGACACTGCCTTTTATCCGGAAGGCGGCGGACAGCCCGGGGACCATGGCACTCTGGGAGACGCAAAGGTGATGGATGTGCATAGAAAAGAGGGCCTCGTGGTGCACTACACCGATAAGCCCCTCACCGTGGGAAGTACTGTCCACGGGACCATCGACTGGCAGCGGCGGTTCGATTTCATGCAGAACCACTCAGGAGAGCATATTTACTCCGGCCTGGTGCATAAGAAATTCGGCTACGATAATGTGGGATTCCACATGGACAAGGTGGTCACCGTCGATTTCAATGGTCCCATGACCATTGAAGATGCCCTGGCCATTGAGAAGGAAGCGAACAACCTGATTTACAGGAACGTGGAAACGAAGATTTCCTTCCCCACGCCGGAGGAACTGAAGACCATTCCTTACCGGAGCAAAATCGAACTCACCGGAAAGGTGCGGATTGTGGAATTCCCGGGCGGCGATATCTGCGCCTGCTGCGGCACCCATGTAGCACGGACCGGAGAAATCGGGCTCATCAAGGTGCTGTCCCTGGTGAACCATAAAGGCGGTGTCCGCATTGAACTGGCCTGCGGCCGGTGGGCCATGGAAGACTATGACCGGATCCACGACCTGAACCGGGACATTGCGGTCCGGTTCTCCGTAAAGCCCTATGAGACCGTGAGGGCTGTAGAAAAGATGGAGAAGGAAGTGGAGGACCTTCGCCAGAAAATTAACGAAATGAACCGCCGTTATTTTGCCATGCGGAAGGAATCCATTGCGCCGGGAAAGAAGGCCATTCTCCTCTATGAAGAAGCCATGGCGCCCATGGAAATCCGGAAGTTCTGCGAATACCTGACGGAACAGAGGGCAGCGGAATTCTGCTTCGTCCTGTCTAAGAAAGACGGGGAATCCCTGAATTACGCCATCGGCAGCACAGGAAGTGACCTGAAGTCCCTCCTCAAGGAATGGAACTCCCGCCTGAACGGCCGCGGCGGCGGACGGGATATCATGCAGGGCTCCTTCAGGTGTTCCCTGGAAGAAGTGGAGAAACTGGTGGATGAACTGAACGGGTGATAGGGCATTGGGCATTCCCGCTTTCAGGAATATGGTCAGAGTCACAAGCCTTGAGCAGTGAGCCTTTAGCCTTGAGCTGGACAGCCGCTGCGCGGCAAATGCACCTCCTCAGTCGCCTGCGGCGACAGCTCACCCTGCGGGGAAGTCCCGCGAAGCGGGCAAGGGGTGTATTTGCGTCGAAGACGCTGATCAGCTCAAGGCTAAAGGCTCAAAGCTAAAGGCTATGACTCTAACCGCAAGTATGCTAAGGAAGCTCTGATTAATTCGCAAAGTCAGATTTTATAAGGATTTTTATGCACTGCTTCGTCATAAATCGGCCAAGAATAAAAGGAAGGCGCTTTAATGTGCAGAGAAAGCGCCAACTTATCTTGGCTCAGCAGTCCTATGCAGGACTGCTGCCTTAAATAGCTCGCTATTCGCGTCGAGTTATTCCTCGCATTGCATAAAAATCCAAGAATGAAATCTGACAACGATTTAATCAGTGCTTCCTTAAATTGCAAATTACCATCAGCTCGTAATACTGCAATTGGCGTGTTCCCATACATAAAAACGCACGAAAACCTGCCTGGCAGTGGTGTCAGGCAGGTTTCGTGCGTTTTTTGCAGCGGGTCCGAAAGGATTCCCCATGGAATATGGAATTGCGCTGGTTTCTTTGGAATCCCGCTGGTATTGGTTTGTATCCGGTGCACCGGGGAGAGAATATTCGGAGATTCCTTCCTCCTCCTGCCCCGTGGAATGGGCCCGGCAGGATTGATGGGAAGGAGAGTTCCTGATGTTTCTCTGTCTGTATAGTCCGGTGCATAGGGAAAATGTCCCAATGGATTTTGGACTTTCAGGGACAGAGCCACTGGAATCGGAGCATCTGGAAGCTCCGCCCCATTGTCTCTATCCACCAGCATGGGGATCTGCCGCGTAGCGGCTTTCCGGCTCAAGGCTCGTGACACTCCTGCCGACCTGCAAAAGCTTCAATCTTTCGACCGCAGGGGGAAAGAAAACGTTCCTCCCGCTGCCCAGACGCCGAGGAGGATGAGGAAGGCTCCTGCAAGGCCTGTGGTTCCCAGATTTTCCCCAAGAAAAGCGAAGGCAAAGAGGGCGGAGAAGACGGGCTCCAGAGAGAAAATGAATCCTGCCCGCTCGGGGGTGGTGTATTCCTGGGCCATGGCCTGCACCGTGAAACCGTAGGCGGAAGAAAAGATGGCGAGCCCCAGAACAGCGGTCCACTCGGGAACCGTAGAGGGCAGTACCGGCGTTTCCAGTATACAGCTCATGATGCCCGCGAAGAGACCTGCAAATCCCATCTGCCAGATGCCAAGGAGCAGGCTGTCGATGCGGGAAACGAAGGTATTTGTAAAAAGAATATCCAGGGCATAGAGAAAGGCCGCCAGAAGGCAGAGAATGAATCCCCTGTCCAGGGAAATGGAGGTGACCCCATTCAGAAGGACGAGACCCGCCGTGACGATGACGGTGCCTGTCATGACAGGAAGGGATGGCCATTTTCGGATCCACAGTCCGTGGAGGATGGGCACCATGATGACGGAAGTGGAAATGAGAAACCCTGCCGCCGAGGCGGAGGTGCCGATGACCCCGTAAATGACGCCGATAAAGACGCCGGCAATGAGAAATCTGGTGACAGCGCTGTAGAGGAGGATGTCCCGGTTTGTCTTTCGAATCATGCGGCCCAGGAAGAGGGGGCAGAGAATGATAAAGGCAAAGAGACACCGAAGGGCTGCAATGCAGATGGGCGGCATGGTTTCCGCTCCGATTTTCATAAAACCGTAGGAACTGCCCCATACGAAGGCAGCAGAGAGTAAAAGAAGGTCAGCTTTATTTCGTGACATGAAAGTCTCCTGGGTAGAATCAAACGTGGATGTACGGTGGCCACACCGCGATATTTCAGTGAGCTGTTGGTATTCGGTGTTGACGGGTAGAGTCACTCGCACGGGGCTGTTAGCTTCTAGCTGTTAGCGGCTAGGAAAGCTGA
>OGXC01000342.1_pt1 | contig 40405 bp, 36 predicted proteins | sample 1576201 | NCBI WGS metagenome assembly OGXC01 (sample SAMEA3541562, study PRJEB24748) | human gut metagenome | biome: human gut; feature: human-associated habitat; material: faeces | place: China | collected 2012 | reverse complement strand
ATAGGAGTCATACCTTAGCATCATAATTTTTTATTATTTACCCTGTCTACTTGACGGGGGGCAGTTCACTGCCGATGGCTTTTTACATTAATAATATACTATATATCTCTTCTAAAATATTTCCCCTTAAAATCAACCTTTTCAATCAATCCATAAGCTTCTTTTCTAGCCTCCTGAACAGTTCTACCTCTACCAACAACAGATAAAACTCTTCCTCCACTAGTTCTAAGAACTCCATCTACTAATTGAGCTCCTGCTAAGAATACTTTATCCTTAATGCTTTCGTCAATAGTGATTTCGAACCCCTTTTCAAAAGTTCCAGGATACCCCTTAGAAGCTAAAACAACATTAACACAAGCTCCATCATACCATTTAACTTCAACTTCATCTAATCTACTGTTTAAAGCCGCTTGAACTAAATCAACTAAATCACTTTCCATTAAAGTTAATACAGATTGAGTTTCTGGATCTCCCATTCTTACATTATACTCTAAAAGATAAGTTCCTTTCTTTGTTATCATTAATCCAAAGAAAATAATCCCCTTAAAATCAAATCCTTCTTCTTGAATTCCCTTTAAGGTATTAGCAACTATATTTTCTTCAAACTCCTTCATTACCTCTTCAGTAACAAATGGATTTGGCGCTAAAACTCCCATTCCTCCAGTGTTTGGTCCTTTATCTCCATCAAAAATTTGCTTGTGATCTTTTCCTGAAATAAAAGGTATTAAGGTCTTACCATCTGTAATTGAAAGTATTGAAGCTTCTACACCTTCAAGAAATTCTTCAATAACAACCTTTTGACCTGCACCACTAAATATATCTGAAATCATGAAATCATTAATTGTTTTCATAGCTTCTTCTTTAGTTGCTGCAATTACAACACCTTTACCTGCAGCTAATCCATCTGCTTTAATAACTATTGGATATTCACAATTTTCTAAATAAGCTTTAGCTTTATCATATTCTGTAAAAGTTCCATATTGAGCTGTTTTAACTCCATATTTCTTCATGAAATCCTTAGAAAAAGCTTTACTTCCTTCTAATTGGGCTCCTCTGCTATCAGGCCCAAAGCATCTTAATCCTGCTGCTTTAAATTTATCTGTTATACCCTTTGTTAATGGATCTTCAGGTCCAACAAAAGTAAAAGCTATATTATTTTCTCTTGCAAATACTACCAACTCATCTAAATCAGTAATATTAACATTTTCACATTTATTTGTCGTTGCAGTTCCCCCATTACCAGGTGCTACAAATACCTTACTAACCTTTTCACTCTTAGCCAATTTCCAAGCAATAGCATGCTCTCTTCCACCAGAACCAACTAATAAAATTTTCATATAACATTACCTCTTCTCAAATATACTATTTTTTAAATTCACAGAAAGTCAGCCTAAGCTGACTTTCTACCTTCACTATTAACTCTTCACTCTTCACTCTTACTTCTTAACTATTCTTAGTGTTTAAAGTGTCTAATTCCTGTAAACACCATTGCTATTCCATGTTCATTACAAGCATCAATTGATTCTTGGTCTCTCATAGAACCACCTGGTTGAATTATTGCTTTAATTCCATACTTAGAACATTCATCAACGATATCTCTAAATGGGAAGAATGCATCTGAAGCTAAAATTGTAGCTCCTTCACCTCTTCTTAAAGCATCCATTGTTGGCCAAATTCTATTAACTTGTCCTCCACCAATTCCTACAGCAACACCGTCTTTAACTGTAACTATAGCATTCGATTTAACGTATTTAACTACCTTCATACCAAATAATAAATCTTTCATTTCGTCTTCAGTTGGAGTTTTTTCTGTAACAACCTTTAATTCATCTAAAAGCTTAGTATCTTCTTCTTGTACTAAGATTCCTCCATCAACAGTTACCATGAATCTCTTATCGCATGGTTTAACATTACATTTAATAACTCTTAAATTCTTCTTAGTTCTTAAAACTTCTAGTGCATCTTCATCAAACTCTGGAGCTGCAACTACTTCTAAGAATATTTTAACCATTTCTTCAGCAGTAGCTTTATCAACTTTCTTATTGATAGCAACTATTCCACCAAAGATAGAAGTTGGATCTACATCATGTGCTTTAGTATAAGCTTCTACAGCAGTCTCACCTATTGCAACACCACATGGAGTGTTATGTTTTAATGCACAACAAGCTGTTTCTTCAAATTCATTAGCAACTTTCCAAGCAATATCTAAATCCTTTATATTGTTATAAGAAAGTTCTTTACCATTTAATACTTCAAAGTCATTCATACCACCATCAAATTCATTTGAAACATAGTATGCAGCACTTTGATGTGGATTTTCACCATATCTTAAACTTTGCTTTTTCTTATATGAAATTGAAAGATATTCTGGATATTCTTCTTCATCACTCAACATAAAGTTTGAAATTGCAGCATCGTAAGCACTCATTAAGTTAAATACCTTACCAGCTAATTTCTTTCTTAACTTGTAGCTAACATCTCCAGTTTCCTTAATTTCAGTCATTACAGCTTCATAATCAGAAACATCTGAAATAACAACAACATCTTGGAAATTTTTCGCAGCTGCTCTAAGCATTGTTGGTCCACCAATATCTATAAATTCAACCTTTTCTTCAAAGCTTAAATCTTCTCTTACTTTTTCAAAGAAAGGATATAAATTAACTATAACCATATCTATTGTTTCAATGTTTCTTTCTTTTATAGTCTTCATATGTTCTTCATTATCTCTTATAGCAAGTATTCCTGCATGAATTATTGGGTGAAGAGTCTTAACTCTTCCATCTAGCATTTCTGGGAAATTAGTAACTTCATTAACTTCTGTTACAGCTACTCCATTATCTTTTAAGTGCTTATAAGTACCTCCAGTTGAAATAACCTCAACTCCACTTTCAGCTAAAAACTTTGAAAAATCTAAGATACCTGTTTTATCAAATACACTAATTAATGCTCTTTTAATCATGTAAAAATCCTCCCTATTTTAAAATATTTACTCTACCGTCTATAATTTCAACTTTACCTCTGCTTATTAAATCAATAGCTCTAGGTAACATTTTATGTTCCTCTACTAATACTCTCTTTTGAATATCCTCTGCAGTATCCTCAAAATATACTGGAACTGCTTCTTGAAGTATGATTGCCCCACCATCTACTTCTTCATTTACAAAATGAACTGTACATCCAGTAAACCTTACCCCTGAAGCTCTTACTGCATTATGTACATGCATTCCATACATTTTATCTCCACAAAAACTTGGAATTAGTGAAGGATGAATATTTACTATTCTATCTTTAAATACTTTTAATATTTCCCCATCTAATATTGAAAGATAACCAGCTAATACTATTAAATCAACTTTACCTTTAGTTAATTCTAATATTTTATTTGAAACTTCATCTCCATATTCTTTTCTTGAAACAACATAACTTGGAACTCCTGCGTTTTTAGCTCTTTCTAAGCCATAAATACCATCTTTACTTCCAATAACCATTTCAACTTTAAAAGAATCTTGTTTATAATCTAAAATTGATTGGAGGTTTGACCCTCCACCAGATACAAGTACTGCTACTTTAAGCAAACTCCTTCACCTCCAGCTGTTACAATACCAATTTCATAAGCTTTTTCACCTAATTCAATAAGTTCTTTAATAACAGCATCAACATCTTTTTCATCAACACATAATACAAAACCAATTCCCATGTTAAATGTATTATACATATGATCTCTGCTTACACCTTTATTAATCATATCTTCGAATATTGCAGGTAATGGATAACTATCTTTTCTTATTTCTGCAGTTAATTCAGAACCGTTAAACATTCTTGGAACATTTTCAATAAATCCTCCACCTGTTATGTGAGACATACCTTTAATCTCAAACTTTTCTATTAAGTTTAATATTGGTTTAACATATATCTTAGTTGGAGTAATTAATGTTTTCCAAACCTCTTCTCCATTAAATTCTTCATTTAAATCTGTATATAATTTTCTAACTAAAGAGAAGCCATTTGAATGTACTCCTGAAGAAGCAATACCAATTAGCTTATCTCCTGGTTTAATATTTTTTCCATTTATTATTTTATCTTTATCTACAATACCTACTGCAAATCCTGCAATATCATATTCTCCTTCTTTATAAAAACCTGGCATTTCAGCAGTTTCTCCACCAACTAAAGCACACTCTGACATAACGCATCCATCAGAAACACCTTTAACTAAATCAGCAGCTACTTCTGCTTCAAGCTTTCCACAAGCTATATAATCTAAGAAAAATAATGGTTTTGCTCCATGACATAAAATATCATTTACGCACATAGCTACACAGTCAATTCCAACTGTATCGTACTTCTTAGTTTTAAATGCTAATTCAAGCTTAGTTCCAACACCATCTGTACCCGAAACTAAAACTGGCTTTTTATATCCTTCTGGTAATTCAACCATTCCAGCAAAACTTCCAAGACCATTTAAAACATATTCACTCATTGTTCTTTGTGCATATTCTTTTATAAGCTTTACTGACTTATAACCTTCTTCTATATTAACCCCAGCCTCTTTATAAGTTATCATTTAAATTACCTACCTTTCAGTTTCTATTGGTGTCGCAACTGGATATATTCCATTGAAACATCCTACACAATATCCTTGATTTGCATTAAAGCACTTGTACATACCATCCATTGATAAATATCCTAAAGAATCGCAGCCAATTATTTCTCTCATTTCTTCTATAGAATGATTAGCTCCTATAAGATCTTTTCTGTAAGGAGTATCAATTCCAAAGTAACATGGATATTGAACAACTGGAGATGCTACTAAGAAGTGAACTTCTTTAGCTCCTGCTCTTCTTAATGATTCTACTAAATGCTTTGAAGTCGTTCCTCTTACTATAGAATCATCTATAAGAATAACTCTCTTATCTTTAATATTTACCTTTAAAGGATTTAACTTAACCGCTACAGCTCTTTCTCTTACCTCTTGAGATGGTGTAATAAATGTTCTTCCTACATATCTATTCTTTACAAATCCAGTATCATAAGGTACTCCTGATGCTTTAGCATATCCTATTGCCGCTGGTATACCTGAATCTGGAACTGCAACAACTACATCTGCATCTATTGGGAATTCTTTATATAATTGTTCTCCAGCTCTAACTCTTGATTCATGAACATCTAATCCATCTATTATAGAATCTGGTCTAGCAAAATATATATACTCAAAAGCACAAGTTTGACATTGAGTATTTTCAGAATATCTATATGAATTTATTCCATTTTCATCAATTACAACAATTTCACCTGGCTCAATATCTCTAACTAACTCTGCACCAATTGCATCTAAAGCACAACTTTCTGAAGTTAATACATAGCCTTCTTCAATTTTTCCTAAACTAAGAGGTCTTATTCCATGTGGATCTCTTACACCAATAAGCTTATTTTCAGTTAATATAACCATTGCAAATGATCCTCTAACAGCTTGAATAGCATCTAATACAGCTCTTTCAACACCTTTTTTAGCGCCTCTTGCAATTAAATTAGCAATTACTTCTGAGTCAATTGATGTATGGAATATATGTCCTCCATCTTCTAATAACTCTCTAATAACATCTGCATTAACTAAAGTTCCATTATGAGCCATAGCTATTGGTCCTAGCTTTGTTTGGCTTAATAATGGCTGTGCATTTTCTATTCTAGTATCACCACTTGTTGAATATCTAACATGTCCAATAGCAGCAAATCCCTTTAAACTATCTATATCTTCTTGAGAAAATGCTTCTGTTATAAGCCCCATTCCTTTTTTAATATTTATATCTTCACCATTTGCAACAGCTATACCCGCACTTTCTTGCCCTCTATGTTGAAGTGCATATAGACCGTAATATGTTACTGAAGCAACATCTAATGGATTATTAGAATAAATACCAAATACTCCACATTCATCTTTAAATTTATCATTACTTGGATCCATTATAATATTGTCCAACTTTAGATTCATACTCCTACCCCCGTTAATTAGTTAATAGTTTTGAGTTAATAGTTATTAGTTCTGAGTTAGTAGTTTAGGTAGAAACTGCTATCGTAGTTTCTTAAAGTTTATTTTTCCTAAAACTGATTTGAATCAACTTTATTCCTCAACTTACCACTTGTAACTTGAAACTTGAAACTATCTAAACTATTCTTGTATTCTCTTTAAGATTTCAACATATGCATCTTTAACATTTCCAAGATCTCTTCTGAATCTGTCTTTATCTAACTTTTCTCCAGTAGTTGCATCCCAGAATCTGCAAGTATCTGGTGAAATTTCATCTGCTAAAACTATATCTCCGTTATATCTACCAAACTCTAATTTAAAATCTATTAATCTTATGTTAGATTTTAAGAACATATCCTTTAAAATATCATTTATTTTTGCTGTTAAAGAATAAATCTTTTCTAATTCTTCAAAAGTTGTTGCTCCTATAGCAACTGCATGGTAATCATTTATTAATGGATCTCCTAGTGAATCATCCTTGTATGATAATTCAAATACTGTTGTTTTAAGTTCTGTTCCTTCTTCTAATCCTAATCTCTTAGCCATTGAACCAGCTGCAACATTTCTTACAATCACTTCTAGTGGTACTATTTCAACCTTTTTACATAATTGTTCTCTATCATTTAGCTTTTCAATAAAGTGAGTTGGAATTCCCTTGTTATTTAACATTTCAAATAACATTGACGTAATTGCATTGTTTAAAACACCTTTATCTTCGATTTGACCTTTCTTTTCGCCATTAAAAGCCGTTGCATCATCTTTGTAATATACTACAACTTCATCAGCCTTATCTGTAGCATATATTTTCTTTGCCTTACCTTCGTACATCATTTCTAATTTTTCCATTATAAATCCACTCCTTCACCATTTTCAGCTATAAACTTTTCTTTCATTTCTTTTCTATATTCAACTAATTTAGCTTTTAATTCTTTATCTCCAACAGCTAACATTTGAACTGCAAGCATTCCAGCATTGTAAGCATTATTTATTCCAACTGTTGCAACAGGAATAGATTTTGGCATTTGCACTATTGAAAATAATGCATCTAATCCTTCAATAGCTCCTTTACAAGGAACTCCTATAACTGGCATTGTTGTTTGAGAAGCTATTACTCCAGGTAAGTGTGCTGCAAGTCCTGCACCTGCTATTACAACTTCACATCCTTGTGCTTCACATTCTCTTAAAGTTTCTTCTAACTTTTCTGGAACTCTGTGAGCTGATAAAGCAAATGCTTTATACTCAATTCCGAATTCTTTTAAGCAGTTAGCTGCTCCTCTCATTATTTCTGTATCAGATTTAGATCCAAAAAATATTGCTACCTTCATTTTTAAAACCACCTTTTTGTAGTTAGTAGTTTTTAGTTAATAGTTAGTAGTTTAGGTAGAAACTCCTTAATAAGTTTCTAAAATCAATTACGCTGACTTTATTCTTTAACTTTTAACTATTAATTCTTAACTCTTAACTATTTTAAATTTTATTTAAAATACTTAACTCCTGATTCGAAAATCTTTTGATCAAAGTTTCCTGGTACGTTTTTATATAGGTTTTCTCCAATTCTTTCAGAGTGTCCCATTTTCCCTAAAACTCTACCATCTGGACTTGTTATACCTTCTATTCCAAGCATTGACCCATTTGGATTAAATGGCATGTTTAATGCTATATTTCCTTTATTATCAACATATTGAGTTGCTACTTGTCCATTTTCAACTAATTGTTTTAATAGTTTTTCTGGAGCAACAAATCTACCCTCTCCATGAGAAATTGCAACATTGTGGATGTCTCCTAATTCTACTCCACTAAACCATGGTGATTTCTTAGAAACAACCTTAGTCTTAATTATTGAACTCATATGCCTATTAATTTCGTTATAAGTTAATGTTGCCATATCTTCTTCAATATCAACTATTTCACCATAAGGTACTAATCCTAACTTAATTAATGCTTGGAAGCCGTTACAAATACCTAACATTAATCCATCTCTATTCTTTAATAAATCCATAACTGCATCTTTAATTCTTTCGTTTCTAAATACTGTTGATATGAATTTACCTGAGCCATCTGGTTCGTCTCCAGCCGAGAATCCACCAGGTAACATTATTATTTGACTTTCTCTAATTTGCTTTTCTAAGTTTTCAATTGACTCTGCAAAAGCTTCTTTAGAGTAATTTCTAAATACTAAAGTTTCTGTTTTTGCTCCAGCATTTCTAAATGCTCTTTCACAATCATATTCGCAGTTTGTTCCTGGGAATACTGGAATTATTACCTTTGGTTTAGCAACCTTTATAATAGGTGATTTAACATTTGATTCATTGTATAAGACTTCCTTAACTGATTCATTTTTATCAGTAGTTTTAATTTTAAATACCTTTGATAATTTCTTTTCATAAGTTTCTTCTAAAATATTTAATTTTAAATTCAAATCATATTCTTGTGAAACTATTAATTCATCTTTAATTGTGCATCCTATTGCCTTATAAGCGCATCCTTTAAATTCTTCATCTACATTTACATCAGATTTTACTTCTAAAACTAAACTTCCATAGTTTAATCCGAATAACTCCTCTTTAGTTAGATTAGAGAATTTAACCCCAATTTTATTTCCGAAAGCCATCTTTGAAAGTGTTTCAGAAGCTCCACCAAACTTAACGCTTGACGCTGATATTACTTTACCTTCTAAAATAAGCTCATGTAACTTCTCTAAATTCTTTTTATATCCTTCTACCTTTAATGTGTAATCTTCATTTCTTTCTGCCATTAAGAATACTAATTTTGAACCAACTTCTTTAAATTCTGCACTAATTATATTCTTTGCCTTTTCTACTCCAACAGCAAAAGCTACTAATGTTGGAGGTACATCTACATCTCCAAAACTTCCAGACATTGAGTCTTTACCACCAATTGCAGGTATTCCTAAATCTATTTGTGCTTGGTATGCACCAAGTAGTGCTGCAAATGGTTTACCCCATCTTTCTGGACTCTTTCCTAATTTTTCAAAATACTCTTGAAGAGTCAATCTTGCTTTTCTGTAATCTCCACCTACAGCTGCAAGCTTTGTAACTGCTTCTATTATTGAGTAGTATGCCATATGATATGGACTCCATACTCCTAAATCTGGATTTAATCCATAACTCATTATTGTAGACTCTTCACTTACTCCATTTAATACTGGAATCTTAGCAACCATTGCTTCTTGTTCTGTATTTGCATCCCTACCACCATATGGCATAAGAACTGTTCCTCCACCAATAGTAGAGTCAAATCTTTCAACTAATCCTTTTTGTGAAGCAACATTTAACTTTGTTAAGTTATTTAACCACTCTTCTTTAACATTTACATCCCCAACTGTTAAAGGATATTCTCCTGGTAACTTAACTTCTACATTAGTTACTTGTCTTGCCCCATTTGTATCTAAGAAGCTTCTCTTTAAGTTAACTATTTCTTTACCTCTCCAATACATTCTTAATCTTTCAGTATCTGTAACTTCTGCAACAACAACCGCTTCTAAGTTTTCTACTTTAGCTAACTCTATAAATCTATCTACATTTTCCTTATTAACTACTACAGCCATTCTTTCTTGTGATTCAGAAATTGCAATTTCAGTTCCATCTAAACCTTCATATTTTTTAGGAACTTTATCTAAATTGATATCTAACCCTCTGGTTAATTCCCCAATTGCTACTGAAACTCCCCCAGCTCCAAAGTCATTACATCTTTTAATCATTTGAGCTATTTCAGCATTTCTAAATAATCTTTGAATTTTTCTTTCTGTTGGTGCATTACCTTTTTGAACTTCTGCTCCACATTCATTTATTGAATCTTCAGTATGTTCCTTCGATGAACCTGTTGCTCCCCCAACACCATCTCTTCCAGTTCTTCCTCCAAGAAGAATTACTATATCACCAGATTGTGGTTCTTCTCTTATTACATTTTCTTTTGGTGCTGCTGCTATAACAGCACCAACTTCCATTCTTTTAGCAACATAGTTTGGATGATATACTTCTGAAACTTGTCCAGTTGCTAACCCAATTTGGTTACCATATGAGCTATAGCCATGAGCCGCTCCTAAAGTAATTGTTCTTTGTGGTAATTTACCTTTTATAGTATTCTCTACTGGTACTGTTGGATCTGCTGCACCAGTAACTCTCATTGCTTGATATACGTATGTTCTACCTGATAGTGGGTCCCTTATAGCCCCTCCTAAACAAGTTGCTGCTCCACCAAAAGGTTCAATTTCAGTTGGGTGATTGTGTGTTTCATTTTTAAACATCACTAAGTATTCTTCATTACCCTTATCTGTTTCTATGTTAACTTTTATTGAACAAGCATTTATTTCTTCAGAAACATCTAGGTCGTCTAGCATACCTCTTTTTCTCATTTCTTTCATAGTAATAACTGCTATATCCATTAACGTTTCGTCTCTATCAGTTTCTCCATAAACGAAATCTCTTGATTTTAAATATGCTTCATATGATTTTTGTGCTGCATTGTTTAATTCACCTATTTCAAAAGTTACATCTTCAATTGCAGTACTGAATGTTGTATGTCTGCAGTGATCTGACCAATAAGTATCAATTACTCTTATTTCAGTAATAGTTGGTGTTCTTTCTTCACTTTTAAAATAATCTCTTATCATCAATAAGTCATCCACACTCATTGCTAGTCCTAATTCTTTATGGAAGTCTTCTATTTCTTTTCTATCTTTATTAATAAAATTATGAAGTATTTCTACATCGTTAGGCTCTGCTAATTTTGAAGAAAGTTCAATATTATCTATTGCTACTTCTCTAGAATCTACAGGATTTATATAGTAACTCTTAATTTTTTCTATATCTTCTTTAGTTAATTTTCCTTTCAAAACTATAACCTTAGCTGATTTTACTTCAACTCTTTCCTCAGCTCCTAATAATCCAATACATTCAGATGCTGAGTCAGCTCTTTGATCATATTGTCCTGGTAAAAATTCTACAGCAAATGCTATTTCATCATCACTTATAGGAAGATTTTCTTCATATAAATTATCTACTGTCTTTTCAGCAAATATTGTATATAAAGATTTTTGATAGTATTCCTCTTTCATTTCACCTAATATATACTTATTTACTACTCTTACAGCTTGAAGATTTTCTATTCTTAAATTACTTTTGAAATCTTCCATAAGACTCTTAGCTTCAACATTAAAGCCATCTTTTTTTTCTACAAAAATGCATTTAAACCCTAACATTCTATACCTCCACATACATATTTTTCAAAACACGAACATTATTATATTTTTTATTTATATTCTTCGTGTTAATTAAATATTACCAATTCGATTTATATTTGTCAACATTACCAGATATCATTTAACATATTTTTCGTCATATATCCGAATTTTAATCAAATTTTACTATTTTTAATTCGTTTTATTTGCTATTTATCAATTTTATATCCAAAAATAAACTTTTACTGTATTAACATTATTAAAATTAGCAATACTATATAGCATAAATTTATAAATATAATAGAAGGAGTGATTTTATGAGACTTCCTAAACATATTGGCATTATTCCTGATGGCAATAGACGTTGGGCTGAAAATAATGGTCTTTCAAAGGAAAAGGGTTATAACATAGGTATTAATCCTGGACTTGTACTATTTAAACTATGTGAAAATCTAGGTATAAAAGAAATAACTTACTATGGATTTACTACTGATAATACTAAAAGACCTACTGTTCAAAAGGATGCATTTATAAAAGCTTGTATAGATGCTGTAAAGTTACTATCTAATGAAAACGCAGAATTACTAGTTATTGGAAACATCGAATCTCCTTGCTTCCCCCCTGAATTGTTACCTTTTACAACAAGAAGGACTTTTGGAAAAGGTGGAATAAAGGTAAACTTTTTAGTTAATTATGGTTGGGAATGGGATTTAAACTTATCTAGACAAACACATACCAAAAGAAATAATTTAGATTTAGTATTACACTCAAAAGATATTTCTAGAATCGATTTAATTATTCGATGGGGTGGAAGAAGAAGATTAAGTGGTTTTTTACCTATACAATCAGTTTATTCTGATTTTTATGTAGTTGATGATTATTGGCCTGATTTTAAACCTCAACATATATACGATGCACTAGAATGGTATTCAACTCAAGACATTACATTAGGAGGTTAAGCCTTAATTCAAGGATGTGATTTAAATGAAAAAAGCAATTGTTATTGGTGGTGGTATAGGTGGTTTATCTATAGCTGCTAGGTTATTAAAGGATGGTTTTAATGTTGATTTATACGAAAAAAACAAATCGCTTGGTGGCAAAATTAGTCAAGTTAAATTTGCTGATTTTAAATTTGATTTAACTGCTTCCTTGCTAATGATTCCTAATGATTATACTGAAATTTTTTCTTATTGTAATAAAAATTATAAAGATTATTTTTCTTTTATTCCTCTTAACAATCTTTATAAAGTTTTTTATTATGATAATACAAATTATACTTTTCAAACAGACTTACCATCTCTTTGTAAAACTATAAATAATATAACAAATAATGATTTAAATGATATGTATTCTTACTTTAACTTTTTATCAACCAATTATAAAAAATATTTATTAGCTGAAAAATATTTTTTAAATACATCATTTATAAATACTAATAACTTTTTTAATCCATTAACTTTAAGTAAAGTTTATAAATTACATACTTTAAACTCTTGCTATAAAGACTGTAAAAAGTTTATATCATCTGAAAAATTAATAAATTATATTTTGTTTCAATCTATGTATGTAGGAGTATCTCCCTTTAGTTCCCCTAGTATTTATAATTTAATTCCTTCGGCAACTCAATATCAAGGACTTTATTATATAAAAGGTGGAATGTATTCCTATATTCAATCATTAAGAAAATTAATTTTAGATCTTGGTGGTAAAATTCATCTTTCTTCTCCAGTAGATGAGATATTATTAAAAAATAATACCGCTATAGGGATTAAAATAAAAAATAAAAACATACATAGTGACTTAGTAGTTTGTTCAAGTGATTATTCTTATGCAATTAATAATTTACTAAAAGATAAATCTATCACTCAGATATCAAAAAACATTAATAATCTTGAACACTCCTGCTCTACTTTTATTATTTATTTAGCTTTAGATAAAAAGTATCCTTTACTTAATGTACATAATATATTTATTAATAAGGATTTCAGAAAAAACATAGAGGCTCCTTTTAAAGGAAAGCTCTCATCTAATCCGTCACTCTATATTTATTGTCCTAGTTCTATAGATAATTCACTTTGTCCTTTAGGATGTGAAACAATAAATATTATGGTGAGAGTTCCAAATTTACTTTATAAAAATATTTATTGGAATAGTGATACCATCAGTAAATTAAGCAATAACTTGTTGAGTATTGTTTCAAAAATTCCAGGATTAGAAGATCTACAATCTCATATATTGTTTAAACATCATTTAACTCCTATTGATTTAAAAAATATATTTAATACCTATGCAGGATCTGCATTTGGAATAAGCCATAATTTAAATCAAAGTTTAGTATTTAGGCCTCAATGTACATTACCAAAGATTAAAAATTTATACTTTACAGGTGCTTCAATACATCCTGGTAATGGAACATCTATGGTATTAAAAAGCTCAAAAATCTGTTCAGAAATAATAAAAGAATAAAAAAAGTGCCACAAGATACTTCTTGCGACACAATCCTACGTAACCTAAAAGGTCATTAATATTTTTTCCTTAAAATTTCATTTTATTCAAGTATTAATTTATATTCATTACTTGACATACACTATTAGAAACTATTAAAATTTAATGACCATTATTTTAAGGAGAGATTAAATGATTATCGGAAAAGAACTACAAGATGAAAATAAATACTTAAATAAAACAATAGGAAAAATTACTGATTTACTTAATAGCTATGGTGTTTCAAGTGAAGAACAAGATAAAGAAATAATAAAGCATAGAAAATTTTTATGGGATAATAGAAATGAATTAGATGAAATTGAAATAAATGAAAACTGTGGACAGGTTGCATTAAATGAACAATTGCACGCTAAGAAAATATCAAGAATTAGAACTTTAGAAAAGCAACTTTCTAATCCTTATTTTGCTAGAATTGATTTTAAGGAAGACGGCGAAGAATCAGAAAGTTTTTATATAGGTCTATCAACTGTAGAAGATGAAGATAATTTTGATATTTTTGTATTCGACTGGCGTTCTCCTGTTGCTAATATGTTTTATGACTTTGAAGTTGGTCCTGCATATTATGATGCTCCAGTTAGAAGAATAGAAGGTCATATAGAATTCACTAGACAATATAACATTAGAAATGGTGAAATAGTCTTTATGCATAACTCAAATGAAAGTTTATGTGATGAGGCTTTAACATCAATGTTAAGCGGAAATGCTACTGATAAGATGAAAAACATAGTTGCTTCTATTCAAAAAGAACAAAATGATATTATAAGAAGTGATGATAGCAAAATACTATTCATTCAAGGTGCTGCTGGTTCTGGTAAAACATCTATAGCATTACATAGATCTGCTTACCTATTATACAAGCATAGAAAAAATCTTAGCGCTGATAATATTTTAATCTTCAGTCCAAATGAAGTTTTTGCAGAGTATATTTCTGATGTATTACCTGAGCTTGGTGAAAGTAATATACGTCAAACTACATTTGAAATTTTTTCAAAGAGATTCTTACCATCAAATTATTTATATGAAAGCAAAAATGATCATTTAGATTATATTTACTCTAATCATACTGATTTAAAAACATTCAAATTAAGAACTAAATCTATGGAATATAAAAATACTTTAGATTTTATGAATACTTTAAATAAATTTATATTAGATATTCCAAGACTTATTACTAATGTAACTCCTATTACAATTGAAGGTGTACAAATAGTTAGCAAAAAATCAGTAGAAAAAACTATATTTGAAAGATTTAAGGATATTCCTTTCTTGAACAGAATTGATGTTGTTAAACAAAGTTTATTCTCTCAAGTAGAAAATAAATATTTATCTTCAAAAGATAATTCTCATTTTGATTATGTTGAAGATAAAAAAACATTCTATGATTTTTGTAAAGCACAAGTTGACTTACAAGTTGATGCTATGATTAAAACTCTTGATAGTGTTGCTATTTATAAATCTCTTTGGAGTAATATTGAAAAGTATACAGATATTGATTTAAACAATACAAAAGATTTAACTTTAAATTATTTAAACAATAACGAAGTAAAGTTTGAAGATATTACTCCTATAATTTATATAAGATCTTCATTAGAAGGTTTCAGAAGTTACGGAAATATGAAACATGTTTTAGTGGATGAAGCTCAAGACTATAGTCCATTATTCTACGAAATAGTTAAAAGATCTTTCCCAAATGCTTCACTAACAATTATGGGTGATTTAAATCAAAGAATTGATAAACATTCTAATGTAAAAAGTAGAAATAGTATAACTGATGTATTTAATGATGTTAAAACAGTAGTTTTAACTAAAAGCTATCGTTCAACAGGTAATATAACTAACTTTACTAAGGATATTTTAGAAACCCACGAACCTATAGAAGCTGTTGATAGAATTGGTGATAATCCAACTATTCATATTGTTAATAATAATTTAGAAGAAAGAATTTCTACTAAGATAAATGAAATGAAAGATAAAGGTTATAAATCTATAGCTATTATTTGTAAAAATAAAGAAAATAGTAAAAAACTTTATTCTTCTTTAAAAGAACTAAATGATGATATAAACTTAATAATTAGTGATAAATGTGAATTTAAGATTGGTATTAATGTAATATCTTCATATATTGCAAAAGGATTAGAATTTGATGGAGTTATTTTAGCTGATGGTGAAAGTTATCTATCAATTGAAGATAAGCATTTATTCTATACTGCTTGTACAAGAGCATTACATGAATTGCATATATATACCAATACTTCATTAGAAAATATACTACCTCAAGATAATAGCTTGTATACCCTAATTGATAATTAATTTATAAAATAACTAATTTAAATAGAGCTAACATATAAACGAACTCCTTTTAATATTTATTTTAGTATTTTTCATAAGCACTTTTAATTATATATAATAAAAAAGCATCGTATAAATTCATACGATGCTTTTTTATATTAATTATCTTTCTTAAGCATTTCTCCAATAGCTGCTATGCTACCAAGTGATGATAAAGTTTCATTTGGTAATATAAGCTTATTAGCTGGATTTTTAGCCATTTCTTTAAGTGCTTCAACTTGTTTAAGTGCTATAACTGTTTCATTAGTTCCTGATTCAATAATAGCCTCATTTACTTTTCTAATAGCTTCTGCTTCAGCTATAGCTATTTGTTCTATAGCCTTAGCCTTACCTTCTGCTTCTAAAAGTTGAGATTCTTTTAAACCTTCAGCTCTTCTAATATTAGCTTCCTTTTCTGCTTCAGCTTCAAGAATTTTAGCTCTCTTTTCACCTTCAGCTTTTTCTATTTGAGATTGTCTTTGACCTTCAGCCACTAATATAGTAGCTCTCTTATCTCTTTCAGCTTTCATTTGCTTTTCCATAGCTTGTTGTATTTCAGCTGGTGGAATTATGTTCTTAATTTCAACTGATAGTACCTTTATACCATAAGCATCAGTAACCTCATCAATAATACCAAGTAATTGTTGATTTATACTATCTCTTCCTGCAAGAACTTCATCTAATGTCATATTACCTAGTATATTTCTTATGTTTGTTGTAGCTGAATAAACTATACCTGCTTTATAATCTTCAATATTATATACTGCATCTTTTGCATTAAGCATCTTATAGAAAATAACATTATCAACAGAAATTTTAACGTTATCTTTAGTAATAACTGATTGTGGTGGTACATCTAAAATTTGTTGCTTAGTTGATACTTTTTTTCTTACAAAGTCTACACCTGGAATTACAAAGTGCCACCCTGGTTCTAAAATTTTATGGAATTGTCCTAGTCTTTCTACTACATATAAGTACCCTGTATTTACAACTTTAATTGATGATAATAGCACTAATAAAATAATCACTAATAATGCTACTAAAAATATTAATCCTGACATTTTAATCCTCCTTCGAACTTACAATTAACTTATTTCCTTCAATACCTGTAATTGTATATTCTTCACCTTTTTTTATTACTCTTCCTTTATTATAAGCAGTCCAATAAATACCACTTACCTTTATCTTTGAGTTCTTCCCCATATCCTCTTCTGCAATCATTGTTCTACCTATATAGGTTTGTTCCATCGTTGGTACATGATTAACATCAGCCTTGAATTTCTTTTTTGCCCAAGGATAACCAATAGAAACAGTTGCAACTCCAACAATTAAAAAGGCTATTATTTGCCATACAACAGTAACTTCAAATAAAGAAAGTATTATTGCAACTATAGCTCCTAAAGAAAACCACATAAATATGAAACTACTAGTAATAACATCAATAGCAATTAAAAAAACTGCAACAAGTATCCAACTAATTACCTCAACCATTATTTTTCCCCCTTTCCTGATTTATTACTAAACCATTCATTATAATTTAATTATATACTATATTATTCTTCTTTTGTATTAATTCTTCCAAATAGTTAAATCTTAACTACAAACTCATTATAATATAGTTTAAATCTTTTTGCAAGTTATTTTTTATTGTTTTATAAGGTATTTATTATCTCTTAAAACGTTTAGATTTATCTATTTTTTAAATAATTTGATTTTCTAAGGTTTTCCTTTTATTATTTATTTATATGTATTTTATTAGAGAACTAATACAATACTAAAATTATATAACGTATTGGAGATGATATTATGGATTTTATAAAAGTAGGATCTGCATGTCCTAAAACTAAAGTTGCAGATGTTATTTTTAATGTTGAAAATATATGCTCATGTATTAATGATGCTTATAATAAAGATGTTAAATTTTTAGTTTTTCCCGAACTATCTATTACTTCTTATACCTGTGCTGATTTATTTTTAACTTCTACATTAATAAATAAATCTATAGAAGGAATTAAATTAGTTTGCGAAAATAGTATTAATAAAGATATGTTAATTGCTGTTGGATGTCCTCTTGTGCATAACAACGTTCTTTATAATGCAGCATTTATTATTTTTGAAGGAAAGATTCTTGGAATAGTTCCTAAATCATATATTCCAAACTATAGCGAATTTTATGAAAAAAGATGGTTTACATCTGCTGCTATGTTAGTTGATGAAACTGTAGATTTACCTTTCCAAGATAATATACCACTAGGTACAAACTTGCTATTTACTGCTGGAGATTATAAGTTTGGTATAGAAATTTGTGAAGATCTTTGGGTAACAATACCTCCAAGCTCTTATCTTTCACTTCTAGGTTCTAATATTATAGGTAATCTTTCTGCATCAAATGAATTAGTAAGTAAAAAAGATTATAGACTTTCATTAATCTCTAATCAAAGTGCTAGATGTATGTCATCTTATATTTACTCTTCAGCTGGTGTACATGAATCTACAACTGATTTATTATTTAGTGGTCACTTAATAATAAGTGAAAATGGTTCTATATTAAAAGAAAATAATAGATTTCAAAGAGAAAATGAAGTTATAACTTCTTGTATAGATGTATTTAAGCTAAATGCTGAAAGATTAAAAAACTTAAGCTATAGAGATGCTTCTAAAATTGTACCTTTTAAAGCTAAAAACATTAACTTCAATTTTAAAAGCACAGAAATTAAAGATTTTGATAGATATGTAGATAAACATCCATTTGTTCCATCTAATGAACATGAAAGAGAAGAAAGATGTAAAGAAATATTCAATATTCAATCATCAGCACTTGCAAAACGTTTAGAACATACTAATCTAAAAAAAGCAGTAATAGGAATTTCTGGTGGACTTGATTCAACTTTAGCTTTACTAGTCATAGTAAAAACATTTAAATTACTTGGAATCGATAATAAAAATATTATAACTATTACTATGCCTGGATTTGGTACTACTGATAGAACATATAATAATGCTTTAACACTTTGTAGAGAATTAGGTACCGATTTAAGAGAAATAAATATCGTTGAAGCTTCCCTTCAACATTTTAAGGATATTGGTCATGATAAAGATATACATGATGTAACTTATGAAAATGTTCAAGCAAGAGAAAGAACTCAAATATTAATGGATTTAGCTAACAAAGAAGGTGGCTTACTAATAGGAACTGGCGATCTTTCTGAACTTGCACTTGGATGGTGTACTTATAATGGCGATCATATGAGTATGTATGCTGTTAATCCTTCAATTCCAAAAACGCTAGTTAGATACTTAGTTAAATATGTAGCAGAAAAAGAATCTACAGAAGAAGTTTCTCATACTTTATTAGATATTTTAGATACTCCTGTTAGTCCTGAACTTTTACCAAAAAGTGAAAAGGGGGATATTGTTCAAAAAACAGAAGATATCGTTGGTCCATATGAACTTCACGACTTCTTCTTATATCACTTTATTAAACATGGTTCTTCAAAAGAAAGAATTGAACTTCTTGCTAAGGCAGCATTTAAAGATGATTACTCTGAAGAAGAAATAAATAAATGGCTTGATAAATTTATTTATAGATTCTTTACTCAACAATTTAAGAGAAGTGCATTACCTGATGGTCCTAAAGTTGGTTCAATTTCTTTAAGTCCTCGTGGCGACTGGAGAATGCCATCTGATGCTTCATTTAATTCATTTAGATAGCAAAAAGAGTGATTTTATTCACTCTTTTTTACTAATTATTTTAAACTCCATTATAAAATAAAAAAATAAGGAAATTTATATCAGAATATAAATTTCCTTACTTAATTATTTTCTTACTTGTTTTAATTTTTCTTCTACCATTTGTATTAACTTAATTTTATCATCTTCATTATTTACAACATCCATGACATTCATATCAATTACTAATACTTCAGATGCTTTATAATGATTTTTTACCCAATTATCATAGTCTTTCCATAAGAAATGATAATATTCTTTTAAACTATCATCAACTTCGAAATCTCTTCCTCTTAATTTGATTCTATTCATAACAGTTTCAAAAGAACCTTTTAGATAAATCATTATATCTGGTGCCTTCTTTGGAAGTGATTCTAGTTCTTCCATCATATTATTTAATAAATTTTCATATATGTCCATTTCTAATTGTGATATTCTTCCAAGCTCCATATTCTTCTTAGCAAAATACCAATCTTCATATATAGATCTATCTAATACATTATTGTCATTAACTAACGCTTCTTTTATACTTTTGAATCTAGTATTTAAAAAATATAATTGTAATAAGAAAGGATATCTTTTTCTTTGTATCTCTTCTTCAGACTCACTATAAAATAACGGCAAAAGTGGATTATCATCAACAGATTCATAAAAAACATCTGATTTAAAATGCTCTCCTAGAATTTTTGCTACTGAACTTTTTCCTAAGCCTATCATTCCACCAACTACTAACAACATACTTCACCTATCCTTTACTATTCATCCTTAGTGCTCATTAATGATAACTTGTATTTATTTTTAAATCAAGACTTGACATAAGAAAAAGGCATATAAATACAAATTATTTATATGCCTTATTACATTTATTTCATTTTTAAAGTATCGATATATTTAACTGCACTTAATGATGCTATATTACCTTCTCCAGCAGATTTAATATATTGATATGGTTTTCCTACACAATCTCCTGCTGCAAAACATCCTGGAATATTGCATTTCATTTCTCTATCAACATGAATATGTCCATCTACTATTTCTAGTCCCGGTACTAACTGTCCAGGTGATATACTATCTTTTAATATAAATACTCCATCTGTTTCTAATTCACCATCTTCCAATTTAACTGAAGAAACCTTTGCTTCTCCAACTATTTCTAATGGTTTTTTAGCAACTACTTCTATATTTTCATTTAAACTAGTTTCACCTTTATACATTGGAATATAATAAACTTTTCCAGCAAGCTCACTAACATAATTGGCTTCTTCTTCTGCTTCTTTATTATATCCTATTATTGTTACAGTTTTTCCTTTATAAAGAGGCGCATCACATGTAGCACAATAACCTACACCTTTACCTATTAATTCCTCTTCACCTTTTATTGGTTTTGTATATTCCATTCCAGTAGCTAAAATTACAGTTGTAGCTTCATACATTTTCTCATTTACCATTAAGGCAAAGTAATCACCCATGGCATATATGTTATTAACTCTTTCTTCTGTAATTTCAATGCCCATCTTATCTATATGCTCAAGAAATTTATCTTTAACATCAGCTCCATTTACTCCATAAAAACCTAAGTAATTATTAATCTTAGGAGCTTTACTTAATTTATGACTTAATTCCTTATTACCAAAAATAATAAACTTTTTATTTCTTATTTTTGCATTAAGAGCTGCAGATAATCCTGCTGGACCACTACCTACTATGGCTATATCATATCTTTCCATAGTAACCTCTACCTTCTAAAGATGTTTTTCAACAGCTTCTTTTAATTGATTCTTTGGCATGAATCCAACTAAAGTATCAACAGGTGCTCCATTTTTAAATACCATTATTGTTGGTATACTTGCAACTCTGTATTTACCAGCTAAATTTGGACATTCATCAACATTAACTTTTGTAAATTTAGCATTTGTTAATTCTCCTGCAACTTCTTCAAAGATAGGTCCTATCATTTTACAAGGTCCACACCATTCAGCCCAGAAATCTACTATACTTACTCCATCAAAATCAATTACTTCTGTATTGAATTCATTTTCTTTTAAATGCTTAACCATTTTATTTCCTCCTACTCCCCCTTAGGGGGATATTAATATTATTTGTTTTATTTTACAGCGATAATTATTATTAGTCAATAATTTTATCCTTACTGATAGTTTGCCCTACTTTTTTCATTATAATTCTATAAAATAAATCTCTATTTAGCCATTGAGTATCTATTTAGATTTTCATAAATACCACCTTTTTTTATAAGTTCAATATGACTTCCTCTTTCTTCAATACCTTTATCAGTTAATACTATTATTTCATCTGCATTTTTAATTGTTGATAATCTATGAGCTACAACAATAGTTGTCCTATTTTTACATAACTCTTCTAAAGATTTTTGAATTAAATATTCTGTTACATTATCTAAAGCAGATGTTGCTTCATCTAATATTAATATTGGTGGATTCTTCAAAAATACCCTTGCAATTGATATTCTTTGCTTTTGCCCACCAGATAATTTAACTCCTCTTTCTCCAATATATGTATCATATCCATCCTTTAGTTCCATGATGAATTCATGTATATTGGCTTTTTTAGCAGCTTCAATTACTTCCTCATCAGTTGCATTTTGGTTACCATATTTAATATTTTCTTTTATAGTCCCAGTATATAAAAATACATCTTGTTGTACTATTCCAATATTTTTTCTTAAAGAATTAAGTTTAATATCGTAAATACTTTTACCATCAATTTTTATATCTCCTTTATCAACATCATAAAATCTTGGTATTAAACTACAAAAAGTAGTTTTTCCACCACCAGATGGACCAACTAATGCAAGCATCTTTCCACTTTCTATTGATAAATTAATGTCATTTAACACACTTTCATTTTCATAGCTAAAACTTACATTTTCAAATTCTATATTTCCTTCTACATTATTAATTTCAACTGCATTTGGATTTTCTTTTTCTTTTTCCACATTCATTATTTCCATAAACCTTTTAAATCCAGTCATACCATTTTGATATTGTTCAACAAAATTAATTAACTTCTTAATTGGATCAGTAAATAATTTTACGTAAAGCATATATGCTAGAAAATCTCCTAAGTTTATCACACCATAATATGTAAAAACCCCACCTGCAATTAATACACCGTAATCTAATATATCTACGCCAAAATTAACTCCTGCAAAATACTCTGCCATTACCTTATATGCTTTTTTTCTAACTTCTCTAAACTTATTATTACCTTTATTAAACTTTTCTTTTTCATATTCATGTGCTACAAAAGCTTTCGAAATTCTAATTCCTGCTATAGAGTTTTCTAAAGTTGAATTTATATTAGATGTATGAACTCTAGTTTCCATAAAGCAATCATTCATCTTTTTTCTTTTCTTCAAAGTAAATATAACTATAAATGGAACAAATGCAAAAACTAATATTGTAAGTGGTATGTTAATTGTTGATAAAATTATAAATGACCCTAAAAACATAACTATAGAAATAAACAAATCCTCTGGTCCATGATGAGCTAACTCAGATATTTCCATAAGGTCATTAATCATTCTACTCATTAAATCTCCAGTTCTGTTATTATCAAAATAAGAATTAGGTAATTCTTCAAGATGATTAAACATATCTCTTCTCATATCAGCCTGCATTCCTACACCTACAAGATGCCCAAAATACTGCATGAAATAACAACAGCCTGCCTTTATTAAATATAGTAACATTAAAATTATTGCAAATATACCTATTACTTTAATTTCTTTATTAGGTATAGTTTCATTTATTAATACTCTTGTCATCATCGGATATATCAAACTACATATGGTTGCAATCGTCGCTACTATTAAATCCAATATAAACAATTTTTTATATGGCTTATAATATGAAATAAATTTTTTTATCATTATTTAAGTCCCCTCCTATTAAAGCTTAAATTTATTTTATACTCTTATTTATATAAAAGTAGTTTTATTTTTTATAACATAAAATAAGGACAAGATAAATATCCTCTTGTCCTTAAACACAAATATGTATTATTTTTCCCTATGAACATCAACAACTCCAGCTTCATCATCTGAAATAGGAATTAATACTGTACCAAACATCTTTTCTTCTTTCTTTGCATATATATGATAATCTAAGCCTACTTTTAAATTTTTAATATTATCATTTTTTAATATTTTGTACTTTTTATTATCATAAGATTTACCTATATAATATTTATCTGTTTCTTTTTTTATTATTACCCTATAAAGCATTTATTTCCCTCTTTTTTTCGTTGTAGCTCATCTTTGGTTTTATCTTAAATTAATTCATAAAAAAGTCTTTTAATATTTTAAGTTCTTCTTCATTGAAATTATAATCATTTAACTTGTTTTTAGCTATCCATTTTGTATTACTTATAGTTTTATGACAAGTAATATATTCTTTAACTGTTCCTGTAAAGACTCTTAATATATCATTATTTTCAAGTGTATAATCTTTAAATGGCTTTAAATCGAAAATTGTACATTTTAAATCTTTATCTATTGCTTTATTAATACACTTTTCGTCAGTTTCTTTACCTTTAATCTCTTTACCGAATATCCCCCATGTTCTTTCATTCTTCTTTCCTCTTTCAGCAATTAACACATTATCAAAATCATCATAAATAATAATTGAGCATCTTACTACTTTCCCCATACGTACCTCCATCAGAACATTTTCCTACACTTTTCAATTTTATATATTAATTATTAATAATAATTATACCCTATTGTTTACAATAAAACAAATTTTTTAATATTAATAAATTTATTTTTATGTGAATATAAGTAAAAAAATTGTTCATACTTAAGAAGAGGTGATTTTTTTGGTATATTTTAGATTTATTCCACTTATTGTATTATCTTTTTTTGCTTTAAAATTCTTAATATCTTATATAGAAAAAGCAACAATTAATTTAAATAATAAGGCAATCAAAAGACAAATTGAGCTAGGATTGTTATCAATAAAAGATATACAAAGAAACAACTATAGTACTTTTCTTAAAATTATAAATATATATCTTGATATATTAGGATGTAAAGAAATTGTGGCTCTACCTGGTGGGAATAGTGATTTAACCAATTTTAAATGTACTCTAAATAATACTGATATTCTTATTTGTTACATTCAAAATGACCTAATAGATGAAACTGCCAAAGATGAAGATAAATGGGAATCAACTGAAAGGCCTGATGTACAAAGCTTTTTAGCTCGAATGGTTCTTAATGATTGTAAAAAAGGAATTATTATTACTAATAGCACTTTTTCAAGTAATGCTATAGAATTTGCTAATAACCTTAACGATCAAAATCGTGGAATAGAAATTAAACTTATTGATGGTTATGAATTAACAAAATCAATTAGAAATCATAAATATTATATTATTAAGGAGGGTTTAATAAATGAAGTTAAATACAATATATAGTTATTTTATAATAATTTTATTCTCTCCTTTAATAGGTAAGCTAATTAAAAATATTACTATTTATTATAAGTCCTATAAAGAATTTAAAAAAAGTGACTTACTTTATAACTTAGTTCATAGACTTACTCCTCATGAATTTGAAATTTGGTGTAGTGAATATTTATCCAATATAGGCTTTAATAATATAGTTGTACTTCCTTTAGGACCAGATGGTGGAAAGGATATAATTTGTGAAAAAAATAGTGAAAAATTTTATGTTGAATGTAAAAGATTTTCAATTTCTGATTCCATAACAGCCTTTGAAATTGAAAAACTATTAGGTGCAATGATTTGTGATAATATAAATAACGGAATAATAATAACTACAGGTACTATATCCGATGAAGCTAAATCTATTTTAAATAAAATAGAAAAACCCTATAATATTAGCATCATAAGTTCTAAAGATCTGGCTATTCCGTATACTGAATACGTTCTTAACCCTAATTAACATTTAGCTATCTCATTTTCCTCTCAATATATAAGGGATGTGTCATTTACTATGCACATCCCTTTTAATTTTACTTTTCTTTTCCTATAAACGTTACAGCTACACCTATAAGAGAAATTATTATAAATATGTAAAAGCTTCCAATGTATTGTGACTTAGAATAAACTCTTATTCCATCAATAATATTACCATTCCAACCTAAATCTAAAATAAAACCAATAATTAAACTTATAATTGAACTTCCAATAAATTCTCCTGAATTTACAATACTTGATGCTAGTCCACTATTTTCTATGTTGCAATAATTATTTATATCAGTAAATGCTACTATATGAGCCATAGCAAAAAATCCCATAAAAAAGAATATTATACTTAATTCAAATAATGTAGGCATTCCCTTTCTTATAAATAATATATAAATCCAAAATACAGAGTTTAAAATTGCTGCTATTCTTGGATAAATAATTATATTCTTTTTAAAAATCATTGTTGCCTTATCTACAAATAGCGAACCACAAACCAGTCCATATACTATAAATGCTACATAAAATGATGCTTTAGTTGTAGATACTCCATACACTGCAGTTAAATAATTTATTCCCCACAGGCCTGTAATTGTTGTAGTACATCCAACTAAGGTAAATAATACAAAAAAATTTCTCCAAGTTGCTTTTAATTTTAATACTTCTCTAATTGATTTAAATACATTAATCTTTATACTTTTAAGTTCTATTCCTTGTGGCTCAAAACCATATTCACGTGGAGAATTCTTAATATAAAACTTTATTATTATAGCTATTAAAACACAAATGCTACCCATTAAAATCACAGCTAGTCTCCATCCCATAAAACTTACTAAAATAGCTAATGGAAATGTTGCAATTACTCCCCCTAAATTTCCTATGAAAGATAACTTTCCAGATGCCTTCGTAAAATCATCTTTTTTAAACCATATAGTTTGAGCCTTTAAAACTGAAATAAATATAACTGATGTTCCAAGTCCAACTAATAATCTTCCTCCATAAGCTATTGTTACATTAGTTGCAATCCCTAATAAAATTGATCCTATTCCCGTTACCAATGCTCCATAATAACTTATTCTTTTATAACCTAAATAATCTAGTAATAACCCTGCAGGTATTTGCATAAATGCATATGTATAAAATGTAATTGAAGCAACATTTCCAAGTTCTGTTGCTGTTAATCCTAAATCTCTACTTAAATCTCCTGATATTACTCCAATAGCTCCTCTATGAAATAAAGACATCACAAATGAAATTGCCAATATACTCCATACTCTCCACTTATAAAAATTATAATTCACTTTTAACCTCCATATACTTCACTAATTTATATACTTTACTAATTTATATACTTTACAAATTTTATATTAATTTTATTAACAAATCAATTTTTGTAAAAAAATTCCCTATTTTCCATAACATAATGTTACAATAAATATATTAATATTTTTTTTATTAAGGAGATTATTTAATATGTATTCAAATTATATTTTCGATTTATATGGAACATTAGTAGATATTAATACAGATGAATCTAGCAAAGAGTTTTGGTACAAGCTTTCGTTATTCTATTCATTCAAAGGTGCTTTATATACGGCTGAAGAATTACAAACATCATATAATAATATGATAAAAACTAAATTACAAAGCTATACTAATACTAAATACCCTGACACACCACTTGAGCCTATTTTCAGTGAGTTATATAAACTTAAAGGAATTAATCCTTCTAAAGATCTTGTTATAGATACTGCTCATTTATTTAGAACATTATCAATAAAATATATTAAATTATATGATGGTGTAATTGAGCTATTAGAACTGCTAAAATCTAAAGGTAAAAATATTTATTTACTTTCTAATGCACAAAGAGTTTTTACTTTTTCAGAAATGAAAATGCTCGGAATTGAAAAATATTTTGATGACATTTTATTTTCTGCAGATTATGAAATATGTAAACCAGATATAAATTTTTACAATACATTAATAAAAAAGCATAACTTAGATATTAAAGATAGTATCATGATTGGAAATGATTATATTTGCGATATTGTTGGTGCAACTAATGCAGGACTTAATTCACTTTACCTACACTCTAATCTTTCACCTGAAATTAAAGGTCCTCTTACAAGCACCTATTCCATCATGAACATGGACATATCCAAAATATCCGAATTTATCATTGATAGTACGAAAAAATAAATATTAACTTGCATAAATTATATTAGTTTTATAACAATATATCTGGAAATAAAGAAAAAATAAATAGAATATATCCCAGGAATATTCTATTTATTTTTTTCCTATCATCATAAAGGCTCTTTACTTCTACATGCTTTCATTTGTAGTTATTACTTTATTACTTTCCTTAATATCTGGTACCTTCATCATAACAATACCACCTATAATAAATAAAATTATCAAACTTATTATTCCATTATTTGTTTTACCTGTTAATTGCGTAACTATCGCTACTAAGAATGGGCCTAATACTGCTGCAAATTTACCAAAAATACTATAAAACCCAAAATACTCTGCTGATTTCTCTTTTGGTACAAGCTTTGCAAAATATGATCTTGATATAGCTTGTATACCTCCTTGAGCTGACCCAACAAGCATTGCTAATATCCAAAAATCTAATACAGTTTTGATGAAGTATCCATAGCAGCAAATAAGAGCATAAGTTATTATTCCTGCCATTATTAGCTTTTTACCACCAAACTTTTCTGATAATTTTCCATAAATAATTGTAAATGGGAATGCAACAAATTGTGTTAGTAATAGTATTATTAGCAAGGAAATCATTGATATTCCTAAATCTGTACCATATGATGTTGCCATACTGATTATAGTATGAACACCATCTATATAGAAAAAGTATGCAATTAAAAATAACAATACTGCTTTATCCTTTTTTATATTCTTTAAAGTACTTCCTAAATCTTTAAATGAATTTTTTATAATATGACTTTGTTTTTCCACATAATATTTTTGATTAACATTCTTAACTAATGGTATTGTAAACACACCCCACCATATTGCTGTTATTAAAAATGTAATTTTACACACCAATGTTAAACTCATATTAATTAAACCACTTTGAGATAACAAAACTACAACTATACAAAGTATAAAAGGAATAGTACTTCCTATATAACCCATACCATATCCCATAGATGATACATAATCCATCCTATCTTCTGTTGTAACATCAACTAAAAAAGCATCATAAAATACATTTGCACCACAAAATCCCACTGTACTTATTGTATAAATAACTAGTAAAGCAATTGGGTTATTTTCTGGTACAAAAACCAATAATACTGTTGCTATTAATCCAATGAAAAAAAATAAATTAAATAATTTCTTTTTATTTCCTTTATAATCAGCTATGTTACCCAATATTGGTGCAATCATCGCTACAATAAAGGTTGCTATTGATATAGTATAACCCCATAATGCTGTAGATGTTGCAGAACTCATACCACCTTGCTCTGCTACTAATTTAAAATAAATTGGTAATATTGTAGATGTAATTGTCATTGAATATGCCGAGTTTGCCCAGTCATATAAAATCCAGCTTTTTTCCTCTTTGTTTACCTTGCTCATTCTCTTCCCCCTAAATATCTAATATTTTTCCCTCTGCCATACCATCTGTATCTTTTAAATCAATACCCAAAACTTTAGCAATTGTTGGTCCATGATTTATCAGCTTTCCATTTTCTAATACTACTCCACTTTTTATTCCTTTACCTGAAGCAATAAAAAATGTTTTATAATTATCCTTAGTAGGTAAATATCCATGTGATGCCATTATTTTATGCTTTATCTTAAAAGATTTATCCTTACTTAATTTTTCAATAATTTCACCAAATAAATCATCTATAAAATAATAACCTTCTCTAGCTTCAACCATAAAAATAGCATTTCTATCTGCTCCCAAATTACTTATTGACTCATTACTATAAATTTCTTCTATAGGACTATCTTTTTGATTTTTTAAATTATTTAATATTTCTTTTAATTTATTTATAGTTTCTTTATCATTTTTATTATTTAAATAAATATAACTACTCCCATCACAACTTTTTGCTATAGCCTTATAACTTTTAACTTTATTCTTTTTTACTTCTATAATATTATTTTTCACTAATATTGAATTTAATCTAATTACACTGCTAACATCTATTTGACTATGATCCCCTAGAGCAATTATTGTTGAATCGTTATATATTCCAGAAATTTTTAATACTTCAACTATTTCTCCTAATCTATCATCATGTCGTTTCAATGCTTCAATGATTTGTTGACTTTTAACACCATACTTATGTTTTTGACTATCAACATCTACTAAATGAAGTAATAATAAATTAGGTTTTAATTCTCTAATTGTTTTCTTTGCAACTTCCATTGCAAAATTATCTAAATATGGTTGATCTATTCCGCTTCTTAAGTATCCAAATCTTTTATTCATACTTAACTGATAAAATATACTTCCTGCTAAAGCTGACTTTACTGCTTGATTATCATATTTTTTAGTACAGCATATCTCTGGCATATTATAAGTTATTTTACTTCTTGCAGTTACAGGCCATAAAATAGAACAAGTCTTCATCCCATTTTCCTCTGCTAAATCAAAAATCGTATCACCTTTGATATATTTTCTATACCAATACCAATCCGGATTATAACTTTTAAAATCTAAGATAGTATTATTTATGACCCCATGATTTTTAGGATACTTACCAGTCACTATCGTTGCATGCGCTGGATATGTTAAAGATGGATATATACTTTCCACATTTTTAATTAATGATCCCTCCTTTATTAATTTTGAGAAATTGGGCAGCTTACTTAAAAAATCCAAATCTTCTTTTGATACTGCATCAAAAGATATAACAATTACATACTTTTTTTCCATTATGCCCTCCTAATATAAATCTACTTCATTATTGTTATATTCATTTTATTATAAAGTTAATTCTTTGTAAATTTTTTCCTTTTTTGAATATTATTCTCACTTTTATTTTGTATATAAAAAGCAATCCCTAAAACCAATAATTAATTGATTCTAGGGATTATTAATTTAAAACTTATTATATTTTCTTCTATTGCATATTCTAATTTTAAATTATTATCTTCCGCTAGTTTATTACAGATATATAATCCTAAACCGGAGCTTGTTATTCCTTCCTTCTTCAGAACAATATCATTACTATGCTTAACAAATGGATCAAATAAATTATCTTTTATTTTTTCTGGTATCTCATAAATCTCATTAGATACTTCAGTGATACATTTATAATCATCTTCATAAACTTTTACTGTAATTTCTTTTCCTGCTGTATATTTAATAGCATTATCTATGAGATTTACTATTATCGTATTAATATCCTCTTTATTAGAAACTATATTTATATTTTTAATATCGACATTTAATTTAATCTGAGCTTTTATTATTCTAATATTCATATCAGATATTTTACTATTGATAAGATTTCCTAAATCAAACTCTTCTTTAACTATACTTCGCTTTACTTCTCCTCTTGATATTTCAAGAATATTTTTTACAAGAGAATTTAATTTATTGCTTTCTTTAATGATTCTGTCTAATGCTCTATCTCTAAACGCTTCTTCTATTTCACATATATCATTATCTATTAATAATTGAGTATATCCACTTATTGCAGTTATTGGCGTCTTAAGTTCATGTGTTGCATTATTAAAAAACTCTCTACTTTTATTTTGCTCATTAATAATAACTTTCATTTGATCCTTTATTTCATTTTTCATAAAATTAAAGTTATTTGCTAGTACTGCCACTTCATCTTTAGTTTCAATTTTAATATCTTCTAACTCTTCTCCTTTACCAAATCTTTCTATAGCTTCTGATAAATTATTTAATGGTTTAGTAAGATTACTAATCATTCCACCTATTACAATTATTAACATTATAAAAATTGCAAACTGCCCAATAAATATAGTCATTAATATTTTTGTATTTTGATTATACTCTTGAAAGTAATTTCGCTGAACAATAATATTACCATAATAGTTTTCTTCTATGTATATGGGATAATTAAATGTCGCAATATATGAATTTTTTTCCTTTGTTAACATAAGCAAAGATTTCTTATCTTCACTTTCTTCTAATATTAAATTTACTTTTTTCTCACTTAACAAATTTCCTCTGCTCTTTAATATTTCATCTTTCTCTAACACTATCGCTACATAATTTCCAAACATATTGTACAATCCATCAACTACATTCTTAGCTCCTGATTCTACTTCTAAATTACTTTCACTATTATCAATTTGAAGCATAGCAAAATTTCTTGCTATAAACTTTATATTATTCATATTATCTTGTATGGTGCTTTCTAACTTATTATTAATTATAAAAAATATATACACACTAAGAAAAACATTTAATATCCCAACTATTACTATAGACCCTAATGTAACTTTTCCTCTAATAGTATTAAACATTTCATTTACCTCATAACATATCCAACACCAAATACAGTCTCTATTACAGTGCTATTTTTTTCCTCTCCAAGTTTTGCTCTAACTCTCCTAATATGAACATCAACAGTCCTTAAATCACCCTCATATTCCTCTCCCCAAACTCTATCTAATAAATCTTCTCTTGAAAATACTATATTTTTATTTCTATACAAAAAGCTTAGCAAATCAAACTCTTTTTTCTTTAATTCAATTTCTATTCCATCTTTATAAACTTTTCTATCACTTAAACTTATAAATAAACCTTTATCTAATATTTCCTGGGTAATATTAGACATAATATTACTATTTTTATTAACTCTTCTAAAAATACTTTTTATTCTTGCTGTTACTTCTCTTATTTCAAATGGTTTTGTTATATAATCATCTGCTCCTATTTCAATACCAAGAATCTTATCTATAACATCATTTCTTGCTGTTAACATTATTATAAAAGCTTTATCACAAATTTCTCTGCAAACCTGAAATCCATCTTTGTCTGGAAGCATAATATCCAAAAGAACTAAATCCGGTTTAAAAGTATGTACCATTTCAATAGCATCTTCTCCTTTATATACCCCTCTAACTTCATAACCTTCTTTTCTTAAGGCAAAGGTTAATATATCATTAATTGAAATTTCATCTTCTACAACCAATATTTTTTGATTTTCCATCTTGTCCCCTTATTCTTATTAATACATTCTAAAGTTTTACATATTAAGAATTATATCACATACACTACTTATTCTATATTTAATTTATAAATCTCATACTTAGATTCATATTCATTTCTATAATAATTAATCATTGTCTTTTCATCCTCATCCATAATCGCATAAAAACTACTCCCACTTTCTACTTCATACATATATTCCACAATATTATTTTTTACCCTACATAAGTAACTTTTTCCTTCCATAGAATTGTAATCACTTCTATTTATAATTAAGTATTTATCTGAATTTAAATTTGAAATAAAATAACTTATATTATTTTTATCTTTTTCAAATACGTTAATTTCTTTACTATCTAAATTAAATAAAACATGTTCTATTTCTTCTGCATTAAAATTGCCATACTCATCAATTTCATTTGGAATATATGTTTCTAAAATAATACTATTATCTAAAACTTTAGAATCCCAAACTCTAATCAATCTATTATCATAGTCAAATTTATAATATGGTTTTATATCATAAATATCATTATCAATATTTATTTCATATATTTCATTCTGAAAATAACCTCCAATTGCATAAAATTTATTATTCTTTTTACTATAAAATACATCTGCAATTACAGGAAATTCTAATGCACTTAATTCGCCTCCATAAATTATTGATTTCTTATTTTCTAAATCAAATAGAACCATTAAACTTTGTACATTATCATATGAACTATAATCAATTTTATCGTAATACCATCCAGAGTTATCATTTCCAGTTTCTTCATCCTCTGAACCACCATTTGTAATTACTCTATAACCATAATTATTATTTTCTTCTATTACATTATAGCTACCTGAAGACATCATGCCTTGATTATCTTCATTCGTTAAAAATTCAATATTTATATTTCCATTTTCATCTTTAACTGGAGTAGCCACTTTAATTTCTTCCTTCTTTGTAATATTTATTTCTGGCAATTTCATTCTTTCTCCAGTAGCATTGTCTACCATATAATAATTATCATCTTTTTTCCCACCCCAGCCGATAGCAACTCTATTTTTATAACTCATATCTATATATTCTTCATACCCTGATATTTTACTTACTTTTACTAAGCCTTCCTCCTCAGAATAATATGAATTATACATCTCTTCGTCAGTCCAATTATCTGATAATTTCACTATTACTCCATATATCTTATCTTCATAAATAAATCCAGGTTCAAAAGTGTACCCTTCTTCTAAGGGTATATTTAATTCTTCCTTTGTTATCTTTTGGGAATTTCTAATTTCATCCATTAATACATTATCATTTACTACTATTGTCTTATCTTTTTCTGAACACCCAGTAAAAGTAAATATAATAGTTAAAAAAAATATATATTTTCTCATATTATTCACCTCTTTAAGAAATTTATATTAGATTATCGTTGTAACATTCCAAGCACTTCTAATGCTTTACTTTATACTTAAATTATAGTTCCTACTTTTTACATACTATAGTTTACTTATTGCTAAATTGTTACGTATCAAAAATATTTTATATTCAATATCAAAAAGAGCACTGTATTTACAGTGCTCTCCTTAAGAACGCAAACTTAAATATTTCAAATTTGCTTATAACTTTTATTACTTAAACTAAATGTACTACATATTACTTGAACCTTGTTACTAAATAAGTTTACTTCCTTCTTTATCTTGAGTAAGCTTTCCAGCCTTCATAAGACCACCTAAAGCCATCTTAAAGTAATTCTTACTAGTTCCAAAAGTTGCTCTTATATCTTCTGGATTAGATTTATCATTAAACTCCATAAATCCACCATTCTTTCTCATATATGCAACTATCTTTTCTTGAAGTTCATCTCTTTCACTTAATCTAGTCTTTCTTGGAGTTAATCCAATTACTCCATCTTCATAAAGTCTTTTAACTCTTAATTTCATTTCATATCCAGGATGTACTTCATCATAATACTCATTAGGTAAAACTAGTCCTCTATACTTAGCATCAATTGCAACATTTAAAGTTCCTGATGGAGTCTTTGAAAATACCATTGCAGTAACTTCATCTCCAACTTTAAATGTTCCTTCTTCTGCAACTTCAATATAAGGTTCAACTTCTGTTGTAGCTGCAAGTCTTCCAGTTTTATCTACATATATGTAAAATAAATATTTTTTCCCTGTATGTAATTTATATCTTTGTTCTTTTAAAGGTACAAATATATCTCTATCTAATCCAAAATCAATAAATGCACCAAATTCCCCTTGATGTACTACTTTTAAGTATGCTACATCTCCTACTGTTGCTAAAGGCTTTTTAAAAGTAGCTATTGGTCTATCTTTAGAATCTCTATATATAAATACAGTAACTTCTTTACCAACTTCTACCCCCATTCCTTCTGCTAAAGACTTTGGAAGTAAAACATCTTCCTTGCTTTGTTTATCCATTAAATAAAAACCAAAGTCCTTTTCTCTCTCTACTATTAACGTATTGTATTCACCTATTCTTAACATATGTCCTCCTATTTTTTATATTTTTTACTTAAACTAACATAATTATCAGCAGAGCGTTGGATACTTTTAACTTCTGCTTCTGTTAATTGTCTTATAACCTTTGCTGGATTTCCTAAGATAAGAACACCATCTGGAAAATCTTTTCCTTGAGTAACTAAGCTCCCTGCCCCTATAATAGTATTCTTTCCAATTTTAGCATTATTTAATATTATTGACCCCATTCCTACAAGTACATTATCAGCTATATTACATCCATGAATAATTGTTCCATGACCTATTGTTACGTTCTTTCCTATAATACACGGTGAATTCACATCTACATGTACTACTGAATTTTCTTGAATATTAGTATTTTCACCAATAACAATATTATTCATATCACCTCTAAGCCTAGTTCCAAACCATATATTAACATTTTCTTCAACATTAACTTTTCCTATTATATCAACACTTTCAGAAATGTATGTATTTTCATTTATTCTAGGAGTAACTCCCTCAAAATCAATAATCATATTATTCAAACTCCCTTATCTTTGAAATTTACCATAAAGTTTCACTTTATTTTATCACCCTTTATAATTATTGTCATTATTTTAATGTATATAATACTATATATAAGTAAGTAATAATTTTTGAGGCGAATTTGTGGGTAAAAGTAAACATAAAAACAAAGTTAATTTTGATCAAAATAAATTAAAATATTATTATGGTATTCCTCACTGTCATTCAAGCTATTCAACTGGGAAGGGTACACCATTAGATTTATATCAATTTGCAATCAAATGTAAATTAGACTTCCTATTTGTAACTGACCATAATGATTTTCTATCAAACAAAACCTCTGTAAAGGATAATACTTTAACAAGATGGAATGCTACAAATTACTATGCTAATAAAATAAAAAAAAGCGAGGATTATTTTCTTCCTATTGTTGGGTTTGAATGTAAAACCATTCCTTATGGTGATTTTAATATAATAAACCCTTCTAATTACTTTACAGGTAGTATAAAAGACCTAAGACTATTAACTTTATGGATGTTAAATAACAATCAAGCTTTTATAATAATCAATCATCCACATAAAGAAGTTGGAAAACTTCGATATAGTGAATTCTTTAATAAAATAATAACATCTATAGAAGTGTATAATGGTAATCCCGCAAGTAAATATACAAAACATGAAAAATACTATTACCAATTACTTGATGATGGTTGGAAATTAGGTGCTATTAACGGGCAAGATAATCATAGACTTAATTTTGATCAAGCAGATTATCTTACAGCATATATTGCAAATGATTTATCAAAGAATTCATTAATTGATGCTTTTAGAAGCCATAGAACATATTCTACTGAATCAAGATTTTTAAAACTTCATTTCACAATTGATGAAACATTTATGGGTGAAACAATCTCAATATATTCACCTAAAATAAAGTTTTCTATTTTTACTGAAGATATTCGATATAAAATTAAAGAAATACAAATTCTTTCAAACGGAGGTACTATAATAAAAAAAGTAGATGATATAAATTTAAATAGTATAAAATATATTTATGAACACCAAAACTCTCCAAAAGAAACTTGGTATGTAATAAAAGTCTTACAAGAAGACAATAAAACTGCTGTAAGCTCACCTATCTTTATTAATCATTTAAATGTTAATCACATTTAAAAATAATAAAAGCGCCTTTAAATGGCGCTTTTATTATTTCTTATTATTTGTGTTATTTTGTGCATTATTCAAATGCTTAACTCTATTTGGCTTAGCTTTTGGTCTTATTTCTATCTTTTTCTCTTTTTGCTTTGGTCCACCAGTTGTAACAATATCCATAAACCATAAAAAGAAAGTAACTGTTAATATTGTTAATAAAAATGATACCCATACAATATTTTTACCTAAAATAGCAGGCATAAATATTTGTAAAATAAATAATACTATTGCAATTCCTAGTGGTATATATTTATTTATTCTAACTTTAGAAAATACATATTTTCTACCTAAAAACATTACACCAAATACTATAGCTAATAAAACTAAAAAATATAATAGTGTTCCTAAAAAATTCGCCATTAATCGTTCTCCTTCCTATTATCTTTCTACTATATATATTACTGTCAAATTTACATATTTTCAAGACGCTTTTATTTCCATATATTGATAATTTATTAATGTTATTATTCTTTTTTATAATAATATTACTTTAATGCTTCATTTTTTATGTAAAATTTGATAAAATATATTAAAGATATTATAAATTTATTAAAGGGGTGTTATTATGGGTTTAAGCCAAGCCTATCAACTTGATGATTTAGATCTTCAAATTTTAGATATATTAATAAAAGATTGTAGAACGCCATATTTAGAAATCGCTAGATTATGTCATGTAAGTGGTGGAACTATTCACGTTCGTATGAAAAAAATGGAGGAGCTTGGAATAATAAAAGGTACAAAAATACTTTTAAATCTTCCTAAGCTTGGATATGATGTTTGCTGCTTTGTTGGTATTTACATCGATAAAACATCATCATTCTCTGAAGTTTTTGACGAAATGTCTAAAATTAAGGAAGTTGTAGAATTACATTTAACAACAGGAGATTATTCTGTATTTGCTAAAGTTATTTGTAAAAATATAAGCGATCTTCAAGACATATTATTAAATAAAATAAATGTAATTTCAGGAATTCAAAGAACTGATACTATAATTTCCTTAAATCAACCTATTGATAGAAATATTTCTATTTAATAAAACGGAATAATATTTTAAAGTAATACAGTCTTCTCATGAATATATATGACTCTTTTGGAAAAGATAAGTATGTTATCAAAACTAAAGGAGTTGTTTTTTTATGAAAATTTTAGATACTATAGTACTTTGTCTGGTTATCATTGGTTCTGTTAACTGGGGATTAATAGGCTTCTTCCAATTTGATCTTGTAGCAGCAATCTTTGGTGATATGACTATGTTTAGTAGAATAATCTATGCGATAATAGGTATCTGTGGATTATATGCTATTTCATTTTTTGCTAAAGATAGGTTTATAAAAAAATAAGTTAGTTAATATGTATAATAAAAAATAACTGGATTATATTCAAAAATTAATATAATCCAGTTATTTTTTCACCATTATATGCTGATTAACAATTTGTTATAACTCTTTAATTATTTCAAATAAATCTAGAGCTGCCTTTCTTGGTCCTTGTTGCTCTTTTCCTTTAATACCTAAGCAAGTTTTTATTTGTCCGACTTTTACATTTCCATTAAACATAGTATTAAAATACTTCTCTATCAATATGTCTGTTTCTTCTTGCTTTTGTGCTGGTCCAAATGGATTTGCGAAATAACTTTGTACCATCCCTTCTTCAGTTGTAGTTCCTTTGGCCATTCTTGGTCCTGTTTTAAATAGTTTTTTTGCATCTTCTACATTATCAAAATAATCTATAGATTTTTCTCCTTCTGAAACATCAGTAAAATTATTAGCATATAATAATACATCAATTTTATATCCTTTTACTATTTCACTATAAGGTGAAACTGGCATTACTAACCTTGCATTAATCTTATCCGGATTCATAAATATACTTCTATCTATTTCTCTAAATGCATATCCTTGAGCTAAATCATCTAATCTAACAAAAGCTCCTATTTCTGTACCATAGCCATAAACCTCACCATTAATTTCCTTAAATGTTCCCATATCATCAAAAATTACAGTCATATTACTTATATACTCTTCACTCATTGTTCTAAATGCTTCAAGGCTTTCAGATTTACCTGCCCCACTATCCCCCATAATCACAACATTTGCATGTTTTCCATTTTTCATTTGTATATTAACCATAGCTCCATGTATAGGTAAATTTCCTCTTTTAATCATTATTAAATTATGCAATGTCAAAATCATTTTTTTCATATATCCAAAATAATCTATTTCTTCTGAATAATTAACATAACCTAGCATAATATTATTTTCATCATCATCATAAAAAACAGTTTTTAATTCTTCTCCATCATTTATACCAAATACATATATAATATCTGGTCTTCTACCCCTACATTCTTCCTTAGTCGCTACTTCAAATAAATTACACAATGTAATTCCATGATTCATATAATCTCTATGAAAATAAACATAAGCTATTAATTCACCTACTTTAATAGGACAACAGAACCAATGATCCTTATTTATATGTGTATACTTTAATGGATTTTCTTGTACTTCTGTAAACATTCCATTTCTAGTATTTTTCTTTGGATAAGTAATAAATGGTGGTTCTAGTAAAATGCAATCAATAAAATTTATATCCTCTAAAATTTCATATCCTCTTGGGATTGGCCATAGTAACTTATTAATCATAATGCTACAATTTCCACCAGCCGTAAGTTGTCTAAATACTAAAGGATATCTACCTAATACATTTTGCTCAATTTTTCTGTAAAACTTTAATATTAGCTTTTCAAAAGATGAATTTGCTTCGGTAAAGTTCATAGCAGCAAGTCCTTGACTAATTTTATCATTTTGTATTATCGTATATCTTTCTAATCTTCTCCAAAATAAATAAAAATCTTCAATTACCTTAATGAAATCTTCTTTACTTCCTAATAGCCCCTCATATTTAGGATTAAACTCCACTATCTCCTTTACATCCATTATTGTTAACCATTTAAACACTTGAGTCATATCTTCTCTTAATCTTGATAAATCAGTAGTATTTAATGAGCTTACTAAATATCTGTATGATAATGTTCTTTTCTTTTCTGCTTTTTTTAGATAAACACTTAAAACTCTTCTAAAGCCTTCACTCTCTAATAAGCTTTCAAAATTATTACAATATCTAGCCGAAAAATTCATCAATACTTTATCATTGCTTATTGAAAATTCTTTTTTCATATTTCTCCCCCTAATTATTTTTTTCGATCTGTTAAGTTATATGAACATTGCTCTTCTCAACCTAAGGAAATACAATA
>OGXC01000329.1_pt1 | contig 41247 bp, 38 predicted proteins | sample 1576201 | NCBI WGS metagenome assembly OGXC01 (sample SAMEA3541562, study PRJEB24748) | human gut metagenome | biome: human gut; feature: human-associated habitat; material: faeces | place: China | collected 2012 | reverse complement strand
CCAACATCGGCTGCATCTTCACCGGCAAGAAGGACGGCAAGGAAAAGACCTACTATATTTATAATGTGTGCGACCATCAGGAGTGCTACAAGGAGGTCGGCTCTCAGGCCATCAGCTACACCACCGGCGTACCGGCCATGTGCGGCGCACTGATGCTGCTCACCGGCAAGTGGACCACCAAGGGCGTGCACACTGTGGAAGAGTTTGATCCGGACCCGTATCTGGACGCTCTGGACAAGTACGGCCTGCCCCGTTCCGAGAGCCACAGCCCGGCGCTGGTGGACTGATGCGGCTGGCCGATACCCGCCCGCCCTTTGCGGGCCTTGCAAACCTTTCTTGGGAAGCGCTTGCCTCTCTGCCCACCCCCTGCTACCTGCTGGACGAAGGGCAGCTGCGCTGCAACGGCGAACTTCTGCTGGGGGTGCAGCAGCGCACCGGCTGCAAAATTCTGCTGGCGCAGAAGGCTTTTTCCAACTTTAATGTTTACCCGGTGCTGGCTCCTTATCTGGCGGGCACCGAGGCCAGCGGCCTGTACGAGAGCCGCCTTGGCAAAGAAGAGCTGCCGGAAAAAGAGAACCATGTGTTCTGCGCGGCCTACCGGACAGACGAGTTCGCGGAGCTGCTGCAGTACGCCGACCACATCGTGTTCAATTCGCCCAGCCAGCTGGCAAAGTTCGGCCCGGCAGCAAAGGCGGCGGGCAAGAGCGTGGGCCTGCGGCTGAACCCGGAGTGCTCCACGCAGGAAGGCCATGCAATTTACGACCCCTGCGCCCCGGGCAGCCGCCTTGGCACCACCCGCGCCCAGTGGGATGCCGCCGTGCAGGCAGACCCGGCCCTGCCCGAATTACTGGACGGACTGCACTTCCACACCCTGTGCGAGCAGGATGCCGATGCACTGGCCCTGACGCTGGCGGCGGTGGAAGCAAAGTTCGGGGGTCTTCTGCCCCGGATGAAGTGGCTCAACTTTGGCGGCGGGCACCATATCACCCGCCCCGGCTACCGCCTTTCCACGCTGGAACAGTGCATTACCGAAACACAGAAAAAGTACGGCGTGCAGGTGTATCTGGAGCCGGGCGAAGCATGGGCGCTGAACGCCGGGTATCTTGTTACCACTGTGCTGGACACTTTGCAAAATGGCGAGACGAGCCTTGCCATTCTGGACATGTCTGCGGCCTGCCACACCCCGGATGTGATCGAGATGCCCTACCGCCCGCCGCTGCTGGATGCCGGAGACCCCGGCGAAAAGCCGTACCTCATCCGCCTTGGCGGCCCCACCTGCCTTGCCGGGGATGTGGTGGGCGACTACAGCTTTGCCTCCCCGCTCACCGAGGGGCAAAGGCTCATTTTCGGCGATATGGCCATCTACACCACCTGCAAGAACAACACCTTCAACGGGATGCCGCTGCCGCCCATCTGGGCAATGGACGAAAACGGCACCTGCCGGGAGCTGGTGAAGTTCGGCTACAGCGATTTCAAGATGCGGCTGGGACGTGCAACGGATTAAAGTATGACCCTTACGGCAAATCTGTATTCAGTCAAAAGACAGTCTGTATCAAAACCGCCCAAAATGCACGCTGTTCAAATACAGTTTCTTTTTATCATCTGACGAAAATTTAAAAAAATTCATATTCAGCCTAGACAAGTTCCTTTTCATGTGCTAAAACAATGCTAAGAAACCCGCAACGATGCAGGATCTGAGGATCACTGCGCCGTTGCGGGTTTTTCTTGTTTTATCTGGGAAAGTGTTAAGAAATAATAGAGGAGGCAATTCTTATGAAGGCATTCATTTCGCGTCGTGATTTCCTGAAAGCGGCAGGCATCACCGCCGCAGCAGCAGCTTTGGCAGGCTGCTCTTCTTCTGGCGGTTCCGCAAGCGGCTCTTCTGCAGGCGGCAAGACCATTAAGATCGGCGTGTTTGAACCGGCTTCCGGTGATAACGGCGCAGGCGGCAAGCAGGAAGTGCTGGGTGTCGAGTATGCCAACAGCCTTGCTCCCACCGTGGAGATCGGCGGTGAGACCTATAACGTGGAGCTGGTGGAAGTGGATAACCAGTCCAGCACCGATAAGGCCGTGACTGCCGCACAGGAGCTGGTCTCCAAGAAAGTCTCCATCGTGCTGGGCAGCTACGGCTCCGGTGTTTCCATTGCAGCCGCTCCCACCTTCCAGTCCGCTTCCATCCCGGCCATTGGCTGCTCCTGCACCAACCCCGCCGTGACTGAGGCCAACCCCTACTACTTCCGTGTCTGCTTCCTTGACCCGTTCCAGGGCTCGGTCATGGCAAACTTTGCAAAGGATGAGTTCAGTGCTGCCAACGCCTACGTGCTGAGCATGCTGGGCGAGGACTACGGCTCCGGTCTGGCCACCTACTTCGTCAACGCTTTTGAGGATCTGGGCGGCACTGTTACCAGCGAGCAGTTCCCCGAGGGCACCTCGGACTTTTCCGCCTACATCCAGAACGCCATCAACGCCGGTGCAGATGTGATCTTTGCTCCCTGCGCTACCACATATGCCGCCCAGATCATCACACAGGCTGCTTCTGCAGGCTTCGACAAACCCATTACCGCAGGCGACACATGGGAGTCCAGCGTTATTCTGGATGCCCAGAAGGGCACCAGCGTGCAGGTGTATTGCTCCACCTTCTTTGATGAGAACGATGATTCCGGCGCAGCCAAGGAGTTCGTGACTGGCTTCAAGGAGTGGCTGAACGCCGACAGCCAGAAGCTGACCAACAACGGCGGCAATGACATCGTGGCAGCTGTTTCTGCACTGGGCTACGACGGCTACATGGTGGCTCTGGAAGCCATCAAGGCAGCAGGCAGCACCGACGGCACCGCCATCCGCGATGCTCTGTACGGCGTAAACTACGACGGCGTGACCGGCAACATCACCTTTGACCAGACCACCGGTGATGCCAACAAGGATATGGCTTACATCAAGAAAGCTGCCGACGGCGCATTTGAGTTCGTCAAGACTCAGAGCGTGGAAGGCTGAACAAAACTTTAAACTCCCTCAGTCAACGCCTGACGGCGTTGCCAGCTCCCTCAACGAGGGAGCCTTTTTGTAGCTTTCCGGCAGGTTTGGCCCCCTTTGGGAGGGGGCTGTCACCGGAGGGGGCTGGAGGAGTTTATTTTATTAAAAGTTGTAAGAAATGGAGGGTTCCCCTTATGGCTGCAAAGTTTCTGCCCTATTTGCTGGCAGGTATCTCGGTGGGCGGCCAGTATGCATTGATCGCCATTGGCTACACGATGGTGTACGGCATCCTGCGCCTGATCAACTTTGCTCACGGCGATATCTTTACCGTAGCCGGTTTTCTGATGGTGTACGCTACTGCTTCCCTTCCGCTGACCATTTCCATCCCGCTGGTGGTGGTGGCAACGGTACTGCTGGGCATCGCAGTGGAAAAGATCGCCTACAAACCCCTGCGCACTGCGCCGCGCATGTCGGTAATGATCTCCGCGATCGGTATGTCCTACCTTTTGCAGAACTCCATGTGGTATGTCACCGGCGGTCTGGCCAAGCAGTACCCTGCCCTGCCGTGGATCAGCGACACCGTCACGGTGCTGGGCTGCCAGACCAAGCGGGTGACGGTGGTAACGCCGTTCCTCGTCATTGTGCTGGTGGCAGCACTTGTTACCCTGATCCAGAAGACCAAGATCGGCATGGCCATGCGCGCCGCTTCCCGCGATTTTGAGACCGCCCAGCTCATGGGCATCAAGATCAACAATGTCATCTCCTTTACCTTTGCGGTGGGCAGCTTCCTTGCGGCCATCGGCTCCATGATGTATTTTTCCAACTACACGGCAGTCACCCCCACTGTGGGTGCCATGCCCGGCCTGAAAGCCTTTGTGGCTGCGGTGTTCGGCGGCATCGGCTCCATTCCCGGTGCGGTGATCGGCGGCTTCATCATCGGCATCTGCGAGAGCCTTATTAAAGGTGCAGGCGCTACCACCTTCAGTGATGCGTTCACCTTTGCGCTGCTGATCGTGGTGCTGGCCGTCAAGCCTACCGGCCTGTTCAGTGAAAACCTGACCGAGAAAGTGTGATGACCATGAAACAAGAGAAAAAACGCATCTATCTCCGGGCCGCACTGGCACTGGCCGCTCTGCTGGTGGTGCTGCTGGCACTGGATAACCTGAGCTTTGTGCCCTCCATGCTGCTCACCGTGCTGCGCAAGGGTGCCATCTATGCACTGGTGGCTGTCTCCATGAACCTGCTGAACGGCTTTACCGGCCTGTTCAGTCTGGGTCAGGCAGGTTTTATGCTGCTGGGTGCCTACACCTACGCCATCCTCACCATTCCCTCCGCTTCGCAGAAGTCCATCTATCAGCGCTATGCAAACGGCGGCATCGGTTTCTCCATCCCGGAGCTGCTCTCCAAACCTCTGGGCGGCTTCGGCCTGCTGCTGGGTGTTGTGTTCTGCCTGATCCTGGCCGGTTTTATCGCAGCGCTGTTCGCCTTCCTCATCGGCCTGCCGGTGCTGAAGCTCAAGAGCGATTATCTTGCCATTGCTACACTGGGCTTTGCCGAGATCATCCGTGCCGCCGTGGTTTACGAGGGCTTTGGCCCGCTGACCAACGGCTCCAACCTTCTGTACGGCTTTACCAGCTTTGCCAGCTTCAACCTTTCGCTGGGCGGCACGACCCTGCATCTGGAGACCGTGATGCCTTTCCTCTTCTCCGGCATCTGCATCGCCATCATTCTGCTGCTCATCAACTCCACCTATGGCCGTGCCTTCAAAGCCATCCGTGATGACGAGATCGCTGCCGAAGCCATGGGCATCAACCTTGCCAGCCACAAGCGCATGAGCTTTATCATCAGCAGCTTCTTTGCCGGTATCTCCGGCGCAATGCTTGCCATGTATCAGGCCAGCGTGCAGGCCACCACCTTCAAATCCAGCATGACCTACGAGATCCTGCTGATCGTGGTCATTGGCGGCATTGGCTCGGTGTCCGGTTCCATCATCGCGTCCTTCCTGTTCATCGCCAGCTCCGAATGGCTGCTGCGCTTCCTCGACAACGAGACCTGGATCGGCGGCTTCCGTGTGCCGCTGCTGCGTTCCGGCTTCCGCATGGTGGTGTTCAGCATCATCATTATGGCGGTGGTGCTGTTCTTCCGCAAGGGCATCATGGGCGACCGTGAATTGTTCCAGAAAAAGCCCGCATCCACTGCAAAAGCTGCCAAAAAGGAGGCGCGTTCCAAATGAGTGAAAACGTATTGACCATTGAAAACGCCACCATGCAGTTTGGCGGCGTTGTGGCTGTGGACAATCTGAACCTGAAGGTGGATAAAGATCAGATCGTCTCCCTCATCGGCCCCAACGGTGCCGGCAAGACCACCGCGTTCAATATTGTTACCGGCGTGTATGCACCCACCAACGGCGCGGTGTGGTTCGAGGGACGCAAGATCATTGAGAACACGCCCCACGGCAAGATGAAAAAGCTCTATAAGGGCCAGAACGCGAGCAAGTATTCCCACATGATCGCCCCCACGCCCGATAAGATCACCCAGATGGGTATTGCCCGCACCTTCCAGAATATCCGTCTATGGAAGAGCCAGACCGTGTTTGAGAACGTGCTCATCGCCAAGCACTGCCGCCGCTCGGCCAACCTGCTGAGCGCTGCCTTCCGGCTGAATGCAGACGAGGAAAAGCGCCAGCGCGAGGAGTGCGAAAACCTGCTGCATGTGCTGGGACTTGAGGATGTGCGCAATGAACTGGCTACTGGCCTGCCCTACGGCCTGCAGCGCCGGGTGGAGATCGCGCGCGCGCTTGCCACCGAGCCGAAGCTGCTGCTGCTGGATGAGCCTGCTGCCGGTATGAACCCGCAGGAGACCGAAGAACTGACCGCCTTTATTGACCGCATCCGCACCGATTTCAGCCTGACTGTGTTCATGATCGAGCACCACATGGATCTGGTGATGGATATTTCCGACCGGGTCTATGTGCTGGACTTTGGCCGCTTGATCGCCGAGGGTACGCCCGCCGAGGTGCAGAACGACCCGCGGGTGATCGACGCTTATCTGGGGGTGGACGAAGATGCTTGAGATCAAGGATTTACATGTTTCCTATGGCGGCATTCAGGCCTTGCGCGGTGTGTCGCTGAACGTGCCGGACGGCAAGATCGTTACCCTGATCGGTGCCAACGGCGCAGGCAAGTCCACCCTGATGCGCACCATTTCCGGCCTTGTAAAGGCACAGAGCGGCTCCATTTTGTGGAACGGGCAGGAACTGCTGGGCAAGCCCATCGACCAGATCGTGGCCAGCGGCATTGCCATGTCGCCGGAGGGCCGCCGGGTGTTTGCCGACCTGACTGTGCTGGAAAATCTGAAGATCGGCGCATACCTGCGCAAGGATAAGGCCGAAACCGAGAAAGACCTTGAGTGGGTGTACAGTCTGTTTCCCCGCCTGAGGGAGCGCAGCTGGCAGAGCGCCGGTACCCTTTCCGGCGGCGAACAGCAGATGCTGGCCGTGGGCCGCGCCCTGATGAGCAAGCCGAAGCTGCTCATGCTGGACGAGCCGAGCCTCGGCCTTGCACCCATCGTGGTGCGGGAGATTTTTGATATCATCCGCACCGTGAACCAGCAGGGCATCACCGTGCTGCTGAACGAACAGAACGCCAACATGGCCCTGAAGGTGGCCGATTACGCCTATGTGCTGGAGACCGGTACCCTGACCCTTTCCGCCACGGGTGCTGAACTGCTGACCAATGAACATGCATAATTTAAAACCGCAATCCAATTCAATTCTGGATCTTCTTTAACCTTCATTGTCCGTTCAATAGCCTTCAAGTAATAATCTCGTCCTTGTTCATGCAAACCTTGTCTAAAACAAATTAATCCTTGTGTTGCTTCAATACAGATTTGTATTTTTTCAGGAATTCCATTTATATTCTTTGTTTTAATAACCATTTGCTGTGCTTCATTAACTTTGTTTTCTAAAGCATAAATATAAGCTAAATTATTTATCAATACAGGGTCTAGACTATTAGAATTTATACCTTTTTGTAAAATCCTCTCTGATAAACTAAAATCTTTAAGATGTGTACTTGCTATATGGAATGCAAATAATATCGGAGTTCTTGCAAAGGGTAAATCTAATGACCACTCATTCGCATTATATAATGCTTGTAAATAATTACCTTTCTGATATTCAAACAAAGCATTTGCCTCGAAAAAATTATATGCTGATTTCAACAAATTGGTGTCAAAATTTAAATTTAAATCATTATTATTAGCCCATTGAATTTGAGCTATAGAGTTGTCATTAGGTGCTCTGAGTGCCTTATTGAATAATTTCCTACTTTTTTTAAAACTTCCATTAACAAACTCCAAAGTAGCAATAGCTGATGACAACTCTGATGTGCTAAAATTACTGTGATTATCTGAATCTAGTAGAATTAACGATTTCTTTATTGAATTTTGCGGCTTATTCAAAATCATACTCAATGAAATCTCAGGAGCGAGCAACCATGGATCATTCATTTGTGTACATCGTTTTAGCAATCTATATGCTTTCTCTACTTCTCCCATATGTAGAAATAATCTAACAGCAGATCTTAAAACAAAACGATTGCATGGAGCCAAATACAGAGCTATATTCATTTTATCAGTAGCTTGTTCATATAATCCTAAAGAGATATAAAGCCGTGCTAATTCAACATAAAGAATAGAGTTTGTGGGATATTTACGAAGCAATACTTTATAATAATGAATGTGTGAATAAATATGGCTCAAATCGTTGTTTAAATGAAAAAGTTCATTAGGGATATCAATGTCGTATCTATTCTCATCTTTCCTTGATAATACAATATCTGCAACATTGTATAATATGTCAGTAGCTTCATTTTTATGATTTATGACAAAAGTTGCAACTTCAATAGTCTCTTCTGTATCAGTTTGTGAGTTGCTAATAGCAGCACTCAAAAAGTCCCCTGCATATGCCATGTTCTTATTATTACGCCAATCGCTATAATATTCATTCAATTCATATTTTGTACGATTGTCTTGAGAATATTTATCATTGGCATTATTTAATTCCCCCAACAATATAGTCCTATTAAAACTTCTCCAGTTAGGTATAACCCTTCTATCTTTATTATCAAATATTGCAGCCATTTTATTTTAGATTAAATATTTCTATTTCAGCCTTTCTCCTTAACAAATCTAGTTTTTGCACAAAACGCTCCAAACTATAGTTATTTCCTTTTGCTTTAATATTTTTGGGATGTCCTCTTTTTATTGGATCAGGATTACAAAGATAACCTATTATTTCAATTAGTTCCTTCTTAAGTGATTCAAATGGGATGTGTTTTTCAATATTCTCCAAAATATTACAAAAAGCTAGCTGTAAATATTCTTTCAATTTATCCATATTTCTTCCTCGCCAAGTTAAATTTATTTCTGCTTGTAATAATGCAGTCATGCATAAACCTGTTATATAATATGTTATTAAACTTCCTAATAAGTAACAGTCTATAGCATAATTACGTTCATGCCATTCTAGATGTATATGAGAATTAAACCAAACTTCAGGAGGAGCATATGTATTATCTCCAGAAAAAGGCATTTCATCATATGGACCATGCAATGTTGGACACATTGATCTACCTAAATCTCCAATTTTCGATTCTGTATTGAATAACAGAACATTCGATGGCTTGATATCTTGATGTGAAACATTAATAGAATGAAGCTGTTTAATTCCTACGGCAATATCATGTAATGATTTCAATTTCCAAGCAAAGTCTAATGCATTAGAGTATTGCAATTTTTGTCTTATATCTCCAGTAGCCATTTCAAAAATTAGGTAGGGAACAATGGGAAAAGTATATCCTGAAAGTACTTCTTCACCTGCTGCAATAACACATGAAACTTTCGAAGTACCATGAGAAATGCAATATTCAGATAATTTTTTCTCATATTGAAAAGCTTTTGTCATTTCTTCCATATATTCCATAAACGTTTTACCTCCACCAATACAGTTGATAAAACCATTTACATTAAAAGCTTTCATAAAGTATTTTTTTCCTTCTTTCTCAACAATATAACATACAGAGAAAGTACCTCCAGTATCTCCCGCTTTTTTTTCTTTCTTTTCAACTACACGCCATCCTTCCTGTAGTGTTCTATTTAATAAATTGTGTGCGGCTATGTCTTCCATTTTAATTTAAGAGTTAATTTGTTCATAATTAAGCTACAAATTTAATTATTAAAAACAAATAACAAATATAATCTTTCATTTTTTGTGTCTACACTGGGGAATAGCATTTTCTTAAAGGAAGATTTTAATGCAATATATATTTATTTTAAAGTTAAATAAATATGCAAAATACCATAAATCAACATTTGCAGGTTTATCATTCATAGCGCCTATAGAGTTTGCTAATAATGTATAAACATAAAAAACACCAATCTTTAATAAGACTGGTGTTTCATTTTTACCCCTCTATTATTGTTTTATGTATGTAATTACCTCTCCTTCACCTTCTTCATCCATATCATCAACCAAAACTAATTTAGATCCTGTTAGCTCCCGAACGTGCATTGAATAAACATCAACTTCTCCGTCGCTATCTTCTTCCCATATCCAAGTAAAGACTTTACTATTTTCGTCATAAGTATATCTGAAATTGTCTACTCCGTCTTTATCTAATTGACCATTAGTATAATTAGCACTTGAACCTGTACCGTTTTCATTAATAGTCATTACTTCTTTATATTCCATAGAGTTCTTATTCTCTATATTCACCCAAGTACCTACTAATGGAGAATTATTTTCATTTTCATCATTATCGTCACTACTGCAAGCAACAAAATTCACACTCATAATCACGGCAATTATTGCCATTCCAATAAATCTTAATGTTTTCATTTTAAAATAGTTCTAATTATTTACTTACTAGGATTAACTTCGTTATCATCTAAATCACCTCCATTAAAGCTCATATCAACATTCTCACTTTCCATTGAAGTATCTTCTTCCTTAACCCCTAATGAAGAATCTGTACTGCTACCATTTACATTTATGTTAATAGTAGTCATCACATTACGTTTAGCCGTTACTACCTTCTCAAATGTTTGAGTTGCTCCGTTACCTCGTACCCACATCAATTTTATCGTGAAATCTTCTGTATACTTTTCAACTTCCCAACATCTATAAACATCATAAAATGTATACATAGAGGACATTTCTACAGTATCTTCGTTTGATGATATTTTAATATTAGGATTAATACTATAACTATCAACAGAAAGCGTGCCGTCTGTTGGAGGTGTTACGACAAATTTAAATCCAAATGCTGTACGCTTCAAATCAATATTAGCAACTCCTTCTTTTGTTGGTACGTAATCAATAAGTTCACCATAAAACCTATCTGTCTTGGGATAACGACAAATACCATATCTATCATCAATGTTTATTGTACCTTCCCGTAATCCAACAAAACGAGCGTAGGTAGTAGTGGATATATTAAACTTATTTTCTAAAGTAACACCACTATAATAGCCATTGACATAGTTTTTATGAAATGGTGCATAATATTCGATATTACCACTAATTTGTTGTTTATAATACAATGTATCAACATCATTCTGCACCATAGAACACTCAAATTTATACTTATATCCTCCAATCAAAGATATAGTCATATCTTCAATATTGTCAAATAATCCATAAGCATAATTCTGATATGATGAATTATCATCTTTCTTGTAATACACGTTAATACCATATATTTTCTTACTAATAACTTCGGTTCTACTCAATGGAGTTTCAGAAGTTGAAATAAACTCACCCCCTAAATCGAATGATATAGTGTAAGTCTCTTGTTCGTTTTCTTCCTGCTCCTTGGACAGTAATTCATCCTCATTATTACTACAAGAGAATAGAGTGCCACTTCCTACAAGAAATAAACCTATTAATCTGAATATCTTCATTATTGCATAATATATTTTGCTTCTATGTTCCTTATAGAAAGCAATTAATAATAATGGATTAGTGTGAGGAACACAGCGAAAACTGCACACTAAATAAGTATTGCTACTTTAAAGATTAGACTATCTGTTTCTTATATATATGTATTGTAGTCGATGTTCCCTATCGACTGTTATACAATGAAAAAAGCGTGGGAACTATCGAATATTATCATCATGAGGCTCTGGACTGCCCTTGCACAATAATAAACAATAGCCCACGCCAAACGATATATAGACTATCTTAACAAGATAGGTATATAACATTGACGTGAGCGTTCTTGCCTACTATCCCGTGCAAGTGAAATTGTCCAGATTTCATGATAGGATAATATTTAAAACGCTCTTCGTTAACTAATATGTCCTTTCAGCCCCAACACATTAGGTATCTGAAATTGGTACAAAGTTACAAAAAGCGTTTGTAATAGCAAGAACTATTGTTTATTAAAAGTTGAGGGCTATTTCTGCTTTATAAATTTATGGTAGTGGAAAAATTCAAGACTCCCCATATAAAAACTAAATTTCTGAATTTTTCCACCCCACCGATATTTCATGCTTATGGCTTTATAAACTGATTTTTAATCCGTTGAACGGTGGAAATACCAATACTTTGTAGCTTAGCTATATTTCTGATTGAATAGCCTTTTCTTAGTAAAGCTATGACTTCTTTATATTCTTCTTTCTTCTTATCATTCGTTTTGATTGAACCTGTCTTTCTGCCAAGTTTACCACCTTTGGCGATATAATTTGCCCTACCACTATTCAAACGGTATTGAATATTACTTCTCTCAATATTTGCCATTTCTGCAAGTACTGTCACCATAATAGAAGCAATTGGATTAACTTCCCCATTTGGTTGCAAAGTATATAAGCCTAAGTTCTGTATGTAAACCGATACTTTCGATTCATGCAATATATCTAAAGAGCGAAGAACCTGTAATGTACTTCTCCCTAGTCTTGACAATTCAGACAAAAGTAGGATATTCACAGATTCACGTTTACAGTATTCCAAACATTCTCCTAAAATCTGTCTTTCCTCTATTTTCTTTGCACCTGAAATATGCTCCTGGAATATATTCACAATTTCTATATCCTGTGAGATAGCATATTTCTTTAAATCCTCTATTTGTCTGCTCGTGTCCTGTCTGTCATTACTTGACGAAACACGAGCGTATATTACGGCTGTTTTCATTTTATTCTTTGATTAAATTGATAACATGAAAGAATGTGTTCAAACCACCTTTGTAGATTTATTTGAACACATTCCTGTTTTGAACACACAAGTAGTTAGTGACGTTTATCCGCTTCTTCCACTTCCCATAAGCCAACTAAAAGAATAAGCAGGATTAACGGAACACAACCTGTTATAAAAGACAATACCACCCAAAAGAGCCAAACAAGTATCTTATAATAAAACATGATTCTTTATTTTAAATAGATTAATAATTGAAAGGTTTATTTCCATATTGATAATCTGTTATTGATAAACAGATTCTATCAAAGAAAGAATGTCCCTTATCTGAATAGAAATACTTTCTATAAATCTCATCATTGGAATTATCCAATAAGACATCTAATTTCAGCAACCAATATTTCAATGCTTGTAACCTCTTTATATATTGGAGATTATTCTCACAATGACAAATTGTTTCTTTCAGATATTCAATCTTACTAACCATAGTTTCTTTCTTTTTATCCATTGCAATACAATTAATAAAATAGGAGAATACCCATTTCTGAATATTCCCCTGTTTAATCAATCAATAAACCACTTATATTTAGTGTCTCCATGCAAAGCGGCATTTATTCCCGTTGCTATTTCAGTAGCATTTACCGCTCTATCCAAGAATGAATCTATATAACTGCTCTTATTTGCCCCTGTCAATAGATTATACAATTTCCACATACTAATATCATTCCCCAAGCTCCCAAAGTTCTTATCATTGATATATGCTTTTGCAACTGTATTTATTTGTGAATCAGTGATAAGCATTTTAGGAATATCTTTCTGATAACCTTGTGGCAATGATTGATAAAGTCTCATTCTACCAAGTAATTGGCAAAATTGATGTTCTGTGAGATATGAGTTACTAAGTGTTTGCAACAAATGTAGATGTTTTGCAGGTTGATAACTCTGAAACATTTCCAATACTGCCCGATATAAATCTTTGGTATTAGTAACTTCCAAACAACTAAGAAAACCGTCTGTTGATACACACAAGTTTGTACAAACTTTACAAGTAAAGCCAATAAATACCTTAAACCTTTCTGCTCCTTTCTTTGAATACAGATTTGTGTGATTATAAGCTCTCACACCACCAATAGTAAGAGTTAGCTTATTTCCGTTCACCGTTTCGTAAATCGTAGGAATCTGAATAATAAAAGCACATCTTTCGTAGTAGATAGTCTTATCACTTTCAAGAAGTTGATTTGCAGGTTTGTGTATTGCTTCGGGTATTCTTCCCTTGATAATGTGACTTACACGAATATCGGGCTTATCAATGCTTTCACCACTGAAAAACGTATTTGCAGCGTCATAAACAGTATCAATAAATGTAGGGTGAGGAATTGTAAGCTCATTGTCTTTGGCGAATACGGGTGTAATACAATCTTCTTTTAAATGTTGCATTGTTACCTCTAGTGTATTAGCTTCCAAGAAATGAGGATTCTCTTTTTTAACTTTTGGTTGTTCTTCGATTATTACCGCTTCTTCTGCATACTCACCAAAGTTACTTTCTCTTCTTACCTGTGGCACATTGCCAATAATTTGTAGATTTCTCATAACGAATAAAATTTTAAATGATTTATAAATTGATTACGTGGAGAATAGATATTTCACTTTTCTTCCAACTACCCTAGGGGGTTGTTAGAACTACTGTTCATGCGCTCATGTAACTTTCAATTCAGTAAATCATAAGAGAAATAAGCTGATATATATTTAGGCTCTTATTTTAACAGGTAGGGGGTATTATATATAAGTACCTATACTTTATTGCGTGCCTATGTATTACTATTCACTATAATAGAAAGGAGAGTATTATACTGCCATATAAAGATATGCTAAGTAGTAATATTAGAAATTGAGTATTGTTTATTTTTTTACCTTGTTTATTATGAGTAACTTTGAGTATTCTTAAAAATCAAGAACTACCTGTTTGTCAATGGTTCAACTCCTTGAATTATATGTAAATCAAACAGGTCATATTTGCATTTTCCCACACTTCCATTGGGAAAATTAACTCCCATATTTAAAATTGCGAACTGCTATATCCCTTGTATTAGACATGAATTTAGAAGTTCCACAAAAAAAGCCGTAATTGAGCACATTTGTAAGTGTACTCGCTTGCGGCTTTTTTTGTATTTAATCGAGTAGTTTTTTATTTATAAATCATCCATTGCTTCAGCTTCAATTATTTCGCCATTAATTTTATCGAAATAAATAAGTGTCACATAACACCCATTCATAACATCACCTTTAATATGTAATTCAATGTTTCCTTTTGCAGTTGCATATCCTGTAACATATTTGCATTTATCCATTTTCACTCCATGTATTTTCAAATTGTCGTTATCTTTACCAAAGTCATTCTGAAATTCTTCTACACAAACTGCTGGTTCACCATACTTCTTAGTTAACATTTCTTTTAAGGAGAAATAATTATTTGAGAGTGATGACCATGTTTCCAAAGAAGGAAATATTACTCCAACTTTGGCTACTAAATTCTTTTGTTTTAAAGACACAGCAGCTATAGTACAATTTTTATATGCTGCAAAATCTCCTTTTAACATTGCGATTCCCTCTTCTGTTCCAATGTGAGCAAGTCCTTTCTGTTTCAATTTAGAAACAAATTCATTTAATGTCCCATTTATAGGCACACCTTTAAAAGTCAAATGTTCTGAAGCGGATTGTGCAAATACTGTATAGGATATAACAGCAAATAAAAAGAAAAAAAATATTTTTTTCATAAACTCTTAATTTTATAGATTACCAATATAGAGGTCACAAATATACAATTACAAACTTTATTTTACAAGAGAAACAGCAACTAATTTACCAATGCAGCATATTGGGGCAACATACATTTGATTTTCCACTCATTCGGTTTCTTCTTATTTTGTGGTGTTGCTTCAAAATATTCACAAATAGTTTGCTGATTTACCTTTGCTGTGATGCCTGTCTCATTATGAAGTATATAATGCCTACTGTAAATATCTGTAAACATCTTTTTAGTTTCTTCCTTAGCTATATTATCTCCTATGTATGGTCTAAAAGATGATTCTATATCCCGTAGAACTTCTGGAGAAAAACGTTTATTTTCATTCTTTTGGTCTTTCAAAGCTATTTCCAATTTCTTTTTATTGCAACAGTTCCATACCGCTTGTTTTTTCAATTCAAACGGTATAACTTCGTATGCTTCAATGATTAAATCTGCAAAATCACATGAATCATGAAGTAGTTTTAGAAAAAACTGCTTGTCAATACTTGGATTCTCCTTGCATTGTTCATTCAACTGGATTAGTTTTGTGGCAAATATACGAATACGTTCTTTCTCATTTGGAGCTTTCTTTATTCTAAATATATCATCTTCTCCGATTATTTCTTGTCTTTCTTCGTAATTAACTCGAAAGAATTTAGTTGCTTCATAAGCAGCATACAACTTCTCTCCTGATTGATAGTAGCTTTTAACCCGTTCTTCATTATACTTATTATCTATACCAAAATAATCAATATTTAATCGTTCATCCAATAAGTAATCCTCACAGATTTGTTTAAGTTGTTGTTTTAGAGATGTTTTACGAGCCGAATTTGTTGTTTTATCATATCTTTCAATGAGAGACTGATAAGTAGTTTTATACTCGTCTATTTGTTTATCCAGTTCTTCACGTGATAAAGCTCCCAAATCACGGGTATTTGTTATATGCGTTAAACTGTTAAATGTCTGTTTATCCTCAAACATTCTTCTGAATCGTCCTTGAATCTGTATTGCTTCGGTATATGGGTCAACGGTTGTATATACAGCATTATTCAGATTAGTAAGTATCAGAATATCGGGTTTTACATTCAATTCAATATCAACTGCTGAATAAAATCTTGATGTGAAGAAATTGTATTTTGCCAATGGATAATCTATTGACGATACGGCATTAGTAAAGCCTGCGTCTTTCAACTTTCCACCCCCTTCTTCTGAACAAAAGATACGGCTTTCCCCTTCTAAATGCAGAGAATTAACCAATTCATTAATTCCAGTTACGGAGTTGAGGAATATACAAACACATGGGCTGTCTTTCAGTCGTTGAAATTCTTCTCGAACTGTTCTTTCATAACTTGAAGTTACAATCAAATGTAAATCTTTCCTATAATCATATTGAGGAACAATTTTCAGTTTTCTAAACCCCTGTTCTTCAAATGCTGGGCGTGACATTTCCAATGGAGTTGCAGATACAAACGCTTTCTCTTTAAAGTCGAAGAAGTCGTAGACAGGTTGTAAAATACTTGCTCGATAGTCACAATCTTGCGTCAACTTCTCACACTCATCAAATAAACAGAAGTATGTCTCTTGAATTAGACTGTAAGACTTATCTGCTGCTTTCCTAACTTTCTTAAATCCTTCGGGAGTAGTTAGAATCTTCTTGTACTTGACATCAGTTCTTTTCAAATACTTTTTTATTTGTGCCACTGTCGTATCGCTGTAAACAGCTAACCAATCACTATTCTTTGCAGCTTTACCCACAATAACTGGAACATTGGGTTCAATAATGATTGAATTACGGTATGAATGTAACTCTGCATAAGTAGCACCTATCCCTGTTAGTGTCTTGTCAAGAATAACGTTACTTGGTATATCTTTATATCCCCTTGATTTAAGCGCATCAATCAGACGTTCGTCACCATTGAGTTTTATTTGTTCTATTTCCATGTTTATCTTATATTTCTATGGTAGTGGAAAAATCTGACCATATCGGGCTGAATATGGGGACATCGAAATTTTTCCACTACCCATCAAATTTTCACTTTATAACTATCTGAATATAATATTTTCAACTATGTTATCAGTCGAGATTGTTTCTCATGAACAAAAGTAGCAAGTTTCTAGGAAACTGGCTTAAAGTTCCTGCCACAAACTAAAAAAAACGACTAGAAGTATTAATAAAGTGTGGGCATAGATACCTCTATTCCCCTTGATTATCTTTTACTTTTAAAGCCTTTTGCCTAGCTCTGTATTCCCTTTGTCTTCTAGCATTATCTTCTTTATGTTCTCTGCAATATTTTACATTATAATAACGGTTTTTCTCTTTGTTCCTTACCGCCTTAAACCTTTCTTCGTAGCATTTAATCTCTTCTGATATTGGCAAAACTTCTATGTCGTCTATAAAAGAATGTCTTTTCCCTATTAAGTGTTGGTGAATATCTTCTGTGACATCTGTAAAGACAGTATTTTTCTTCGTATTCAAAGTGTATTGAAGTGGATGATTCCACAGCTTCGGATATATCGAAATAGTGTATTTATACTGTTCTATTCTGTCTATAAAAGCACAATCAAAAACTTCGTGAATAATATCATACCTTGTTTTGTCATCCTTTATTTCTGCTACTTTATCTAAGTTTACTACCTTGTCATCTCTACTCACCTCAATTAACAGACCTTGAATAGTAGCCCTATCATTCATCCACTTATTCAATTCTTTTCTTTCTCTGTCTATTTTATTATTGAGTTCATTAATAAAAGAATCAGCTTTCGTTATTGATAGAGTACCCTCCACATAAGCTTTATATTCTATTACCTCCGCTCTTTCCTGCATTGCTTTAATTCGCGATTCAGAAGTTTTAATTTTACTATCACATATTGTGAGTTGGCAGTAATATTGTTTTCTATCTTCATCATCCTTGTGTGCTAATTTAGTTGCATAAAGCGCAATAGAACTATGCCAAAGTATGCTGTCAACTAAATTTATCTGTATCCAAAATCCTTTAGTACATTCTTGACAATGATATGTATTGTTATTTTTCTTTGCAACCATTATTCCACCACAGTAAGGACATCTCAATAATCCTTTACCGAAATAATAGTTATTATACTGTTTTTTAGGTTTGTTTGTATTACTCTTGGCTATCTCTTTACATTTATTTATCATTTCCAATGTTACTAACTGAGGATATATATTTCCTTCCGTCTTGACATTATTACGTTTATTGGTAGAAGAAGGCAAACCTGCATAAGCTAAATTGTTTAAAGTTAATGATATAAATTTTCTAGCAGTAAGCAAAGTATAACCTACTAATAGCCCTGTTTGCATTAGTTCTTTAGCTAGACTACCATAACTATATTTCCCTGTCAAATATAAAGCAAATATCGTCTTTACTATATTTGCCTGTTTCTCGTCTATTATTAGTTTCTTCGTTGTCTCATCTACCGTATATCCATATAAAATCCAGCCACCAGTATATATAGATTCTTTGCGTTTAGCATCTTTTGTACGTTTCCACCTGGCTAGTTTAGTACGCATTTCTGATTCTGCCATTTGGGAGAATAAAGTGAATACCATTTCTGCACCCTCATCTATATCTCCATTATCTTTAAATAGCCGTATAGACGGATTCTTGACTACTAACTGTATTTTATGAGTTGTGAGATAATCCAATACAGAGAAGTTTATTTTCTTTCTTCTAGCGATTCTTGATACTTCCCAACAATACACACAATTTATATCGTTATCTTCTTCAATCAGTTCTTTCATCTTGTTTAAGCCTGCACGCTCTTCTTCTGCTAATTTTATACCGGATTCTTTTTCACATACAGGAATTATGCACTCCGGTAAGTAGCCGTCTTTGATAGCCATATTATAAATTTCTCGTTCCTGTTCGTCGAAATCCTGTGCTTTTGTAGAAACTCTTACTAATAGTATTGCCTTCATATTCAGATTATTCTAATAATAATGATGCAAATATAACTATTTTAGTAACAGGATATGTAAATTATACTATATAATACAACCGGCACAGCATAGGCATTTGCTATGAAGGCGGACTGGACGAAAATGGGTGTCCGGCAGATACAAGAACCCAAGCGCAGCGCTTTGCATTGCTTGACCTGTTAACGATACTCAGACATCAGTATCTGGAAGCGCAAATCCTGGGGCATTATCAACTCAGTGCTTCGATTCATAAAACTTGTCCATGTTTTGACTGTCGTAAGGAGTATATGGATATATAAAAAGAACTACGGGAGCTGGCGAAAGTGCAGTCTCCCGTAGTTCTTTTTTATGTTTATATCATTTAGAGATTCAATTATTACAGCATTTATAGCTCTCCCGGCTTTCCTAAATAATAGGTAATAAGCCGTACCTCTCTCACAGAAAATGCCTTTGTCTTCGGATGAAAGTCGGTAGACAGTATCTCATTCATCAATGGCTTGCATCTCCTCATCCACCGCCGGAGTTTATTAACCGAAGCACGAATCGTCAAATCAGGAAAATACATCTGCGCCAACTCTTGTTTATTATAACATTTCACTACAAATTCTGAATGTTCCATCGTTTCTTTATTACTGTTTTATATGCTATAAAGTTACAAAAATTAGAACATATAAACAAAGAAAGAAGAGGCTATTATCCGGTATAATGAGAATAAAAAGAAATATCAACGATCTTCACAGACAGTTGATATAGTGGGAAATTCACATCGGCTTTAACCTCCGATGTCAGGGCGTAGATCAGAAATGTACCGTCGTGCTATTTCTGATCCACAATGTAGGAGAATCATGCTTTTTACAGCATGAAGCTAGGGACCTACATTTTTTTCATCTCACATACGAAACACTCACGTGTTTATTACATCTCAACATTTTATTTTATACCATATTTTATTTTTATACACATCAATTATATCACCTAATCACTCATAACAATTCTTTTAATAACCGCTTGTTCCATTTTTTTCGTTCGCTATCAAATGCCCATCCCCATTTATTGAAATATTTAATCGCATTCCGAATATGAATTATAAGCATCTTTTTACTTTTATATGAAGCAGCACGATGAGCATGAACAATAGTAACCCCTGGCCAAAACATTGTTCGATAGTACTTATGTATTCTTCGAGTAAGATCAATATCTTCAAGATACATAAAGAATCGTTCATCAAACAAACCAGTCTTATTGAAACATTCAATACGGAAAAACATAAAACTCCCTTGATGATGAGGGATATTCATAGCCTGTGTATGATCATTAAACTTAAGTATATATCGATTATTTCTTTTTTCTACCATTTTCTTTGGTAGAAATCGACGGAAAATAAGATCAACTGGTGTAGGCAATAATCTACAGGTATATTGCATTCTTCCATCGGGATATATAATATTAGGTTGTACTTGAGCTACATCTTCATTTAAATCCATATAATCAGCCAACTGCTCCAACACACTCGGTTCAAAATAGACATCTGAGTTTAGAATCAAATGATATTTACCCTTTGACTTCAAAACCTTACGCAAAGCTTGATTGTGTCCTGCACCATACCCCACATTTCTACTGCCGATATATTCTACATTAGCATATTCTTTACAAAAATCGGCAATATACTGCTGGCTTGAATTATCAATTATATAAACTTTAGATATCAAGGGAGAAAGCAAAGAAGTTAAACACTTAGCAAGTTCTACCAAGTCGGTTTTATAAGTTACAATAGAAACTGTTATCATTAAAAATAATATAAGAAATTGTTATTAGCTCGACATTATTTAAATAAATAGACAGCTCTCCCCAGAGCTTTCTATCCTCTCCTAACCATCTCAATAAATATTAAAGGGAATAATTATACCAAAGCACAAACATAGCAATGTTTGTAAAATATTTATATTAGCTGGTGCCATGAGGCTCGACAACTATAATTTTATATCAAATACACTTAGCATCAATGTACAGAGTTTAAAGCCAACAAAGTGTAAAGCTATAATATAAAATGACTCCTTACCACGCCCATGCCTTACCTACTGTTCCATTTTCTATCCCATACTCCATATATTTTCTACCATAATCAGCCACTGCATCATAAAAAACAATATTCAGCCACACATTTTGTAACAATACTACTAGAATATGAAAGTACAACAACAATTGATAAAAGCGATTCATCTTCCCTTTGATAAATCCGACAGGGGAAAATAGTTTTTCTGCTTTTAAGAAAAAACACCTACAACGAAAAATACCGAAACGATCACTATACCTTTAATAATATATACCCAGCAGAAATGAGTAGACTTTCTTTAACTTATTCACGATTCTGTAATTATTTCATTATATACTTGTACTAGATTCTTTATATGAGATATCAAGCTCCAATCGTCTGCAATAAAATTATTTACAATATTATTTTGCATTACTTGGATATCAGCATTCTCATATTTGACAAGCACCTCTTTTAAAGAATCCAAATTTCCTGTTTTGAATAAATAACCTGTTTCTCCATCAATAACCTGTTCACTTGCAGCACAAGAATCTGGAACTATACAAGGAATTCCATAAGACCTAGCTTCCGCCACAGATAAACCAAACGTTTCATAACATAACGAAGTGAAGACCAAAGCTTTTGCTTTTTTAAAGTAGGCTTGTTTATCTTTACCTGCAACCCATCCAACAAATTGTATATTAGGATATTTTTCCATTAATTCGCTTCTCAAATATCCCTCACCCAATACTATTCCTTTCCGATTCAAATCCGTTACAGCTTGACAAAACAGCCCAATTCCTTTCTCAGGAGATAATCTGCCCATAAACAGATAAACATCGTTATTTAATAATTTATTAGGTAATTGATTCTCATCTATTTCTACAGGATCTGCAATCGTATATATTTTACGACTATCATTCATCAGCTGCATACAAATCTTTCGAGTCAACGCCGAGATTGATATGAAATATATTTTCTTATTTTTTGCCATTACATGATTCTGAATCGCCATTCTTATACTTCGCCATATTTTCTGCGGATAGCTCCGGACATCACAGTTACAAGTCAAACATGAATAACTCATCGGTTTCCTAAAGCAAATCTCATTACGTTGATAATCATAAAACCCTCCATTGGGACAAAAGCAAAAAAAATCATGAAGTGTTATCACCGTCTTAAAATCCATTTTGGCTGTAACAGCGTAGAGCGAAGCGGTTAACGCTTTTGTCCACGTATGAAAATGTATTATAGACTCTACAGGACTCAACGTAGCTAAAAGGCGTTCAAACGCTCGCTTTGTTTCGTTATCCCACAATCCCTTACATATTGCACGAATCCGATTCTCATCATGCAATATGTCCTTTTTTCCAATACATATAACACACACGCCGACCTCCTCCAACCTTCTATCAATAGGCTGAACGGCAGAAAATAGATATACAGAATAATGTTTTGCTAACCCAATAGCAGAATTTATGGCAACACTTGCAGCCCCTCCCTCTATATGTGCACAGTCATTAACAATTACTATATTTTTAAGCATCTATATTTTTTTGAAACAAGTTTATTTTGTAAGGAGAAATAAAATAATAAACAATATGAAAGAAAGCTGTCCCATAAAGCATATAATGACCGCCTTTTATCAAATAAGAAATAAAAAATACAATAAGACAGAGGCTTATAATATTATCCTTATTATAATACCGCACTAGAAAAAAAGCATAAAGACAAAGTCCTAACAATCCAAATTCAGAATACAGTCGGGCAAACATCGAATAAGCATCATCTTTATTCAATCCATATCCACCAAAGCCTGATTTATACATACGCTCATAATTCTGGGCGTGTGTACCCAACCCTGTACCCAAAATGCGACAGGGAGCATTGAAAGCAATCCAATAATTAGTCAATATCACATACGAACTCGTATTTAAGTGCTCAAAATCTTCAGGCTCCGCATATTCAACCATAGATAAGGTTTGTGTTATCTTCTCTTGAATAGCTCTTAATTGTGGATTCACGAAATATTCAGAAGATGATAAAATATCCCTATTATTAATACACCAACACACACCCACAATGAAACATACCACAAGACCAATTCTTAAATATTTAAAATAGTAGTAGAACTTAAGAAATAGGATAATCACAACTGCAACAATCATACTGGTGGTCAATGTCAGTATAAAAGCGATCCCAATGACTAGAGACTTCATTCGATTATATTTCATAAATCCCGGAGCCAAAAAGACATATGCAGCGGCTGGTATAGAAAAAGCAGTGAAAGATCCTGGTTCCATTAACATTGCATGCAACCTACCCGTATTCTGTGTCATCGTGCCATCTAATGTATAAGGAAAGATATCTATTTGAGTCGCTGACATAATGACAAATTGAACAATGCCTATAATGGACAAAATATAAACTAAACTCACATATCTACGGAACCATTCAGAAACAGGTACCCGACAATACCGAAAAATCTGATAATAACAAAACACACAAGTAAACAATAGCACAATCTGCTGAAATAATTTTCCAGTATCATAGCCATTATACAAAACCATTGACAATGAATGAAAGAAAAAAAGAGCGCCTACGAACAAACAAGAAGTACTTACATATACCTTATTGAGTCGGAGCATTATAAATAAAGTCGCTATTATTAGAAATGCGGGTTCAGTATATCGACCAAGAACTATTCCTGCTAAAACGAACCATACAAGCGATAATTTCAGTGTGTCAGAAAGACGCATCTTCATATTAAGTAAAAGGATAAATACATTTTGTAAATAATTCCGATTTAAAGATTATTTTCTTCCATTATTTTCCTGAACCTCTCTGACCAAGTACTCCAATTTAGTCTTTCATTAAAAAGTTTTATTCCTCCTTTATGTAATTGAAAAAAGTCATCCGACTTCAAACTTTTTTCAATAGCATCCGCAAACTCCTTTTCTCGTGCAGTCAGAGGAAGTTTATAACCATTCACACCACCTATAACATAATTCCCTGTTCCTCCTGTATCATAAGTAAAAATAGGCAAACCGAATGCAGATGATTCACTAAAAACGATAGCAGAACATTCCGCATAAGTTGGTAATAAAAGTAAATGAGAGTTCTTCACTATATCTACATACTTTCGGTAATGCTCCGGATTATTCTTATCCAGAAACCCTATTATTCGGACAAATGGAAGATTCGCATATTTTCGAGGTATCTCGGAAAGACCTACAATGAACAGACAAGAATTAATCCCTCGTTTATTTAGAAGTTGTACAGTTTTAACAGCGACTTCCCCTCCTTTACGAATCCAGTCTACACCAGAGAATAAAATATTCAAAGTCCCACTTTCATAAGGAGTCGTATGCAAAAGATCCTGATCTTCAAGATTTGCTCCAAACTCAAGAATATAATTTCTTTGAGAATTACCACCATAATCCCTAACTACAGAATCAGCAGCCCATTGAGAAGAACGAATATTAATAAACGCATTCTCAATCGCTTGTTTTTCATAGTATTCCCCTTGAGCAATCAACCATGAAGGCAAACCGTGCCAATAATAATCTATCATAATATGAAAGGTTGCATCTGTATAATAAATTATTGGTTTCTCAAAATTAACAAAAGCACTGATTTGCGCCCCACCAGGAAAGAAAATATAGTCGCACAATCGTACTTTATCCATATTTATATGTTTGGCGCAAAGCTTAAAATAATATCGATTATGTTCTACTATGGCTTTTTTCCGGAAAAGTATTTTAAGTAATATCTTAAAAAATATGAGATATATTTTACTTGGTTTACAGGAAATCCATACCACTTCATAACCAGCATTTTGGAGCGCTTCCCTTATTTTATATTTCGTTCCACTCCAAGCTTTTTTATCTCGGAAAGGGTCTTCAGCAGAAACGTATCCTATTATTTTATTTTTCATCACTAATACTTATTAATTAATAACTTTCATTTTTCGCATGTAATATCCAATGATACCTTTTATCAAATAATATACATTTAATGAATGAGGAATTGACTTATGATAGCATTTGACTTTAAAACTCTCCCAAAGCCCTCTGATTGTATTACTAACTCCTCCCACTTGCATGGCTATAGTAGGTGTTTCAATATACCTAGCATTCAATTTCTTACGAAGCAAAAATTCGTAATCTGCACAAATTTTAAATGAGATATCAAAATTCCCCAATTCATCAAATAACTTTCTATTATGTAATGTCGAACCATGAGAAATTTTCATATAACATCGAAATTCTTTTATATTATATGGATTCCCGAATACTCTCTTATATTTCCCTTTAGCATCAATTAATTTACTTTGCGCCGTTATTATATCGATACCATCCAAAGTATGCTTTTTTAGATAATTCCAATATACATTCATAGCACCTTCCAATAAATAGTCATCAGCACCCAAAAACATAATCCATTCCCCCGTAGCCAAACGAATGCCCTTATTCCACGCATCATAAATCCCTTTATCTACTTCCGAAACAATAACATCAATACTCTCCGCAAACTCTCTGACAATATCCATTGTCCGATCTGTAGAGCATCCATCGATAATTAATAATTCCAACTGGTCTTTTTTTTGAGAAACAATGCTATTCAAGCAGCGCTTAAGAGTCTTTTCTGCATTATATGTAGCAATTATAATTGATATTATCTTTTTCATAGAATTAACAATCCAAATAGTGTACAGGAATAGAGCATTATACAATCTTTTTCTTACATACAAATTTTATGATTCTATTTAACCTTTTCTAAAACGTCTCTAATCACATCTAGAAATTGAGTCCCATATTTTAAATCTGGTTCCAAATAATTTCCTTCCCCCCATTCATTCCAAGCTTTTATGAAAACCAGATTGTCCTCTGAAGAACGCACAGATACTTTTGAAAACATCTCATGACAAAGTTTCTTCCATTTTTGGGGAGTACTATTAACGATTATAGTTCCACGAAATTTGCTTCTCGGTGAATGATCATAGTTAGGGCATATAGAAGGATAAACATTCTCATTAACTATGTAATTATTTAATAAATATTGAGAATATTGACTATACTCAATCGTTATTGGTTTCCTTAATAATTTCCTTAATATTTTTTTTATATATATATTCGGAAAAGTTCCACTTTTTTCACTAGCTCCAAATACAAAATCCACCAATACACTATCAAAGCCTACCTTAAGGATTTCTTGCTTCAAGCTATCCTTAATAGTAAATCCCATAAAATAGAAACCTTCCAATCCATTTTCTCTAGCTAACCGATTCCATGTCTCAATAAATAATTGCGGTTCTGGGATATCCAATGGATCATAGACGGCAAATAGTATTTTTTCATTTATTCTAATATAACGCCTATCTTTAAATGCAGGCAACATGGCGTAGAAGTGTTCTTCATAATCTTCAATACCTGGATAAGTTTGTTCTATCAATAATTTAGAAGGCTTATTAGGGTCCCATGTCTTTGCATACCATGAATGATTAGCCCAACATAAGCAAAAAGGAAAATCAGGCTTACCTGTTTCCACTACTTCTCCAAAAACTCTATCTAGCATTCGTTTACCGGCAAACCAATAATGCCAGTAGCAAAACCCTTCAATGCCAGCATTCTTTGCCATTTCCGCTTGTTGAATTCGAACTTCTGGAACTCTTAAATCATAATATCCCAAATCTGCAGGAACACGAGGCTGATAATGCCCTTTAAATAGAGGCTTCGCCCTACCTACATTTGTCCACTCCGTAAATCCTTTTCCCCACCATTCATCATTTTCTTTCGTAGGGTAATATTGTGGAAGATAAAATGCGATCAATCTTGGTTTTGACATAATATATTACTTTTTATTATTTATATATTTAATTACTTTGTTGCAAACGAAGCAAGGTGTTGTAGTTGTCCGTCTTTCATGCGATCTTTTTCACTATAAAGAATTCCCTCATGCTGCTTTACTTGTTCTATAGTGAATCTTATATTCAACACATGTGCCGGAATTCCTCCTGAAACACAATAAGGTGGTATTGATCTAGTTACGACTGCACCGGCAGCTATCACGGCTCCACGACCTACTGTAACACCCTTTAGAATCGTAACATTTGCACCAATCCACACATCATCTTCTATTATGATATCAGCATCATCACTTGCCTCTTTCTCATTATTATCAATTATTGGAACTCCTATTTTCCTCATATTATGATCCCCATTCACCATAGTAACATTAGGGCCTAAAAGAACATTATTTCCAAAAATTATTTTTTTATAAATACAATATAAAACAGCATTAGGACCAATAGATACATGATTGCCTAATTCAATCATAGATGCCGAATTGATTATACAATTCGAGCCTATAAAACATTTATCTCCTCTCTTAGCAAATTTATATTCTGGACGAAATACGTAAGCAATTAGCTTTTTAATAATATTTTTCAGCATGATGTAACTATTTTAAATCAAACAGAATATTTATCCTCGGCTACCTGTAAATAATAATAGTAGCCGTGGAGAAAGAATACGCAATATTAAGAATGATAATAAAGATATTATTAACGTCAAAAAGATGCACGCAAAATAAATTAAAACTACTGTTATTTCACTTTCTGGTTGTATCATAAATACTACATATGATGTTAAAGGAGCAACATAAATCCAATGAAGACAATATGTAAAAAAAGAACTTGCAGTTAGTATCTTTGGAACATTCATTTCATGTTTATCAATATATAAGAATAATGCAGAGACCAAAGATAACCCTAATAAGATACTTAATCTAATTGGAAAGTTATATGCTAATTCATCATATTCCCAAACAGCCCATAATAACGAAATTATATAAACAGGCCAATATCCTGTAAATGATGCCATTTTTCTAAAAGGCTCTATCCCTTTCATGGCAAAATATGCTCCCCATGTAACAAATAGTATAATATCTATACCAGGCACAATAGGTAATCTAGGCCACAAACCTAATAACCAAATAAAAGTCAAAACTATAACAACATATTTACCACATTTATTTATCACAAAAAAAATGATAGGAGCCAACACCATAACAGCCATCAAATCACGAATATACCAAAGAGGTGCATCAGAAGGAGCATACATACCCCAAAATGAATTAAAAATCTCTTTGCACAATAAGAAAAAATTTTTAGGGAGAAGTTCCAACTTATCAGACGACATCATAAAAAGTCTCCAAATTTCAAATATAATATTCCATAATAAATAAGGTATCAATAACGTTTTTACTCTTGATTTTAATTTTAATTTATACTTTTCCTTAAAACAATCAACAGTATTCAATCCTTGAAAAAATAAATAGCCAGATATGATACAAAACATAGGGACCGCCACACGAGGAAATATCCAATTAAAGAAGTAAATCAACCTATGAGACCATGAATCGTATGTAAAAGGGAATGCATATTCTATGTCACCTTGAGATGCTGCAAATGGTAGAACATGAATAAATAAAACTAATACAGTCATCGGGAAACGTAACCGCTCAATAGTTCTTGATGTAATATTTTCCATATCAACAAGATTTTATTTTATGCCACCGTTCAGGATAGAAATCTTTTGTTACAACATTTCTTATAAAGCGTTCAGGACAAACAGTAATTGAATCTTCAAATTTACATAGCCAAGCTCCCCACCATGAGAATGTACTATTCGCATTAATATGATAATGACATTCACTCATCAAATACATATCACGCCATGAATTTACACCTTGATTACACTCAATATAAAAAAAATTCTCTACTCCGAATTGCTCTTTGCACCAATCCAAATCATTAGAAAAAACATAGAAATGAGGAGTATCCACATATTGCCGAATATAATCAATTGCTTCATGGTAGTAATCCAATGTAGCTACACCATTAAATTGATAATAACCAGTCGGTTCTATATTCATATAATCTCCCCGTCGAATATGGACAGAAACACTACTATTATCACCACGAATAACCTGAAGCCATTCATTAAATCGATCCTCATTAGGTTGCTCACGGAACATAAATGCTTTTTTGACTTCATCAGGTACATTTATGAAATTTTTTTCTGAATGCCATCCACCCACATAGTAATTGATCCCCCAAGGTCCTTTCTGCATCAATAACGGCGTGTAGTCATAATTGAGAGGTTCATAGATTGTTCGAACACCAACACTCTTGAATAGTCTAAATTTTCTACTAAAAATATAAATTATTTGTAAAATCTTTATCAATAATGTTTTATTCATTTTTATACCAAATGCCCGTTCCAAATCATATCCATAGTGATTATGCTTTGACATGACATCAAAAATTACTTTTGTGTTAGGATTTACTTTCTTCTTAGCTAGATAGTACGCATACTGAGACATTTGATTTCCCAAACCATTAAATATAACAACAACATCCATTATACAGTAAAATTATTTATATTATTCCTATACTTACCGAACCGTTTTACCCACGCTGCTCTTACTATTTTTCTCTCTGAATCATCAATTCCTATAAAATAAGCCGAAATAGAGAAGATCACAAATGAAGTTACGGTGGACAGCATCAAACGAGTAAAAGATTCATCTTTCAATATAATCCTAACACAATAAACAGCACATAATGTAATTATCCCTACCAAAAGCATAGGCATAACAACTCTACCCAAAAAACGCCAGAAAGGAAAACTCATCGCTTTTTTAAGATAGAAATAGCTCATAAAGAATAAAAATATTTCTAGCCCGAACCCCAGTTGCATACAAATAATAACATTCATTCCCCTCTCACAACAGAGATAACAAATAGGCAAATACATAAAATTAAGGAGACTGCCTGCCAGCTGTAAATTCCGAATACGTCCCATCGCCAAATAAATTGGGCCAAAAGCACCTGTAATCGCATGTATAAAGCTTATCAGTATTCCCCAACATACAAACTCCTGAGTGTATGCAGGAAACGATTTCAACCATATTGTAAGTATATAATGTGACTCTAATAAAAATGGGATCATCATTACAAGAACAAGATACCCCTGTGCTTTAGCAGAAGCAAAAGTCAAGCTGATACTACGTTTAATATCACCTTGACTATAAGATTTTGTTATTTGTGGTGATATTGCAAGTCCTATATTTGAAGCAAAACTACTAAAAACAGACATCACCTGCATACAGATACCACGTGCCGCATTTACTGTTAAGCTATAAAATATATTTATAATAATATTCATGCCCTGATCTTTTAAAATACCTGATGCTGTTCCAATCCCCATCCATACAGAAAAGGAAGTCATTTGTTTGGATATATGTTTATCCAGAATAAAATGATATTTTGATTCTTTAAAATGACGATTGCAATATATTCCATAAACAACACGAGATATCACACTTATCAAAGCCAGAAGAAAGGCATAGAAATATAAACGATCAAACGAAACATAAGGCAAAAACAAAACTACAATCAACTTAGCAACAGATTCAAATATACTCATTATGGCATAAAAATTCATATGTTCATGAGCTATAATGATTGCTTGATACGGCACTGCAAGAAGTGTCATTGAGAATACAAATAAAGAACAATAAAAAACAAAGTAAGCCGCATTCATTCGCTCTGGCGGTATATTGAGATATGTACTTATTAGGTATGTCCCCCCAACAAGTCCAATAATAAATACACCTATAGCAATAATAATAAGCAAATTTATAATTGTAGATATTGTTCTTTTCAAAATTTCAGGATTTCCTATACCTATTTCATAGGTAATAAAACGAGCAGCCGTACCTGAAAAAGTTCCTGTCAGAATAGACAACATAGAGACAAAGCCTCCTACCAAAGAATAGAGACCAAAATCATCTACTCCAAGTATTTCCAGCACTACCCTGCTGGTGTATAGACCAATAGCCATTGCTAAGAACAATCGTATATATAGATATACGGTATTCGTCATTATACGCTTATTATCTGCTGAATTATTTGACATTCTAAAGTAAAATGGGGTTAATCATGTTATTTAAAGTGCCCCAACAATAAAGCATTTGCAATCCTATTCTTCTGTAATAACTCATTCATGCGAATAATTATCCACATAAGAGAAACTGCTAATAATGGTCCCCAGAACAGATTAAATAAAATTGAATTAAAATGAATATATTTCCATACATACATTAGTCCAAATTCGAAAAGAAGCCCATGAAGTATATATAACTCTTTAGTTTTAGTCCCCCAATAAGCAAATGTATCAGTCAATCTGCCATTTTTTATATAATTACGCATAGCATAAAACAATGAAATAATGAAAAGGCTACCACATAATGGTACCAATAAGCCGGTAATCATTCTCATAATATGTGACATATCAACATAGTTATGTCGAATTACAATGCTAATAACATAGATAAACAATGAAATAAAAAGTAATAAAATGACTTTCTCCTTCCACCATATGTCATATTTTCTAAGTATCATTCCTAGGAAAAATGCAGGGAACATTATATTAAGCTGCCATCGATTAAAAAAGTAAAAGAATGCGACCCCTATTATCCCTCCCCAAAAATAATTTGTCTTCCGTAAAACAAAGGCTACTATTTGACAACAAAACAATGCTTTCAAAAACCATAAATGGTCAAAAATGTATTGGCTACAATCTGCCCAATCATTTCTTATATATATTGATAAAAAAACAGAGATGCATGTATATGTTATAGATGGTACTATAAAAGCAAGAAATTTATCCTTTAGGATACTAGCTAAATTATATCTGTTCATGGAATTAAAAAAGAAGTATCCTGATATCATCATGAAAAGAGCCATGTGAAATGAATAAATAAGTGAAAAATAGGTTTACCTTGTACCCCTCCAGGAAGAAAATACTGCAAAAAGTGTCCATAGATCACTAAAAACATAGCGAAACACTTTAAAAAATCGAAAGCATATATCCTTTGACTTACAGTTATATTCATCACATAAATTTAAAATATTATTATTTTTATATTTATTTACTTGACACACATATTTTAATAGTCTTTATAAAAGTCACCACACAAAAATAACAGAGCTCATTATTGTTATCCTTTGGTATATTTAAAAGCATATGTAATTATTTAAAAGCGTTCTTAAGTCTACAAATCTGTTTACTTGACAATAATGAAGCAATAAATAATTTAAGATAAATCATTGAAGATGTATTTCTAATAATTTCATTAGCCATTGGATGTTTCATTTTTAATATATATGGCTTTAGATACTTATCAAAATCTTTTCTTTGATCTCGTGGTATATATGAATAGTATTTATACATACGATTACATATTTGATAAAAATCATATTTAAGATTTTCAGGAAGAAGTCGGTCTCCCACTTCATAGATTGCTCGAAAATCAATGGCATCACGTTTAACACCTGAAGCATAGGGAGAAGCATAGGGCATCATTGCATATAAATACGATTCTTTTGAGTACATCAATGTTTTTCCTTTAGATAAGAAGTTCCAATAGAAAAACAAGCTCATATAAAAACAACCTTTCAAAGCTACAGGAGCTTCTACATTTTCAACGGCTTCAGTTCTGTATATAACTGACGAAATAAACGTTCCTAATCCTAGTATGTTGTTACATAACGAAAAATAATTACGCATTGCCATTTCATCTTTAAAGTTCACCTTTAAAGACTCTACTTCTTCACGAAGGAAATAAATAGGTTGTAATGGCTTTAGTTCAGGAGACATGCCAATGGGGCTTGATACAATCACATCCACATCTTGATTTTGATCTAATAAATTGAATATCTTATTTAGTCCTCCATCCATTAAATAATCATCATCACCTTTAAGAATAGACCACTCTCCATCAGCCATTTTCATTACTTGTTCATGATTAGCATCCAAACCACGATTTTCACCAAAATAATTTACTTTAAAGTTAATAGTAGGATATTTTCTTTTCATTTCTTCAATGATATCTTTAGTCCCGTCAGTAGAGCCATTATCAGAGAAGCATAGCTGAACATCATTCTCTCTCTTTTCAGAAAGGATTTGCTCAATTATCTTAGTAGTTGTATCTTTAATAAAATATACACGATTATAAGTTGGTTGACAAATAGATAGTTTAAACATGTTTTTGTTGTTTATAATATGAGTATATTAATAACCCAAGTAATTTAATAATTGATTTATATTCATATCAAACGTAATACTGCAAGGATTGCTTGATCCATATTATAATATTTATAATTAGCCAGCCGCCCACATAGTATTAGATTATCATAATTTCCAGCTTTTGCTTTGTATTTAGAATAAAGCACAGCTGTATCATCTGTTGGAACAGGATAATATGGTTCGTCCGCTTTACCTTCCTCAAACATCATAGGATATTCATAAGCAATAGTTGTAATCCCTAAAATATTTTGTTTAGGGAGCTGCTTGTATTCTGTTATACGGGTATATCCTTCAACCTGAGGATAAGCCACTACTGGAGTTGCTTGAAATAACTCCTCATTCAAAGTCTCATATTTAAATGTTAAAGAGCGATATGGTAATTTTCCAAACTCATAATTAAAAAGCTCATCAATAGCACCTGTATATACTAATTTACAATTAGCGGACACTTCTAAACCATGGAATTCAATCCTATGGTCTTGATCATTCAAGGATATATATTTAAGTGCATCCTCATTGTTTATATATTCAATATTATCGTGATCCAAAAGATCCTTAATGAAGGAAGTAAAACCACCCTCTGGCATACACTCATACTTATCAGAGAAATACATCTCTTTATAATCTAAGCGAATTGGAACTCGTTTCAATACATTGATATCAATTTCACTAGCTTTAATACCCCATTGCTTTGCTGTATAAAGACTGTAATCATTATCAAAAAGCATTTGTGCATATTCCTTAATAAGAGGCTCTTCACTGTTCAATAATTCCACGATTGTTACAGTACTTTGATTAGGATACTTTAATAACAAAGCTTCCTTAATTAATTCTGCTTTATCTGTATCATAAAACTGATCTATGGTTTTAAAATTAAAAGGAGAAGGTGTTTGTTGTCCACACATATCAACAGAACACCTTAATTTAAAGGGATTCCATTTATGATATTTAGTTATAAATGAATATACTTCCTCACTATTAGTATGAAAAATATGTGGTCCATACTGCTGAACCAATATGCCATACATATTAGTTTCATCATAAAGATTGCCAGCTACAGTGGATCGCCTGTCTATCACTAGAATTTTAGAACCTTTTTCAGCCCTCAATCGTGCAAATGTACTTCCACTCAAACCTGCACCAGCTATAATATAATCAAAATTACTTAATCGCATTTTTATAGTAATCTATTGTCAATTTTATTCCAGACTCAAAACTGTATCTTGCAGTAAATCCTGTATCTTCATTTAATTCTGATATATCAAGTATTTGATTATCAATAGTTTTATTTTTATAAGGTATATCTCCAATTCCTAAAGGCAAGGCAGGATCAATCATATCACGTATAATCTTGACATATTCTACTATTTGTTTATTTTCACCACTCCCAATAGGATATGTCTTTCCTCCTATTCCTTTTTCACCAACAGCAACTAGCGCATCAATTAAATCGTCAATATACAAGTAATCCCACTGCTGTTCAAGCCCTGTAAAAGATGGTTTTTCACCTTTTAACAATGTCTTAATACAATAGGTTATCAAATTTTCATCATTACGACCAGGACCATAAATACTTGTAATTACAGCCCAAATTAACGAAATACCATTTTGTCTTGCATAGGTTTGACACAAGAACTTGGTTGCTACCTTGGAAGCACTATACAAATCAGAAGGCGATGGAATACTGCGCCCATTAATAACTTCATTACCACAAGCATATTCGGATGCAGAACCTGGAAAAATTACTCTAGAAATTCCATTACGATGGGCAAACTCCATCACTTGTATTCCATACAATATATTTGAAACTTGAATTTCGACTTGATTTTTATAAGTTGAGCTAACACCCGCCCAAGCCATATAGAACATTGTATCAGCACCTTTTATCTCCTCAATTCCATCCCAATCAACAATCCGCGATAAATCAAATTCGATACAGTTGACATTATGCAAGCTTTTTGCAAAAGAGTAATCACCTCCTTTAGCAACAAAAGCAACAACTGCAATACCTTTGGATGCCAGTTTCTTACATAATCCCCTCCCTAAAAAGCCATTAGCACCTACAACTATTACTTTTTTCATTTGATTAAATATTGCTTAATCTGATCAACACACAAGCTATATACATTCTCAAATGTGTACCTTTTATACCAGTCAACAGTAAGAGCAACACATTGATGAATATTCATACGTGGTTCCCAGCCTAGTTGAAACTTAGCTTTACTAATATCAAGCATTAAAAATCTAGCTTCATGAGGAGCATTGGGGATGGAGATATCATTGAGCCCACCACTACCGTAATTCTTCACTACATCATTTGCCACATCCCATACAGAGGTAATACTTTCCGCACGAGGCCCGAAGTTCCATCCCTCACAATATTTTGTTGGTTCTTCCCAAATTTTTGCAGTTAAAAGCATATAGCCACTCAATGGTTCCAATACATGCTGCCATGGACGGACAGATTTAGTATTTCGAATATCAATATTCTTACCGGATTCAAGAGCTTTAATGCAATCTGGAATAATACGATCTAATGCCCAATCGCCTCCACCAATCACATTACCTGCTCGAACACTAGCAATACTCTTGCCATGTTTATCATACTGGTCAGGATTGAAGAAACTTCTGCGCCATGAGGAAATGGCTATCTCTGCCGCCCCTTTACTACTGGAATAAGGATCATATCCTCCCATCGGTTCATTTTCACGATATCCCCAAATCTGCTCTTTATTCTCATAGCATTTGTCCGTAGTTATCATAATACCGACCTTCACACTATTTGTTACTCGTATGGCCTCTAAAATGTTTATTGTTCCCATCACATTCGTTTCGTATGTTTCAACAGGAATATCATAACTTAGACGCACTAGAGGTTGAGCAGCTAAATGAAAAACAATTTCAGGTTGGTATGTCTGAAAGATTTCTTTCATTCGTTGACTGTCACAAATATCGGCACGTAAGTCAGCTTTAATTTTCTTTCCTATTCCCGATAAAACATAATTATCTTTTTCTGAATATGGATTTTTCGCAACACCAACTACCTCTGCACCAAGTTCATGAAGCCAAATAGAAAGCCAACTACCTTTAAAACCAGTGTGTCCAGTTACAAGAACACGTTTTCCTTTATAGAAATTGTTAAATATATCTATACTCATTATTTACCAAACTTTCCAAGGAGCTAGCCCCTTATCCCACATCTCATTCAATTCTACATTATCACGCAGTGTATCCATCGGTTTCCAAAAACCAGTATGACGATAAGCATGCATTTTACCATCTTTTGCTAAATTTTCGAGAGGTTTACGCTCGAAAATAACAGTATCATCATTTTCGGGAATATATTCTAAAATTTCAGGTTCGCAAACAAAGTAACCTGCATTTATCCAATTGCGATCACCATCTGGTTTTTCTTGAAAAGAGAGCACTTTGTTACTTTCCAAGTCAATTTGTAACGCACCAAATTTTCCTCCAGGTTTATAAGCCGTCAATGAAATGGCACATTCTGATAATTCATGTTCTTTAATACTCTCTGCTATATTAATATCTGCTACCCCATCACCGTAAGTAAGAACGAAACGTTCAGCACCAATATATTTCTGTACCCGCTTCAAGCGACCACCTGTTTGGGTATTCAACCCTGTATCAACCATAGTCACTCTCCAATCTTCTGAATGGTTATCCAAAATTTCAACACAATTATTAGATAAATCAACTGTCATATCACTATTGTGCCGAAAATAATTGGCAAAATATTCTTTTATTACATATTGCTTATAACCACAACAAATAATAAACTCATTAATACCATAATGACTATAAGTCTTCATGATATGCCAAAGGATAGGTTTTCCTCCTATTTCAACCATCGGCTTAGGAATTAAATTGGTTGCTTCGGACAATCTAGTACCCAAGCCACCTGCAAAAATTACAGCTTTCATATACAGGAAAAAATTATAAGCCCTTGTTTCTATATCTACTTCTAAAAATATATCTTTAAAAATATCCCATAGAAAATAGACAATTTTCTATAGGTTCTCTATATGCTATTGCAAACAGGCGTAAGTAGTATTATCTCAATATATTTGACTAATTTAAATTGATCATCAATCTTAATACGCATTCTTTTCTCCAATGACCACATTTGCTATAGTCTTATAAATGATATATAAATCTAGGAATATTGTCCAATGCTCCATATACCAGATATCAGCCTTCACACGTCCTCCCATCTGTGACAGTTCTTTGGTTTCACCACGAAAACCATGTATTTGCGCCCATCCGGTCACTCCAGGCTTAATAAAGTGCCTAACCATATATTTATCAATTAACCGAGCATAAGTCTCCGTATGAGACAACATATGAGGACGAGGACCGACTATTGACATTTCACCTTTAAAAACATTTATAAACTGTGGAAGTTCGTCAATATTAGAACGTCGAAGAAAGTCTCCAAAACGAGTTTTCCGGGGATCATCAACCGTTGCCTGTTTGCTGTCGGCTTCATCATTTACTTTCATTGAACGGAATTTGTAACACACAAAATCGATGCCATTCAAACCGGTACGCATTTGTTTAAAAAGTATAGGACCGGGAGAAGTAAACTTTATTATACTTCCCACAATGAGATAAACAAAAGGAAAAACAGTAACCAAAAAAATACCAGATAAAGCAATATCAAATATCCGCTTTAATATACGGTTCTCCATCTTACCTAGGGGTTCATAACGCAAATTCAAAATTGGCATATTACCAACCATACTATGCCAGATACGACGGGGAAAACCCTTACAAACATTAGGAACACCATGAAAATAAAGTAAATGGTTCTCACAATAATTCATGATAGAAAAGTTATAGCGTCCTTCCTCCATTGACAAAGAACAAAAAACATGCTTAATTCCTGTGTGTACGGACATAAAGTCCGAGAAACCATCAGGACTACCCAAATAAGGACATTGGGAGGAAATGGTATCATTTGATTTAATATCGAAATAACCGACTACCTCATAAACAGAAGATGCCAAAGAACTCTCCATTTCCTCATATAACATCTGCATATTATTACCTCCACCTATAAATACAGCATAGCGCCTATGCTTACCTTTCGTGCAATAAACTATCAGCAAATGACGAATAATAATGCGGTAAATACTTAAAACAAGAAAGAGAATAAAAAAATAAGAGACAAAGAAAAGAGGAGAAAAAATAGAAATTCCACTAAAAGTCATAATACATGCCCAAAAGATAGAAAAGGCAATAATGTTCTTCAATACACGTAACACGAGCTGATCTGCACGAATCCCCCTACTGTCCCAAACTCTCCCACGAGATCCGAAACAAGCCAGATAGCAGAGAGTAAGAGAAGCCATCATAAAAGAAACAGTACAAGAAAACGGCAAATTTATAAATGCTTTTTTCCAAAAGAAAAGGAGCAGAAACAAACACAGATTCAGGATAATTAGATCTCCCAAAACAACAATAGACTCTACAACTTTATTTATCTGGTTAGTTGATGCCATAACACTTTACTAATGAATATTTAAGCTCGGATTTCTTTAAACTTATTCAAGAAATCTTTTCCCAATAAATGCCAGAATATAACAATACAAACAGACAGAAAGATAAATGCCAGCACACATATCTTTTTGTCGGTTCCTGAAGGAGTCAGCGGCACTACTGCAGGCTCTATAACAGCAAACACAGGCTTTTCCTCCTGAACTTTGGCTCTAGAAACCTGAAGTTGACTTGCAACCTGGCTATATATCTGGTAAGCAAGACTCATATCATTCTGTAAACGTTCCTGTTCGGAACGAACACTTTGCAATATGATGTTATCATGAGAGTCCAAATAATCAGCATATTTCTGCTGGGCAGCATAATATTCCTGCTGACGTTCCTTGAAAAGTTTCTCCAAGTAGATACAGTCTTCTTTCGCCTTGGAAGTACGATAGTCAATAATGTATTCTTGCAACTTTTTCACAACAGAATCTGCAACAACAGCAGCTACTCTGGGTTCTTGCAAGGTTACGGCAACGGAAGTCATGGATGTTTTCTTATCTACAGAGGCAACAATCATTTTCTTTAAAACACCAATCTTACCCAACTCTTTCTTTGATAATTCAATTGTACCTTGACTTACTTTATCAGAAGATATGAATTCATCCTCACCTTCGATAAACAAAGACTTTACTCCACCAATTACCATACCAGGAAATCCAATTACATAACTCCACCAAGGAGAAGACTCCTCATCCAGATAAGCATTCAAGGTCATCATTTCATTTTTCAATACAGGTATTTTCATTGTGGAAAGTTCCAATAAGAAAGGAGTGGAAGATACAATATCTGCAGATAAAGAAGCATTCAAAGCATCAGTACCATCACCCATAGTAACGTCACTTCCCAAGAAAGAAGCTGCCAAACCAGATAGGCCACCACCTTTAGCACTTCCCATCTCCGGAGAAAGAGTCACTTCAACCGTGTACTGTTTAGGAATACTTATTGCAACAATAACACCAATTATCAGTCCGATACCAGCTGCCTTATAAATCTTCTTACGAATACTTACAACCTTACGAAGAAGATCCATCAGATCAATCTCAAGCTCCTCATTCGTATGAATATCCTGTTGCTGTTTCATCTCTTTTTCAGATTTTTGTTCCATCAGAGTAGTCGTAAAAAGGATTCGTTATTTCTTTATTAAATTAGCAATAGAAGCAACCATCATTCCCAATGTACTAAATGTAGTAGCATAACCTAAGATATTACCCATATTAGTCCTTTTCTTAGCTTTACTGGGCACAATTATCTCACATCCCGGTTCGATCTGTTTCTTACCACTACCTTTCACCTTAGTCACCTGACCATTCATATAAACGATGAATTTCTTACTCTTTTTCGCATTTTCAGAATAACCACCAGCTTGATTCAGGTAATAATCTATATTCTCACCCTCTATATATGAAACTGTATTCGGAACCATTACGGCACCATTGATTGTAACCGTATTATTATTTTTCGGAATAGAAATCACATCACCCTCACGCAAGACAATATCTGCTGTACTACCAGGGTTAGCTAATGCCTTTTCCAAGTCAATACCAACACTAAAGGTATCTTCCACACGAACACCCAAAGAGTCCATCATAGCTTCACCCAACTGTCTGCTCATCAAGCGGATCACATCACCCATGCGTTTCTTTTCACTAGCATTGGCCACACGGGTCAATTTGGCACCACGTAAGTAGGCATAATTCGTTGCACCTCCAGCTTTATTGATCAAGTCCGAAAGACGTTCTTCACGACTGGTCATTGCATAAGAGCCTCCGAACAGAATTTCACCTTCAACAATCACATTCTGTTGAGCCTGATAACCCGGACTACGACGTACATAAACTTCATCATAAGGTTGAAGGACAAAGCCGGGAGTTCCATCTACAATAAAACCTTCTTTTAGGGAGAATGTATATATCTGACCGATAGTATCGTTATCCACTGTACTACGAGGATTCTTAATCCTACGGGATACATCTACACGGACTACAGAAGCGGCTTCACGCAAGCCACCCGCCTGAATAATCAAGTCTTCAAGGGTCATGTTATCAGCATAAGGATAAGAATCAGGTTTGGCTACTTCACCGTGGATTACGACGTTGCCTCTGTCTTCCAGGTCATGAATACTAGGAATATAAAGGATGTCGTTTTTCATCAGGATGATGTTTTGGGAAGTACCGTCCATGATGGCTTTAATGTCTACTGGAACAACTTCGGTAGTCAAGTCCTCACGCTGGCGGTAGAGAACGGCACGGTTCAAGAAGGCATCACCGGTCAGGCCTTGGGCTTCGTTTACCAGTTCACGGACAGTATTCAGTTTTCCATTCAACTGGTAGATGCCGGGACGATAAACGGCTCCGCGAATTTCAAGTTTGTTGATGAAGCGGTTAAGGATGGCTTCGGCGGTCACAACATCACCGTTCCGCATTTTATAGACACTATAGTCAAGGTCTTTGACTGTGTTTACTTCATATTCCTGTCCATTCTGGCGTACGACACGTAAGGAACGGGTATAGGCGTCAGCTTCAAAGCCACCGGCATAGCTGATAAGAGTGGATAGGCTTTCATCCTTTTTCATTTCGAAACGCATCGGGCGTTTCACTTTTCCGTCGATCTTAA
>OGXC01000321.1_pt1 | contig 41782 bp, 58 predicted proteins | sample 1576201 | NCBI WGS metagenome assembly OGXC01 (sample SAMEA3541562, study PRJEB24748) | human gut metagenome | biome: human gut; feature: human-associated habitat; material: faeces | place: China | collected 2012 | reverse complement strand
CCCAATCATGTCTTACTGTTACAGGCGCTTTTCTCCTGCAATATACTTCTCCACCGGCGGCCGGTAAATCTGTCCGTTGGCCCGTTTCGCAAACAGGTCGTGGGATGCAGCCGCAATCTGCACATCTTCCCCAAAGAGTTCCATACAGTATTCCTGAATTTCCTGCGGCATACAGATCGCCACCGGGCGCACTTCCAACGAACCGCACTCGGACAACGCCTTGTGGAACACCGGAATCTCATATCACAAGCGTTGAGCCTGACGGGGGCGGCTTCGTCCCTGTCCTTTGCTTTTAATCCTGCTCGAACATTTTCAGAGAGTTCAGGATCGATGCCACACCATCCTGCCCGCCAAACCATTGTTCCAATTCTGCTCCGTCTGCGGGCGGCATAGGTTTAGACGCAGCGGAGATAGCCGCATCCTGCTGTGCGGTGGAAGGCTTCGGCTCGGGCTGCTTTTTCAGGTAGCTCTGGTTCTTTGCCAGGATGGCAAGGATCATCTCCTCCAGTGCCGCCTGATTTGGAACCGGAACAGATACCTCTGGTGTCTCCTTGCAGTTGATATAGTGCAGGACAGCGCTGACAAGAAACTGCGCTTTGCTGCGGCCTTGCCGGTTGAGCAGGTCGATCACCGCTTTATGCTGTGGGTCACAGATGTTGAAGCGAATCGTGAATTTCCCGGGGTCCTTCTTGTCGGTCATAGCACTCACCGCCCGCTGTGCTGAAGCCGGTAAAGATACTCATACCCCTTGGCATTGGCATTGATGTCCTCCACAAAAATCGCCTGCCCGATTTTTCCGGACGCTTCGATCTGCCGGCGCAGCAGAGTAGCGCCCCCGCCCAGGAAGATCACTTTGCCGGACTTGAGTTCCAGCATCCGCTCCCGCAGGCCGCTGAGCAGGTCGTTGATAAACTCCTGTGCTTCCCGTTCTGCCAGAGCGATGACCTCCGGCGCCGCGTCCTGATCCTCGCCGCGCAGGATCCGGTCGATCTCGCTTTCCTCCAGCAGAATGTCCAGCTCGGCATTTGCTTTTGCACAGATGCGGTTATAGAGCAGGATCACGCCGTTTTCCAGAGAATCACAGGCTGCCATGTCCGGCACGCCGTTCCGCAAACGCACATAATCCGCCGTAAAGCCGCCGATATCGACCACCAGCGCTCTGGGGAATGAGGCGAGGTTTTTTACCGTGGCAGCAGCGGCAGAAAAGGACTGCGGGAAACAGGCTGTGTTTTCAATGAAAATGGCATAGGGCTTTCCCTTAAACTGAAAGGCAACCGCACCCCGCCCGTTGAAATAGTTGATAAACCGCTTTGCCTGCACGCCAAAATGCGCGGGAGGAAGGCCGACCGCCAGCTGCACGCGCATGAGGCTGCCGCTGTACTGTTCCATCGCTTCGATCTCATGCGCGATGGCAAAAAGCGTCAGAATGAAGAAGCGTTCATCCTCTGTCTTATCTCTGCGGTAAGGGATCCGCTGGTCGGTCAATGTGTAATACTTCCCCCGATAGGCCAATGCGTCCGTTCCGAAGCCGGGCGTATCACTCTGGATAAGCCCGGAGGTAAACGGCGGCGCATGGACGGTTTTGATTTGTTTGTTCCCGTGATCGACAGCAATTAACATGGCTATGTACCTCCTATACTTCTCTTATACGGATGTAATACGCATAAGAGCAACAAAAATCGGATCGTTCAGGAAAAAATATGCCTGTACACAAAAGAAAAAGCCGGAGGCCGCGATGCGGCCCCGGCTTTCTGCGTCTGAACAACTGGGTTATTTTGCGAAAAAGTATGTGTAGAGGTTATAGTCCCGCTCCCGCGTGATCAACCGGAGCCAGATGTGAAAATGAGCCGTTTCGGCGTACAGGTTGAATTCCGTGGGCTCATTTGTCGGCTGGGCATACAGCCGGCACATTCGCTCCATCGCCCGCAAGGTTTTGAATTCCGGCAGGGCGAGAAGCTGCGACTGGAAGGCATCGATCTCCTGCCCAAGCTCCGGAGCTGGGCGCATTTCTTCATCCGGGAACCAGGTTGTCCACCATCGCCACCCGTCATAGTCAGAGCGGGAATAGGCAACCAGCGAAGCAGGATACCGGGCGCCGCTCAACGGCAGCGTCTTCCGCGCTCCGGAGAAGATCTCCGTGAACGCACAGGCTGGCGTCAGCTTGACTGCCTGCGGGTTCTTATGCTCCGCAAGACGGTGCTGCTTCACGGCGTACCATTCGCTTATGGGGAGTACCTTCCTCACGGCATCCCGCAGGGCTTCGTCCATGCCGCACGCAGGACAGACATAGACATTCAGCGCACGGCTCAGAGCGTTCTCGGCAAGAGATTCCCGCATAGGGCCACCGCAGCGCATACAGGGCATGGCACCGGGCGTGTGCTTGTTCTTTGTCCATTCGTTTTCCAAATCAGCCTTTGGATAAAGTTCAATATAGAATTTGTCCATTTCTTGCTCCTTTCCTGAAATCAGGCGATCTTCTGTTCGCCCCAGTGGATACGCAGGTGTCCCTCATCATCTGTCTCGCGGGTCATCAACGTGGAGAGCAGGTCATAATCCACGCCGAATTTGGCATAGATCTCATCCATATCCGCGTCCTGCCCCTTCATAAACATGGTGAGCTTTTCCTTTGCCAGCACCATCTGCATGAGGTTGGATTCCAGACTTCCAATGTAGATGGGGAAATACAGATCCTTTTTTTCTGTGGAGGTGTAGCGGACAAAGCGCATATAAAACTGGCTCATGCCGGCGTTGTTGTAGTGCATCTCCGGAATGATGATCTTGTTGACAAACTCGAAGTTGACGCTGGAGGGAAGGCTCTGCTGCGTGCAGAGCAGGATGCCGTTCCGACTGTCCCGCAATACCTCCCGCAGAGCGCGCCGCTTGGCGAAGGTGACGGTGGAGCCCGTCACTACAAAGAGAGGCCGGTCTGGAAGGTATTCACGGATCGCCGCGGCATAACGGTCCAACACCGTTGTATGCCGCACGCCGATGGCTACAACTTCTTCCGGCCACCGGGCAAGGGCTTCCACAACGGCCATCTCCTTGAGAGGCGTCTCGCCTTCGTATTCCTTCATGCAGTCCGGAGCGGCACTGATGCGCAGAAGCAGTGTGATCTGCTGAATAAGCCGCATCAGTGCGTCCTTCCGGCTGTTTCCGGTCGAATTGTAATATTCACGCTGGATGCGGTAAAACTCCTTCAGCACGATATTGTAGACCTCCCGCTCCTCCGGGAGAAACGGAATCGGCATCTGATGGATACGGCGGATGTCCTTTCCCGTGACCTCTTCAAAGGTGCGGGTAATGACCGTCTTTCCCAGCAGCCGATCCAACTCGTCGGCGTTGTAGATGTCCTGATTTCGCTGTCCCACACCAAAGACGGTGATTTTCTCCGGCAGATGGGAGTTTGCGAACAGGCGGTAGCCCTTTTTATAAGCGGGGATCGGCATTGCGTAATAGGGATTTTCCTTGTGCTCCATATCCGCAGACCGTTTATCATAGCTGTAAAGCGTCCGGCACCACGAGATCATGTTGATGGAATTGTTGTAGAGCAGCTCCAGCTGCGGTGCAAACTCAGAGATATTGTTCCGCGTGCTGGTACCGGTAGTCAGGAGCTTATACTTGCAGCGGCGAAAGCAGGACAGCACGGAAAGCGTCTGCTTGGAGCTGGGGTTGGAGATGTTGTCACTCTCATCAAAAATGAACTGGATCTTGTAGCCAAGCTGCTTGATATAGCGCCCGATCTGCTTTTTGTACTGGCTGACCTTGTTCAGCGTCAGGATCACAAAATCGCCCGGTCGGATGCGCTGCAGATCAGCCAGACGCTCCACAAACACATAGGAAAACCCCGCGCCCTTCAAAATCACATCCCAGTTGTTGCGGATGGAGATGGCGCTGGAAATGACCCATATACTGTGGACAGCGCCCATTTCCACGCGGTGCTTCCCCGTGAAAATGGCGGCGGGTGTTTTGCCGCTGCCCTGCTCCCATTGCAGGAAGGCATACCGCTTTTGGAGCGTCAGGTTGACATCGTGGCTCTGGAGCGGATTCAGGTGGATGTAAGCATGATTCTGGGCGTCCCAATATTGAAAGCGACCGATCCAGTCAGCAAGCTGCGCGTTTTCGGTCATCTCGGAAAAGGGCTGCTCCTGATTGTCATACTCCCGGCGTTTCCGGCGCAGCAGCCGCTCATAGCCCGGAAACCGTTCCAGCTCATCGTTCAGCACCGTCTGATAGATCGGCACCGGCGCACGCATCTCGTCCGTCAGGAGCTTTGCCATCTTCCGGCTGTATGCCTTGTAGACAAAGCTGTATTTCTGCTTGACCAGACGAATTTCGTCCCGCTCCGGCTTGGCGTTTTGGCGGCATAGCGCCTGCTTCAGATACGCCAGCACCTTTGCTTCGGTAAGCTGCACGCGCTGCCACTCCTCATAGGGCATATCCGCCGGCTGCCTCTGGGTATAAAAGCGGTGAACGTAGGCAAAGCAGGCGTCGTATTTTTCCCGCGTGACCGGATGGCTTCGGATCTGATACAGATACTTCTTCACCTGATAGAGAAAAGTGCTCTTGGTGGTTTTGAGCTGTGCCAGTTCCAGAAAGACTTTGTTCCGATTGCCTGCCAGATCCGCCTTTGCGACCATGACAAACTTCTCGTAAAGCGCGGTCGCTGCCATGACCGGATGCCCGGAGGGAATATAGATGTCCGCGCAGTCCGTTGAGTACCGTTTGGGTGCCCAGTCCGCCGCGGTGCTTTTCTTCTGCCAGAATTGCAGCTTGGTCGGAAAGTCGTCCACGCCGCTGTCTGAAAAGGCGTGCTCCGGCAGCATCACCTGCCCTAAGAAGCTGAATCGGCTCTCCATCATGCGGATGGCGCCTTTATCAGAGAAGCTGTCAGCAAGAAAGGACGCCGGCACAATGACTGCCAGAATACCGAGGGGCTTGAGCAGCCTTGCCGCCTTCAGGCAGTAATACTGATGAGAAGTCATAACGGTGGCGTCCGGCATGATCCAGCGCAGGTGAAAGGGCGGATTGCCCAGGACAAAATCAAAATGCGTTTGGGGCTCATAGTCCCGAATGTCACCCTGTACGATGTGTGCCTGCGGGTAGAGCTTTCGGGCAACGGCGCAGGCGTTGGGATCGACCTCACAGCCGTAGGCGTTACGTTCATTTGGCAGGAAATTGAAGAAATTCCCCATGCCGCAGGTGAGATCTGCTACCAAATCAGTGTCGGAGAGTCGCAGGGCCGAAACGATCATTTCGCACAGGGGCGGCGGTGTGAAAAACTGGCCGTTTTCCAGCTCCTTTTTCGCCGCGCTGAATGCGTTGTAGTTTTCATAGTCGCTGCGCCGCAGCCCATGCAGGCCGCCATCTCCGGTATAGCGGTTGAAAATATCCTCGTCGGTCACACCGGCCTGCTCACAGGCTTCGCTTTGCAGCAGGCGGAGAATCTGCTCATTCAGCTCTCTGCGCTCCTGCTCCGTCCGTCTTTTCGGGTAATATTCGTATTTCATGTTCAAATCACATCCTTTTTGTAAATGGGGGAGGACGCCGAAAAACGGCATCCTCCCCTTGAAATGTATAGAAAGCAGGTCAATACAGCGTATGAAACGCCGCAATGATCCGCAGCCGTACCTCCGGGGTGCGGTCTGCACTGGTGACATAGCGCCAGCCTTCCTCTGAGATGTAAGCGTCGATCTCCTCGACGCGGCCGCTGTCCAAACGGAGCCGCATGAAAATATGGGGCCCATTCGTCTGTTCAGTCAGTTTGACTGCCATCGCTGAAATGCTCCTCCTCTGTCAGTAATGTAAGCTGTTCATTCGTTGGTGGAGCCGGAGAGCGCTGCTTGTTCAGCTGCCGCTCCTTCTGCTCCCTGCGCCGCTGCCGGGATTCCCGCTTTTTGGCAGCCTGCTCCTTTTTGAGATCGACTGCATGGACGACCTCCAAGCCGTCCGCCACATCCCGCAGGTCTTGCAGCAGATCTCTCTGTTCGCTTTTGGCAATGCGGATATTCTCCACATCATAGTGAAATTCAAAGTAATCATACTCCCCGTACCGGCGGTGCATTTTGCTGAAAAATGTCTGCCGCCGATCCTCTGGTGTCAGGTGCGGGGAGTCGATCACAGAACTGCTCCAAAGCGGGTTGAAGTGCGCCTTTTTCATTTCCAGCCAGATCTCCGCGTCCGTTCGGGCCACAGAATGGGGAAACACACGCTCGCCCTTTGTCACCTGTACTTTCTTTTCCTCCAGAAAGCCGATGCGGGTGATCCATGTGCGGCGTACATCATAAAAGATATTGGCGCGGCTCAGGTCCCGCTTCTGCTTGCGAATGACGCAGACAGGATTCTGGCAGCGGCAGCGAATACACTGCTCCACATCGTATTGGACTTCAACACGGCCGCCTTCATAGCCATTGCAGCCAACCACGCAGGCGCAGTAGGCTCCGCCGGTAATCTCCATGTACTGCCGGTGCTGTCTCTCACTTCTCTCCGATTCCACCCTCTCGGCGCTTTGCTCGTAGGAATATCGCTTACCAGTGGTGTGGCAGGGGCAGAGAGGGACAGGAAAGCCGCTGATGCTGTGTGGACAGTCCTTGCGTTCATAGGGACAGCGCAGCAGTGGATTGTCATTTTCCGGGCAGTAATCGATACCTTGAAAAGAAGCATCGCAGCAGGCAAGGTCCCGGCCGAGATCACTTTTGCCATCGACCAAAAGGCCGCATGGAGTTTCCCATGTAAACTTCAATAGAGCCTCAAAGAGATAGCCGAAATTCTGCCAGTCACTCCAATACACGAAGGAGGGGTGATCCTCCCGCGTGTAGCCTGCGGCATAGAGATCCCGGGTCAGTTGATTCTGTTCCATGCTCATATCCCCGGACACGGAACCAGCCCAAAGTGGTTTTCCATCACATAGCGCAGATTTTCCACCGTGACCTGGTACTCCTCCGAGATACAGCCCTCGCATACGATCTGCCGATAGCCCAGCGCACGGCTGCATCGCTTATCCCATGAGTTGACATCACCGCCGCAGACAGGGCAGGCAATGTCCGGATACCACGCCAGTTTCCCGGCGTCTGAATAGGTGGGTTTCATATCATCCTCCCAAAAACGAAAAAGGACGCACAGACTTTTTACAAGTCTGTACGTCCTTCGCAATATGCTGCCATGCGGCAGCGATTCTTTTTTTACGGGTCAGGTGACCCAAATGTTTGAAAGGAATGGCTTCCTTCCAAACGAAGCTGAGTTCTCAAAGCAAGGAGTCCCGCACTATGGCACGATCCATGTCGGATAGAACCTGTTCCGCCGTCAGATATTGCGCACCGCGCTTCCGGTCATTCCGAGCCGCCAATAATTCGGCGGAAAGGGACTGTTCAGGAGGCACAGAGCGTAGTTCCTGTGCGGGCAGAACCGCATTTTCCTTGTTCATTTCGTGAGCCTACTTTTCAAAACATTTTTCTTCCAAAGGTCACCCAGCGTGTAGTCGCCATCCAGCCACAGCTTGAGCTGCTCCGGATCTAACCGACTGAACTCGGAACCGGTATTACCACGGTCAACAACAATGACATCTTCCGCATCGAACTCGTTCAGCAACTCTACAGATTGCGTGGATATAATGATCTGTTTTTCATTGGAAAGCTGACGCACGATCTCAGAGAAAATCGTGATTACATAGGGATGCAGGCCGAGCTCCGGCTCATCAACGATGATGGTAGCCGGTTGCAACTCATGGGGTTGCAGCAAAAGCGTTGCCAGGCAGATAAAACGAAGGGTTCCGTCCGAAAGCTGAGAAGCATTGAAGACATCTTCACAGCCAGTCTGACACCACCGTAGGACAATCTGCTCTTCATTACCCTCTTGGGGCTCCAAAACGAAGTCATCAAAGTAAGGTGCGACCAGACGGATCGTTTCCACAATTTCATCGTGGCTCGACTTGAAGAAGTTTTTTAACCGGTAAAGGAATGCAGCAAGGTTTGCCGCATCGTACAGCAGCATTTTATTATTGGAAATGTTATGCTCCTGCTTGACTCTGGCGTCCTTGCCCGTGTCATGGAAATGATATACCCGCCAATTCTGCTTGCGCAGGGTTTGGACAACGTAATCGTCAATTCCATTATGAGTGCCGGTTTCCCACCGAGATTCACTATGCCCGCATCCGATATTGCTCTCATTATCCAAGTCACCATGATAACCGAAGTATTCCTTTTGGAAGATCAACCGGTTATCATCGGTTGGCACCAGAACGAAACCATAAGAGTTCTGTCCGAAAAATACCTCAAAGTCAATCTCCTCGGTTACTTTCCGGCCATTATATAAAAGAGAACTCAAGCCGCTCTGTCCCACAGACACCTGAAGATTTTTAGACAGAATATTCTGGAGAAAGGAAAAGGCCGAAATAAAGTTGCTCTTTCCCGCGCCGTTAGAACCAATGAGCACATTGATTTTCCCAAAAGAAATATCACAGTTTTTGATGGATTTGAAACCGCGAATCGTCATGCGGCTCAACTGGTCTCCCTGTAATGGCATACTAAACCTCCAAAATAAGACGCATTTTGCTTCTCCGTGCAAAGAGCCCCGTGCTACGGCACGATCCCTGTCGGATAGGATTTGTCTGCCTCAGAACAAGTCGCTGTGTGTCCCGGTCCTGGTTAGATATAAAATCAGACTCTCACCAGATATTTCGTAAATCAACAGCCAATCCGGAGTAATATGACATTCTCTGCAACCAGCGTAGTCACCACCCAAGTTGTGATCCTTGTTTTTTTCAGGCAGAGTCTCTCCATTAGCCAGTTTTTTGATAATTTCAGTTAACAGAGAAATATCATACCCACGGCGTTGTATGCGCTTTACATCTTTCTGGAACTTTGTAGATGGCTTTACGGTATATTTCATGCCAGAAGATCCTTCATCATCGCATCCACATCCGTATAGCTTTTGCCAAGCGTAGGATCGGCTTTCATTTCCTGCACTTCCCGAATTGCCTCTTTCGTTTCATCATTCGGGATTTCTGCACCGATTTCAAAGGGAATCCGATACTCCCGAACCGCTTTTTTCGCAAAGATATTGAAAGCGGTCGTCATTGTCATTCCCATATCAGCACAAAAAGCCTCAAACTGCTTTTTCAGATCACTATCCATACGGATATTGATATTCGTACTTGCCATAACGAACCCCCTTTTTTATTTTATATTGACATTATATGCGTTTTTATTTACAATGTCAATACTGTGCGTCGCCGTATCGTTCACTTTGCCCTTATGAGGATCCTTTCGTTACTGCGTGCTCGTAGAGGTACTCCGGAGCAATGTCAATATCGCCATCATTTCAGACGGTTACACCATAATCAATGTAGACACCGGCAAACGAGTGTTCATTTGCCAGCGGTGCAAATCCCGGCTCTTTTAGCAGCGGTGTGAAATCGAACACCTTTGTCTCTCCGGTTGTGAAGCGAAGCCATAGCTTGTGGCCCGCTAATGGGCGGACACCACAAACCTTGATAACAGGTTCCTGCTTTCCTGCATACGCAATTCCATCGAGAACATACATGATGCGATTCTCCTTACTTCAGTGGTTTCAAATCAAAAAACTATTATCTGCTCATGTTAGTTCCTCATGGTCTTGTCTAACGTAAGGGAACCGTAAGAGATATACAATATCCTCGGTTTTACAGGCCGTATTTATCCCGCAGCATACGCAGCCCTTCCATGGCATCGGACACCATTCCCGTTTGAATGTCGGTTTCCGCTTCTGCAAGCTTTGTATAGACATCCTCCATAGTTGGCTTTCTTGCATGGGCTTCTGTCAGCTTGCTGAAGTCACGATCCGAGATAACATGTGGCATAGATATCGGCTCCTTTCACGAAGCTACTGTACCATAATTATCACGCATCCGCAAACCCTTTATTGGCGGTCAGGAGTAAAGAATTACGCCGAAGGCTCCAGCCGGCGGCGCATATCAAATTCCTGCCCATCCGCATAGCCCATGGCGGCATATTGGCGATTCATGCTGCTTGTGGACGAAATCTTATAACTGCTCCGCTTCATTTTGGAAACGGCGTCCTCGACCGCCTGCGGCACGACCATGACCAATCCCCATTCCTGGTGTTCGGCCTCCTGCTTTTGGAAAGCGGCAGACAGGCCGCGGCAGAAGCCCCAGCCATAAGAATTGCACATCTCCCGAAGCGTCTTTGCAGGATATCCCTTTTGGGTACGGATCTGCCTGCATCGGCTCGCTACGCAATCATAGGCATAGAGAAACGCCAGCTTGCAGAGCTTGAAGTCGTCCTCCATGCCGATAAACCCGATCTCCGAAACCTTGCTGCCGTGTGCATGGCTCCGATAGGGCCTGCAGCAGTAATGTGCGGCAATGAGCGTGGAGAGGTAAACCGTCCACGGCGAAGAGAGCTTCGTGCAGGTGATGCCCACGCATTCCTGAACCACCTTCTTATTCTCCTGCGGCTCAATATCCTCCGGCATGAGCTTATGCTCCGCCATCAGACGCCGGGCCTGCAGCAGCGCGGCTTTGGCTTCCTCCTCGTAGGGGCTTTCCGCCAACGCAAGGAGCTTGGCGATCTTTTCCGTAATTTTTGACATGACGACCACCTCAATAAGAATCTGCGCCTGCCTGATGTTCCGCCCAGTCATAGAGCAGAAGATCGTGGCGCGATGAAGATGAAATGATGCCGGCAGGCCGGATGCAGTAATTTGTAAACTGGAATCCGGTCGGCTTGTGCGTATAAAGAACAGCAATCAGTTCATAGGACCGCCCCATCCACTCGCTGGTGTCGATGACCTGCACGGTCTCTTTACCGAAGTTGAGGGCATAGATCCAGTTATCCTGACAGGCACCATGGAGGGAATACTGCTCACCACCGGGCAAGGATAACAGCTTTTCTTTCATCTGCTCATAGCCTTTCAGATTTGGCAGCTTTTTAGAGCAGCGGATCGCTTCTCTCCGTTCAAACTCAAAAAGCGGAACAAAGGGGATCTTTCCCTCAAAGTCACCGTTTCCGTCTCTTGCGCAAAGCCTCCCTTGATAGACCACCTCAAAGATCGTTTGCGAGCTGATACGGCAGTCACTTTCAAAGATCGAGGGGCTGGCGGAATACCATGTGGCGACTTCGCCGGTGTAGTTTTCAAAAATGCGGTTATAGTAGCGAGTCGGTTTCTCAACTGTGGAAAACACATCTTTGCAAAAGCCGCGATCCTCCATCAGAAAAGTTACTTGGATTACCGCAGATCGCCCGCCTATGATGTTATCCATATTCGTTTCGTTCCTTTCTATGGCGAGATGTCTCACCAGTTTTGGATGACCTCCGGGAGTTTATCATACTGCCCGGTGGCCAGCAGGCCGCATTCATAGTGGAAATTGATGTAGGTGAGATGGTATTCGATTTTTTCCATCATCTTCTTATCGCCTATTTCCCGTGCGTGCTGGTGCTTTATGAAATACTGCTTCATTTGCTCCAGCGTAATGCCATAGCTGTCTTTTCGGATCTTCGCTAAGATCCGCGCTTCCTCTTGTGCTGTTAACATTTCTTTCTCCTTTACATCGTTGCCGCCCGGCTCAGGAGGGAATCGTCCACTCCCTTGCAGGCGGTTTTCCATGTGTACTTTGAATAGCGAATGCTGGTATCTTTTGCACTTCCTTCTGCATGGCGAGGACGGCCTTCCGCACATTGGGATTCGTCATCTGATCCAGACCTATCGCCTCGACGACCTCACGGACGCCAAGCGCCCGAATGGTATCGGTCAGCCCGTGCAGTGCGTTGACGCCGCCAATGCAGAGGAACAGATTACCCCTTGCGCGGAAACTGCTTATCCGGCCATGCGCCGGGCTCTGCGTTCGGCGTGTTTCTGCTTGAGTCGCGTATAGTCCCCTTCGTAACGCTGGCAGCCGACTTTGTTCAGGCGGCGCAGCGCGGCGGAGTGGAACTGAAAAACGGCGGCAGTCCTGCGGTTTACTCCGGTAAATACATCGGCATCGTAACGCTTGTAGTCCACGATGTAGCCCAGATCATTTTCCTCCATATAGTCCATGAAGGCGGTGCTGTCCACCTCCAGCATCCCGTCACAGAGAAATGCCTGATAACGGGGCAGAGGCTGACCGAGGTTTTGCGTCATGGTGATGCGCTCTCCAGCGTTGACCGGGAGAAGCTGCACCTTGATCGCCGGGGTATTCGGGTAGCATTCCACCTTAATGCGGTAGGTGTTGCCTTTATAGGTGCCGGATAAAATATCATTCATATCGGTTCACTTCCTTATCATCATTCTGACCGGGTGAAGAAGGCTTGTTGGCTTTTGCCTGCGCCTGCTCAAAACCGCGCTTGACAGCAAGGACCATCGCCTCCTCTCCCACGTCTGCGTTGCGAGGCCTTTTCCCCCGCAGCTTTTGACACTTCCTCACGGCAGCATCGTAATCATAGCCGATGCCGCGTTGAAGCTTGTCCGCGATCTGACGGAGCTTTTCTGCCTGATATTCATAGATTGCCCGGTGAAATCCGCCGAGCTCCCACTCGTCGCACACCGTCTCCAACAGCTTTGCGTAGTCCCGCAGAGCGTTAACGATTTTTACGACATCGCCGTAACAGGTTTTCACCTCATGGGTGCCGCTGAGATCAAATACATGCAGCAGCACCTCTCTGGAAAGGCACCGCTCCAGATCAATGGATGCGGACAACTGCGGCTCATAGGTCGCAGATGGCAGCTCCAACGGCTGCTTGGCGGGCTCATTCATCTTCTGCGCACCGCTTTTCGGCGCTGCCGGATAATCTGCCGGCGAAACGGACACTCCAGGGGAATGGTATGGGGGACGCTCTGCCAGTTGTCCAACACCAGTTCATGGGAGATCTCGCAGATGCTGTCGCCCTCCCCAATATAGAGGCATTCTGAGCAGGTGTCCGGATTGCAGTATTTCATGTTGGGTAAACACTCCTTTCAAATCATTATGCGGATTTTTGGCCGTACCGCATCAGCGGTACGCTTCTCCATTTTGCGCAGGCGGCCTGCACCGTTCCGGGAAGGCGCAGAATACGCCAGCGCATCATATCCGTCTGCCCACGGCGCACACGCTCAAGCGGAGCTTTCGTTTCACAGATCGCGCAGCGCAGCCAAGTGTGATGTCGGTTGGCAGTCCGAAACTCTAACACATACATTTTTCGACCTCCTGTTCCTTGGATAAAGTGAAAAGGCACAGCACCACAACGGTGCTGTGCCTTTCCAAAATAGTGCTTACCATAGAAACAAAATGTTCTATGAAAAGCGGCGGTCTTTCGTCTGCAATCATTCAGCCTTTGCTCGATGCGGCAAGACGCATGATCTGCTCTGCGGAAGATTCGATTACCTTTTGGTATTCCTGAATTTCCGCGTCACTGAAGCCGACAATATCCTCCCAGCGGCAGCCGGGAAGAAAACATGCTGCATGATGGAAACCATCATACTCGTCAGGCTTTTCAACATAAATTTTTACTCCCCCACCATCAAGCAAATGAGAGTATACGATCTCAGTATGGTCGTTCATGGTGAGAAATGGGTACATCATAAGCTCCATAGCCTCCTGTCCAGATGTTGATCCTCTTGCTTAGAGTACCAATTATCCGGCAAAGATGCAACCAGTATTCGCCGTTTTTACGCCGCCTGCTCCACGACTGTCACCGGCACATCAGCCGCGACCGGCGAGGAGGGAGCCAGCAGGCAGTAATGGGAGTTCATCGTCTCAAAACGGATCTGCTGCGGCGTCACGCCATGAATGGCGATCACCGTAGAGGTGTGGAGATACCGCCCCTCTTCAAAGATGAGGGCGCGGCTGCCGACCTCCAGCGGATACATCAGGGTTCCGTGAACGATACGGATTTTTTTCATGGGTCACAACTCCTTCTGTTTGGTTTCTTTCTGCGCAAAATAGGCGCGGTACAACGCTTTCAGCCGATGCCGCACCCGCTTGACGCTCATGCCTTCCCTTCGCGCGGTTTCTGCCAGACTGCAGCCGTGCAGACGGTGGCGGATCAAAAGAGCCTGCTCTTCATCCGCGAGGAGAAACAGATCGTGCAGCAGCAATCTTGCCCGAAGTGCATCAAAGGCGTCGTCAGGCGGCGGATGCGCAGCCTGATAGGAAAACTCATGGCTTTGCCGCCGCTGCTCCTGCCGCCAGAAGGTATTCAGGCTGCTGTTCATGGAGCGCCACGCAATCGTGGAGAAGCGGTATCTGTGCAGACCCTTTTCGGTAAAATAGCGTTGGACAGCGTGAAGATAGCCAATTGCCGCAATATCGTAATACTCCCGGATCTCCAGTTTCTTTTCCAGAAGAAATCCATAGATCAGGGCGTGGTACTGAGCGGCAAAGCGGCGCTGCGCTTCGGTCAGAGGGACGGGAACAGGGGCCTCCGGCGGAGGCCCTGTTTCCCGTTTTTCTTCCTCAATGCGGGGGATCGTATCAGGCGGGAAGTTCTTCCCGTTCTCCATCAATGACCGCCCCTAACGCAAAGTGCGCGCCGTTGTCAGGCAACTCCAGATGCGAGACATCGACGTCTCCAATGATGCTGGAGGCCGCGGCGCCCGCCTGCGCTCTCTGCGCGTTGATGTCCTTGATCTGCGCCACGAAGCCATCCGCGTAAGCGCGAATATGCGCCAAGTCTTCCCCGGCGAAATCGGCGATCTTGGTAAAGGTGGCGACGCAGTATTCGTGGCTGCCGCTGACGGCCTTCTTCAGCCCGATCCGCACCACGCCGGTACAAACCTTGCGGCGGCGGGAGAGGAACGCTTCATTGACGAAGCGGGTATAGGGCGTCAGGCTGGTAGGCGGCAGCGCGATCTGAATGGGCATATACTCACCGCTGCGCAGCAGATAGAGCATTCTCATGTTCTTGCACGCCTTCCCCTTGTTGTTCCCATCGCTGCCGAACTGGTTGAGAACGCAGTCCGCGCAGGTGCCGCCGGGCTCACCGTAGCCCACCTTCCCATCGAAGGACTGGCACAGAGGCGGCTGGTCATCATCGTACTCGCTGCCCTCCGGCCAGTAGGCGTTGGAATTGTGGCTGTAGAGAATGACGCCCTCCAAATAGGGAGCATAGTCCGGCACATCCGGGTTTCCGGACGGGATCTCAAACTGCAGGTGACCGCCGCCGGGGATCTTGATGCGGGTGAAACTCAGGCGCAGGCCCTCCATATCATCCGCAAGATCTTCGCTGGTGAAGTCTTCACCGTCAAGAAGCTGCGGGATCTGGAATGTGGTCTTGGTCTCCATCATGGTATTGGTCTGTTCGTACATAATCATATCCTCCTATTAAAAATGTTCCGACCGCTCAGGCGGCCAGCAGTTCCGTTCGGTTCATCTGCCGGAAGAGGGCGGGCGACATCGTCATAACGCTGTACCCGATCTCCTCCAGCTTCGTTGCCCGGTCATAGCTCTCAACATCCTGACTGAAGCGGGTCACGGCATTAGCGAGACCATAGAGGGAAAAATCGCCGCCGGTGATCAGATGCTCCAGAACGCCGTTGCTCTCGTCCTCCGTAATGCCGAAGCTGGAAGAAGCCAGCTTGACAATGGCAGGGAGCTGCTTGGTATCCAGCATGGCCTCCGTACTCTCCCGCATCCGGCTCACCGCCTGGGCAAATCTTGCCTCAGAGATGGCGGCGCGGACGGTGTCCTTGATTTTCAGCACAAAGGCATGGTCGTCTGCCAGCAGTGTTTCATTGGAATAGATGGAAAAGTCCTCCTCGCTGGTCGCGGCGCGCCCCACATGATTGCGGCGGGTTTTGGCGTCGTTGATCACCATGCCATTGGAGCACACCAGACGGTAGATCAGCGGCTGGATGGTAACGGAGCCCAGCCCTGTCTCACTGTTGGAGATGATGACGCCGGCCTGTACCACATCGCCCGGGACAACATCCGCCTGCAAGCGGGGATTGACCACCTTGATATACATGAAATCGTCGGTGATCTGCGTGCTGACGAACCGTGCCTCCGGCAGCTCCCCAATGACGGGCAGCGTTACACTGGCAATGTCCAGATTGTCAATGCGGCGGTAGCGGTTGCTGAGAAACGCGCGGGCGCAGCCATCCATCGTGCGGAGCGTCCGAAGCTCATTTTTCTGGGAGAACCAGTAGTTGGCGTTATAGGCCAAAAGCTCCGGCGCATCCGTGCGCATCAGCTCATAATACTTCTGCGGAATGCCAAGATAGGTTCCCAGCTGGCGGTGCGCCGTCTGGCGAATATCCAGGGGCGTGATCTTATCCAGCCCATTCTCCGTGACACGGAGCTGCGGCGCGTCCGAGGTGACTGAGAGGGACAGGCTTCCGGTGTTCACCAGATAGTCCTGCTTGGCCTTGCTCTGACGCAGAAGCTCCTGCGCCATCTGCTGAATGGTAAGTCCGGTTTTCATTGTTGTTCCACATCCTTTCTCTGCCGCTCACCATGAGACGAGGATATCCGCGTCTCTTGCGTCGGCAGCGTAGCCTTCCTCCTCCAAAACCTTGACCAGCTGCGGCCAGTAGACCTTTTCAGGAAAGTCCAGAAAGGTTTCCTTTGCCGGTTCCGCTTCGTTTTCCTTGGCCTGCACAAAAACCTCACCGTTTTCCTGCACGGTCAGGCTGCTGTGGCCTCTGGAGTTCAGATCGGTAACCAGCGCCTCCAATACGGCGCGGCCCCGTGTCTCAAACCAGACGCGAGGGTTTACCGACTGCCGGTTTGGCGGCTGTGTGTCCGATGCCCCAGCCACCAGCGGAGAGAGCTTGACAAGCGAGCAATCGAGATTTGCCTTCTGATCCAGCTTCACATCGGCGTAATCAAAATCCGGAATACCATAGACGCGGATACGGGCCGTGCCGCCCTCCACCGCAAAGCGGGAGGGCTTGTCTGCCAGCCACTCCCAACGGGCGTTGGGATATGCGGCGTGGAGCATGGCGGTGATCCGGTAGTTTACATGGCACAGCAGCGCGTCTGCCAGTTGACCGCCGCCATTTGCCGCCGCGGTCTGCTCGTGGAGCCGAGCCTCTTTTGCGCGGTAGGCACGGTTGTTGCGCCAGAGCGGAAGAGCCTGCGTCAAGAGCCACCACAGCAGCCAGAGGGCAAACACCGCCAGCAGCAGGGGGAGAAGCATCCGTCCGCGGATGAGTGCGAGAATGGCGATCACGATACCGATGAGAAGCGAGATACTGCTCCAAAAGGGAGATTCTTTTTTCATTTCAGTTGCCACCTTTCAAAAATAATCTGGAAAACAAAAAAAGAGGAACCGCGTATGTGTCCAGAATCTCTTAAAACACATGATGCGGTTCCTCTTTTTCACTTTGCCGGAATACGCTTATTCCGGCAGGCGTTCCCGATCTCCGTCCACGACCTCCACAGGAGGCAGCGGCGGCTGGGCAGCGCCGGGGCTTTGCTTTCGTGCGGGTCTCTGCGCTGTACGGGGAGGCTTTGTCTGCCATCCCGTCAGGCTGAGCTTCAGCCGCTTGTCCTTTTCGCTTCCGCCGTTTCTGGTACAGTCCACCAGCTCCAAAAAGCCTTGGACCCAGATGCGGGAATCCTTGTGAATCTCCGCATCCGCCAGCGACAACGCAGCCGTTCCCCATGCCCAGACCTCAAAATACTGTCTGTGACCGGTATCCCTGCGCCCGATCCATTCGACCAGGCCGAAGGACACATAGGGGACTTGCCTGTGACTCATTTTCAGCTGAAGGTCATTGGTCACCCGACCGAAAACATGGACTTCCGCCATACAACTCCTTTCTGCCGCGAGGGCAATACTTATATATAAAAAGTGCCAGTAAAGCGGCAGATACCCAATAAGGGTACAGTCGTCCTACTGACACTTGCGTACAAACCTGACAGCGTGCGCAGGTGGATCGCTCCACACACGGATCTAAGTCCATGCCCCGATAAGGGAAATTGCGCAAAACTCATTTACAGGGGCATTGTACCACAGGATATAGCTCGTGTCAAGCAAGAAACACAATATATAGTATTTATTCGCGGCGCATTTTATAGATGTTGTGGGTCAGCCTATTCCTTTACGAACAGACCGATGGGACAGATGTGGGTAAAACCGGGGGTGGAGATGTACCAGCAGCCGGGCCCCTCCGGTTCCCAGCTCATTTCTATGGTGATTTCCCGCCATCCATCCGGAAAGAGCGCATGGAAGGTCTCGCCGGCGTGAATGCCGCGTCCATTGAGAATCAAGCGGGGGTGAGGATCGAAGTCCTCCGGGGCGGGCAGCCTGATTTGCCCAAGTCTTTCTCTGTTCATGATAGAACCTCCTCGTATAATAAATACAAAAAAGAAAGCTGTTTTTTTGCAGCCAACAGAAAAATACAGGTCCCGTAAAAAGGAGAGAAGAAAGCTACCGAAAAACGGGACTGCTATCAGAAAGGTATCAATTGTGCAGTAGCAAATCAAAAGGGCGGTGTCGGCAAAACAACCACGTCCCAGGCATTGGCTGCAGGACTGGCAGCGGAGGGGTACAGGGTTCTGGGGATTGACCTCGATCCGCAGGGAAATTTCTCTACGGCCTGCGGAGCAGAGAACTATAACGTCCAGACGATTTATGAGGTCATGAAGCGGGCGGCCAGCATCCAGGACGCCATTCAGCACACGAAGGGCGGCTATGACGTTGTACCGGACAATATTATGCTGGCTGGCGCAGAGCAGGAACTCTCCCAGACCGGCAAGGAACACCGGCTGAAGGAGGCCGTGGCTCCGGTCGCTGGCGACTACGATTTCATTGTGATCGACACGCCGCCCTCCTTGGGGGTTCTGACGGTGAACGCTTTTACCTGTGCCACCGATATTCTGATTCCGACAACGGCGGGAATTTTTGCGACCGCCGGGATTTCCCAGCTCAACGAGACCGTCACCAGCGTTCAGAAGTATTGCAATCCAGCTGTCAAAGTGAGAGGAATTTTGTTTACAAGATTTAATCCGCGGGCGAATATCAGCCGGCAGATGAAGGAACTGGCGGAGCAGCTTGGCGAGTACATTTCTGCGCCGATTTACAAGACATACATTCGATCTGCTGTAGTGGTGGAGGAGGCCCAGGCAAACAGCCAGGACATTTTTGACTATGCCAACAAGTCTACGGTGGCAGAAGACTATAAAGCATTTATTGACGAATTTTTGAAAGGGGTAAATGAATAATGGCAGAGAAAGCGAAGTTTGACCGGGAGGCTGCGTTTAAGTCTATCATCGGAGCAGGACGCCAGAGCGAGAATGCTGTTGTTGCTGAAGAAAAAAATGCAAAGAAAAATAGTGACCGGGTGCAGCGGGCCTATTATCTGGATCGGGATATTGATAAGGCGCTGCGTAGGATGGCGCTGGAGGAAGGAAAGAACTTGACAGAATCAGTCAATGATGCTTTGCGAGCTGGATTGATGAAATATCTGTAAAAAGCAAGAAAAAACGAAAAGGCAATCTACGATTGCCTTGATGTAAACCGCAAGCGGTTTACATGATGGGGCTTGATGAAATAGAATCAGGATGAAAAACATGGAATTAAAAGAAAAACTTGTCGCTTTGCGTAAAGAGAAGGGGCTAACACAATTAGTTGTTGCGGAGAAGCTGAATGTTTCCAGACAAGCTATTTCACGCTGGGAATCTGGAACGGCGCAGCCATCTACAGATAATCTTAGATGCTTGGGAGCGTTGTATGAGGTTCCCATTGATTACTTGGTTAACGAGGAAACAGAACGGCCTATTTCAGAGGATGATAGTAGACAAGATGAAAACAAACAGAAGCATAAAAGGGTTTTAAGAATCGTTGCCGCTTTTATTAGTGTGGCCCTCATTGTGGCGGGGGTGGTCTACTTTGCGGTTCTTTCTGGGGCAAAGAAAACGGAGACAATACCAATCGAGGACTTACAAATAGAGAAAGGTGACAGTTATCCGTCAGAGAGTTTCTCAATGAATTGATGATTACAGAAGGGGGGTGAAATATATGAAATCCAAAAGATTTTTATGTACTGTGTTAGCTTGTGTAGTGATGATTAGCTGTATTACCAACGCAGCAGCAATCCAGGAAGAAGTTGCAGACGATTTTGTAGAGTACAATACAGAATCAATTTTGACTACAAGAGCTATCGGTGAATTTGAGATGACGGTTTCTGCTAAAACAAAAGCAATTGCAGATAGTAGTTTATCGTTAGAGGCCGGGGACACAGTTCGGATCAATGCAAGTTATTCACCAGATGGAAGCGTTGATTTTGGTTTAGTTGATGAAGATGGATTTTTTCATTATATCAACGTGAAAAACGGAAGCATTGATAAGACCATCCGGATTAGCGAACGTGGAAAGTATAAATTCCAGGTCAGGAATAATTCTTCGGTAGCAGTGAAGGTCTGTGGGTTTGTAAGGTATTGACCGACTATATTACAAAATGATTAATGCACTAATGAATTTTGAATTGTGAAAGGAATGAGGTAAGGAATATGAAAAAGAATTTGGCAATCCTACTGACTTCGCTGATGTGTTTTTTACTGAGTGTTCCGGTATGTGCAGCTGATGCAATTCAAGCCCGTGTTGAGCCTAACGAGAAGACCACACAGCTATATTATATCGTTTACGATAAAGATGGACATGTGGTAGAGGAGGGGCTAACCCCAAAAGGTAATGGCGAACGATACCTATGGGAAGGCATTAGATTAACAAATGGGCAGTACGTGCGATTTTTGAATGGCAGTAATAAGGCTTTTTCAAGTTCTGCTGGCACACGTTATGATTTCATCGTTCAGTTGAACAAAAAAGCAACAATGCAAAATTGCCTGATTCAGTCAAATTTGGCTGCGACGGAAGTGGTTGAAGTCCCAGATCAGTGGACGTCTATTTCCCCGTCGTATTCGAGAACAGCGAGGTTTCAGAATACTGGATACTATTACTTCCAAATTGAAAGTAATTCTTCTGATACGGTGATTATCATGTCGGCAGAATTGCTTTTTAGTTAGGCAAGTTCCATCAAGGAAAGAATGAAAAATAAGCCGGAGAATGTGCTTCAAAGATTAAAAAAGAGCTTAACAGCGGGGTGAAAAACCGGCGGCATGAGAAAAGACGAAACATGAATACATTCCCATGCCGATTTAAGAAAGGCGGAGTAATTATGAAACGTGTACTATGTTTTGTTTTGACCTTTGTTATGATGACAAGCGTGCTGATGACGACTGTCTTGGCTGTCGACACGGAAAGGGATATCGTTGTTCCTGAAACGCTCACTGAAGAGGCCCAGGGCGATTTGGCTGGCACTATCATCTATGGTTCAGAATCTATCCGACGGTTGCCGATGACAGAAACGAGTCGTAATCTTGATACAAAATCCTGGACAACGTTATATAGTGACAACAATTGGCTTAATGAGATTGCTACTATTACAAACAAAATGGGAAATCCAGGATCTATCTATGTTAGAGTTGTCGCCTATGATAAAAACAAAACGGCACATACCATTGTGAGCAAGAGCCCGGAGATTGGCGTAGGCGCGTCCTATGAAACCCCGGTAATTGATAAAGATTACGCAAAATATACCGTTTCCATTATGGCTGCAAGTACGGATGGGACATATTCTATAAGATATCACGACTAATTTGGGCTGCCGGAAGGGAAAACTCTCTTCCGGCAGCTTATTTTTACAGCGATTATAGTAATTATGGAGAGGGTTATGAGTGACAAAGGCAATAGAATTAGCCAAGTGGTTGAAAATAGGCAACACATAATTAAACATTGTAGAGGAAAAATGTTTACAAGTGAGTCTCTGAAAATCGTTGCACTTATATGTATGCTTATCGATCATGCAGGGGAAATCCTGTTCCCGCAATGCGATATTTTGCGTAGTATTGGACGAGTATCATTTCCGTTATATGCGTTCCTTTTGGCTCAAGGCTGTAAGCATACGCATAGTATGGAACGGTATCTGCTTGGCCTTGGAATATTTGCGCTGATTAGTGAAATTCCTTATGACTTGGCATTTGGAAACTCTATTAATTTCCTGGATCAGACAAACATTTTTTACACACTTTTTTTATCAGCGGCATGTGTCTATATCTATGATAGTATAAAAAAGCAAAAAACAATGATTCAACTGATTGTGTTTGCAGTTTGTCTCCTTTTTCTCTTTATGGAATGGATATTGCTGACTTTTATCACTGGAGAGCATTTGCCGAGCTTAGCCCTTATGTTCTCATATGTGATGGGGATGATAATTTCCTGCGCACATATATTCAAACATCACGAAATTGCAAATTCAAAATCGAATATATTAATAAATATTTTTCCAATCTTGTCAACGTTACCAGCATTTTTACTATCAAGCTTTATAGATTGCGATTATGGTATTTGGGGTGTCGCTTTAATTTCACTCTTATATCTGGCAAAAAGTATTAAAATTTCTGCCGTGATAATGGCAGTGTTACTCGTACCCTATTATGGGCAACATATTTATAGCAATGTTGTTTCTTTTGAGGCAATACGAAATATGTGTTTTTCACTTTTGTCTATTTTGTTTGTTTGCCTGTACAATGGGCAACACGGAAGTAAGAAAAAGTGGATTTATTATTGGGCATACCCGTTACACATTTTATTCTTTGCAATTTTGCGTTGTTAGCGCTTGGTGAAAATCGCCAATTTCACCAGGGCAGGAAATAGTACTGTGTCACGAGATGGTCAAGGCACCAGCTACGTCTCGCATAGGGTTGTATTGGTCGGTCCGAAAAAGTAATCTCTTTGTGTTGGTGTAGGCGTAATATTAAAATTACGCCTACACTTTTTTCATAACGGTTTACCCGTTTATGCAATGAACGGGTAAACCGTTATACGGTTAATTTTGTTGTTATGTTGACAACCTCCGCAACGTATGGTAAGATGTTCTTGGATAGGAAAGGCTGCGGTAGACGCTGGATCGAAGCCTTGAAAGAAAGGGGGTATGGATGGCGGCTGCGAGTGGTGTGTGATTGGCAGCAGAAGTGAAGAACGAAGCTCGTCTGGGCGAGGGTAAATAGTAATTAGGCCCAGAGCGTCTTGGCTGGCAGATCTGCCGGTCGGGGGTTTAGCAATTTGCTAATCAGAAGCCACTTCAGGTACGATACACCTGTGTGATGCGTGGGCTTGCCGTAGTAACCTTTGTGAACTGGAAAGCGCATCATGGACCCGGTATTAGTAATCCTTTTGAACGTGCCGGTAAATAAAACGTATCTGTTCCTATCCACTTTCTGATAGTAGCCGGAATACTGTAGATCTTCCGGAGAGCTGCTTCCTCTACAAAGAAGCCGACAGAATCTGAACTGCCGTAGATCTCAATAAAACAGAGCTGCACACATAAGCAGATTAAAAAAAGTGTAGGGAGCAATCCCAAACCCGTCATACATAAGACGTTAAAAAGTGTATTTTGCCGATTGTCGAGCCTCCGAATGGAGCTGGCATGAGGCGGCTTAGCTTGAACGAGAAATGTAGAAGTCTATAAAACTAAGAAAATAGTTATGTAGTTTTATAGAAATATAGATTTATACAAAAATAGATGCACGAAAGGAAGTCGGAATGGGACGTAGAAATAAAGCGTACTTCAAAGATCTGCACCAGCAAGCCTATGACCGGCTTACCGGGATGCAGGCTTTTGGCGAGAGCAAAAAAGAGGCGGTAGCCAATGGCACAGAGAAAGATAAAATATTTGCGTTCAACACCTATAAGAGCTACTGGAAACATACCAAATATTTTATCAAGTACATCAAAGAGAATCATCCGGAATGCACTACGCTGAAAAGCTCAAAGAAGTATGCCAATGAGTGGCTTCAGACCAGAGTGGATCAGGGGCTTTCAGCGTGGACGGTGCAGCTTGAAGCGAAAGCGCTGGGAAAGCTATACGGGATTTCCCCGGATGACGAGAATTACTTTAAGCCGCCCAAGCGAAAACGTGAGGAGATTAAACGGAGCCGGGGGGACCGGGTGCGGGACAAGCATTTCTCCAAGACGAACAATGATGAACTGATAAAGTTTTGCCGGGGAACCGGCCTGCGGCGAAAGGAGCTGCAGGAGCTGCGGGGGAAGGATCTGGTGCCCAGGGCGCAAATTGAGGTGGAGATCTCCGAACTGCAAAAAATCCCAGAGGAGCAGCGAGCGCCGAGCGTCACAAAGCGCCTTGAAACGCTCCAGGACGCACGTTTGTTCCCAGAGGAGTGGTTTATCCATGTCCGCAACGGAAAGGGCGGACGAGAGCGTTTAAGCCCGATTATAGGTAAAAATGCGGAGCAGATCATTGAACGGATAACTGATACACCGCCAGAGGAGAAGGTGTGGCAGCACGTCCATAATTGCGCCGACATCCACGGTTATCGTGCGGAGTATGCCACGGCAATCTACAAGGCTCATGCCAGGGCAATCGAAGAGATTCCCTATGACCGGGTAAACCGTGGCACCGGGCGGCGTTATCAAAGCGAGGTTTATACTTGCCGAAAAGATGAAGCGGGGAAGAAGCTGGACAAAGCTGCCATGCTGGTTTGCAGCAAGGCGCTGGGGCATAACCGAATCAGTGTTGTAGCGGATAACTATATTCGGGGCCTGTAAGGAGGTGCGCTGCCGTGAGCGAGTTTGTAAAGAAAACGATAGTGGGTTATAAAGATGTTCCTGGCGGCAGCTCGGACCCAGATTGTACCCACGTGATTCTGACGCTGAACGAGTATAAAAAGATTGTCCGGGAGAGGGACGAGGCAATCCGAACGGTCGGCATTGAACGTCAGAATGCTGACCGTCAAATGAACGAAGAAAAAAACAATGCTGCATACCAAATCAGGCAAGTGAGAGATCAGGCGGTCAAGGAAATCGCAGAAATGCAGGGAGCATTGGCGCAGGCCCAGAAGGATGCAGCATATCAACGGCACCTAAATGAAAACCTGCTGCGGATCTCTCGGGAAAGAGCCAATGCGGATCGAGGACTAAAACCGAAAAAAGAGCATACCGGATATGTTGTGATGAATATGCAGGAAAAGAAATTGCAGAGAAAGAACAGTCGGGGCTATTACACAATCACATTATGGGAAACGGTGCTGCAGAGTCCCTATTCTGTAGATTTCACTGAAGAACAGGCCAGATATCAGATTCATGAAGATCTAATGCAGCATGAAGATGGAAAAGAGTGGGCGTTAAGCAGAATTGGAATTTGTGAGAAGCCTGATCCGAAGTTCTGTGACCCATTTGAATATAATGAAATAATGGAAAATGAAAATGTTCTTGTTCGGTATCAGCTGCGTGCAAACTATCAGGCACGGCGAGGGGAGAAGACCGGCTTTTGGGACATCATATTGGTGCATCAGAAGCCGATACCACAGGTTCCGAAAGATATGAGACCATGAGAAAAAGCCGCTGTTTGATACAGCGGCTTTTCAAATTCGACAGAGTGTGCTAAAATGCCAATGTTGCCCAACTCCGGCCCAGTAATGGGAAGGAGGTGAATGCTATGCTGGAGTCATTTTGCAATCTCTTAATCGGCATCGGAGCAAGTGTAATTGGCACTTACATTTGTAAATGGCTTGATGACCGAAACAAGGGCAACTAAGCATGAAAGAAAGCCGGGAAGGTGGCACCCTTCCCGGCTTTCGCTATGCTGGAATTTTGCTAATCTCTTAGGCTATGGCTATTATACCACGCCTATCGTAGTTTATGCAAGCGGTGAGTAGAATATTATTTGTAAAAATAGCCTGTCTGAAGGGCTTGAATTTTTTTCTCGGACAGGCTATACTTATAATCAAAAATAGGGAATTAACTCATTGATAATATATGCCCCCCTTTAAGGGTTTCGTACCTAAAAATAAAAACAAAATTTTCTATCAAAAAGGGAGAAAGTCGGAGGGAAAAAGGGGGTGTGCGGAGGGGTGTGGGAATGTGGTAAACCCATTGGGTTTTCCATATTTCCATGCCCCGGAGCGAGGGGGAAAAGGGGAGGTGACTTTCTCCTTGAGCCGCCTTTGGCGGCGCTCTTTGGCTCACCTTTTCCCCCTGTCCGCCCGTAGGCGTTCCCCGCCGCAGCGGATTTTCTTTTTTGCTTCTTTTTTCTTTTGGAGGTGCTTATATGAAACAACCGAGGAAACGGGGAATAAAACCGGAAAACAGTAAAACGGTTAATCAATGGGGGCTGCGGGGGCGGATTCCGGTTGATCCGTTGAAGCCGCAGTATATTTGGGATAATTACTATGATGTGCCGCAGACGATTTACTATCTTGAAGAAAACACCAGAGAAATGACCGAAGAGGAAAAGGCTGATTTTAGGGCAGATCGAAAAGTTTTTAGCCAGAGGTATGTAAAGCTGATTGCGGATGAACGGGAGCGGTTGAGAAAGAAAGCGAGGGAGACTGAATGACGGATCAGCAGACCGCTCTGGAACGGCAACGGGCGCTTTACCGAGAGAAGAACGCCCATTTGGATCAGTTTTTAGAGCCGGTGGAGCCGTATGAGTTTTATCGGGAGATCTTCCCGAAAGGTTCTTTTGAACGAAAAGGTCATTATGAAGATGCCAAAGGCAACGCTATTGCACTGACAGTACCGAAGAAACAGGATAGCCAGGAAAATGGTGTTGCGCTGGAGATTGAGGGAGACGGTAAGACAAGAAGGCATTTGATTACCGATGAGCTGGAGGAATTGGGTGAGATCCAGAACACGGATTTTACGATCATGTCTCCCATTTCGTATTTTGGCAGGCAGCGGAGTGGTAAGAATGCCCGCTATCTCTATGCTTTGGTTTTCGATCTGGACGGTGTTGGTATGCCGCAGCTCCGTGACACGCTGCACCAGATGAACAAGGATATTATTCCCAAGGCAACCTTCATAGTAAACAGCGGAACAGGTTTGCACCTGTATTATGTGCTGACGGAGCCGGTCCCTATGTATCCGCACAATCAGAAGATTTTGAAAGAACTGAAATACTCTCTTACCCGGCAGATATGGAACAGGTTCACCTCGTCTATTAAGGAGCCGCAAATGCAGGGCGTTTTGCAGGGATTTCGTGTAGTTGGTTCCGGTTCCAAGTTAGGACGGGACTATCCTGTGGTGGCGTATCGTTTTGGTGGTGCGGTAGAGCTGGAGAAGCTACTGGACTATATTCCTGCCAGCAATGGTGAACGGCAGCACCTGCAGGCGCTTATGAAAAAGAGCCGGTTATCTTTGGCTGAGGCCAGAGAGAAGTATCCAGACTGGTATGAGCGCAGGATTGTGAAGAAGGAGCGCAGAGGACGCTGGACGGTAAAGCGAGACCTTTATGATTGGTGGCTAAGACGGATTGCTGACGAGATTAAAGTAGGACATCGTTTTTATGGCATTATGACGCTGGCAATCTATGCGAAGAAATGTGATATAGACGAGGACGAACTTCGGGAGGATGCTTTTGGACTACTCCAGCGATACGATGATATGAGTGTGGAGGACATCAACCGTTTTACGAAAGATGATATTGTGTGCGCTCTGGAAATGTTCAATGAAGATTATGTGACCTTTCCCAGAGATGATATTGCAAAAATTTCTGGAATGTCTATGCCGGTTAATAAGAGAAATTGGAGAAAACAAAGAGATCATGTTCATGTCATGAATACTATGAAAACATTGAAGAAACAGTTGGGAGAATCTGTAAAGGAAGGGAGACCCAAAGGAAGCGGGACTGCAGAGAAGAAAGTGTACGAATGGCGGCAACAGCATCCAGAAGGACGGAAAGCAGATTGCCATAGAGATACCGGACTTGATCCTAAGACGATACGCAAGTGGTGGGATGATATTTACATCACAAGAGAAAGAAAAGACTTGAATTGAATTGATAAATAAGGTACAATAAAAAGGACAAGAAACGGTACATAATATAGACTGGAGGTGTCTTTTATGATTGCTATTAACTTTACGACTGCCCGTGGTCGCCTGAAGGATTTTTGTGATAGGGTGACAGACAGAGGAGAGACGGTAATTGTAACCAGAAAAGCTGAAAAAAACGTTGTAATCATTAGCGAGGAACGCTTTAACGAGTTGGAGAAAGCGGAGCGGAATGCTGCCTATCTTGGAAAATTGGAGAGAGGGCTGGAGCAGGTTCACGCTGGCCTTGGGATTGTGAAAACGATGGAGGAGCTGGAGGCGATGGTGGGCGATGGCATATAACATTACCTTTTCGCCTGACGCTTGGGCGGATTACCTGTACTGGCAGTCAGAGGACAAGAAAACGCTGAAGCGGATCAATAAGTTGCTCCAAGAGTTGCAGCGTGACGGGGCAGTACAAGGCATAGGAAAAGCGGAGTTGCTGCGGAAAATCAAGGGCATGAGTAAACGTATTGACGATACGAACCGGCTCGTCTATACCGCTGAAAATGACAACATTATCGTTTTGTCATGCCGGGGGCATTATGAAGATTGATTGGAGGGAAAACCATGTCTCGAAAAGTGATGCAGATCGGCTACGAGCTGGAGCGTGATCGCCTGACCTGGGATGGCTGGGATATTCATTGTGGCCAGGGTATGGATGTGTTGCTCCCAGATCGGCTCGATGGAGGCACATGGCGGGCTGTATCCTTCGAGTACAATGATGAGGGATGGTATATGCCTGGGCATCCTGATGTGTCTCCGGTGGGCCTGTGGGCACGTGAAAGACAGGACTAAACTATGAAGATTAGCTATGAGGGACGAGTATAATATCAGAGAACTGAATCCAAGTAAAAATCCGTACACGAGCAAGGTAAAGGTTACTATTGATGTTGAAGGGAGCACGTTGGATTATTTTAAGTCTATGGCGGCAGCAGATGGAATCCCGTATCAGACTCTTATCAATCAGAATTTGATGGATTGTGCGGACAATCGCAGAAAAATTCAAATGTCTTGGCAGTAATGAAAAAGCGGAAGAACAACGTGTTCTTCCGCTTTTTCTATTGCTACTATATATCTATAAATATAGTTATCTACAAAACTATAAGAAACAGGAGGGCGAGGACGTGATCATAGCAGCGGCGAATCAAAAAGACGGAGTCGGCAAAACAAAAACGTTCCGCAGGGAAATTTCTTTACGGCTTGCGGAGCAGAAAACTATAATGTCCAAATAATTTATGGGGTATAAAGCGAGCTACCAGCATTCAGGATGCTATTCAAGAGAATGTATGCAAAAGCAATCAAAAGTTTACAAGGTGTAAAGTCAATGTGGTTTATTTTTATGATTATTTTGGCGTACCATAAATTCACAGACTAATGTCTGGAATAGAGAAAACAGGAGGATAAAATGAAAAAAAGTTTAAAAAGAATCTCTGCAATGATTTTCGCGGTAGCCCTGGTAATTTCGTTAGTGCCCACAACAATGGCAGTTGATGGAACAGAGGATGACGAGTTTTCTGAATTCTTGACTAACGTAAATTCTAATACGATTTATTTTGAAGAAACAGATAGCAGTGAAGACAACTTGGCTGTTGCTTCTGCGACAGGCGCAGACGAAGAACAGTGGGATAAGCAGCAAAGAGCAGATGCCAAACGACATAATGAAGAGGTGATTCAGAAAGCAAAAGAGTATGTATGGTCATTAGATTTGCAAAGCAAGGGCCTTGGTTTTATCGAAAATTCATGTATTGAAGAACTGGAGTCCTATGAAGGAATGGATGATGGACAGATATTATCCTATACAGTCTATACACCCAAAAGCGATTCCCCAAGTATAGATGACCTAACATATTTGGGCACCCATCAAGCGAGAAAATTTTATACATATTTCCCATCTTCGATGGAAACGAAAAGTAATATCAAAAAAGACACAAGATCGACCCTTCAAAAATGGGCTGATCAGGTGGTTTCGTGCTTCTTGGTATTTCAATCTGTAGAAGTAAATGCAGGATGGTACGTTTTCCAGAATATGATGGGGGCACCGAAAGACTATACTGTTAAGTCTGCTGCGTTTACGGAAAGTTACTGTAACTTGAACATTCATACACGTGGCGTATATACGCAGTATGGCAATGGTGATTATGATATGGTTACCTCTCAGCAGTATGCTGAGACATATCCGTATATGATTTTCCATCCGGTGGATTCCCCTGATTATAAGGAATATTATGGGAAGCGATTTGGGTATAGCGGAAATGTATATTCACGCAAATACAAAAATAGTGCAAGTAAGCTATGCGAGGAAGCATGGCAGGTATTTTATGGATCGTTGGTAGCTGATAAGTTCGATACGGTCAATATCAGGAGTTTTAAAACAGTTTGGCCAGAAAAGTGAAAAAAATATTTCTGGTTTGTGGAATAGGGCTTCTGACAATCAGCATGGTTTTTGCTATATCCGGACGTAAACCCCAAACAGTAGCAGGTATTGTTGGACTTAACATGGATGAAATTGAGAAATGTAGTGTAATTGAAAATGGAAAGACTGGGCCGAGTGAAGACTTGGATAGAAGGAAACTAATGAACCTTTATTCATTATTAGAGAAGGCATCAGTAAAGTATATTGGGCCTGATAGTGGGGTAATGCGACCAGTCGGCTCAGATGAGTATATGCTCTTTTTTAAAAGAAAGGGTGCTGCTGACATAAGGATATCAATAACAAGTGATGGAGGTTTCTATTACCTAAACAGGAAATATAAAATACTTGAACCGAACGCTATACTGGACATACTGGAAGGGCTATTGTAAGAAGAGAGTAACCAATTATTACAAAAGGGATATATCTAACAATATAGAAAAGCGGAAGAACAACGTGTTCTTCCGCTTTTCTATATTGCTATACATCTACAAATATAGTAAACTATAAATATAGTTATCTACAAAAATATGAAACTATAAAAATAGGAGCGTGAATACATGATTATTGCAGTAGCAAATCAAAAGGGCGGTGTTGGAAAAACAACCACGTCCCAGGCATTGGCTGCAGGACTGGCAGCGGAGGGGTACAGGGTTCTGGGGATTGACCTCGATCCGCAGGGAAATTTCTCTACGGCCTGCGGAGCAGAGAACTATAACGTCCAGACGATTTATGAGGTCATGAAGCGGGCGGCCAGCATCCAGGACGCCATTCAGCACACGAAGGGCGGCTATGACGTTGTACCGGACAATATTATGCTGGCTGGCGCAGAGCAGGAACTCTCCCAGACCGGCAAGGAACACCGGCTGAAGGAGGCCGTGGCTCCGGTCGCTGGCGACTACGATTTCATTGTGATCGACACGCCGCCCTCCTTGGGGGTTCTGACGGTGAACGCTTTTACCTGTGCCACCGATATTCTGATTCCGACAACGGCGGGAATTTTTGCGACCGCCGGGATTTCCCAGCTCAACGAGACCGTCACCAGCGTTCAGAAGTATTGCAATCCAGCTGTCAAAGTGAGAGGAATTTTGTTTACAAGATTTAATCCGCGGGCGAATATCAGCCGGCAGATGAAGGAACTGGCGGAGCAGCTTGGCGAGTACATTTCTGCGCCGATTTACAAGACATACATTCGATCTGCTGTAGTGGTGGAGGAGGCCCAGGCAAACAGCCAGGACATTTTTGACTATGCCAACAAGTCTACGGTGGCAGAAGACTATAAAGCATTTATTGACGAATTTTTGAAAGGGGTAAATGAATAATGGCAGAGAAAGCGAAGTTTGACCGGGAGGCTGCGTTTAAGTCTATCATCGGAGCAGGACGCCAGAGCGAGAATGCTGTTGTTGCTGAAGAAAAAAATGCAAAGAAAAATAGTGACCGGGTGCAGCGGGCCTATTATCTGGATCGGGATATTGATAAGGCGCTACGTAGGATGGCGCTGGAGGAAGGAAAGAACCTGACGGAATCGGTCAATGATGCTTTACGAGCGGGATTGACAAAATATCTGTAAAAAAGTAAAAAAGAAAGAAAAAGCGAGGGCAGACAATCGCAGATAAAAAGCGGCCCATATAAATAGCTTGAATACGCTATCTGTATGGGCCACCTAAACGATATAGAGTGCTTTAATATGGACAGTCCGGTCGGTTTGACAAATAGTGTGGTTGTTGAAATGGTTGGTAAAGAGTATTGATAGAGTGGACTATCTGTGATATAATAAATTTGCAATAGCATATTGAATATACGGAAAATTCAAGGAAATGGAGGAATCGATATGTACGGTATACAGTTCATGCGTCACACCAGCAGCCGGCTGGGCCGGAAATATTCTTATCTTCAATTCTGGAGAGGGCAAATTAAAATCGTAAGTATGGGCGCATGAACGTCGGCTTTGTAGCATGGATGTTCATGCGCTTTTTTGTATCGTAAAACATTATGTGCCCGTTGACAGTAATGGTGAAATATAATATAATAACTGCGCGATGAAAATGAGACCGTACTGGCCTCGGAATATGAAAGTAGCAAAATGCGACGAGGCTTAAGTGTGTATGCTTAGGGCCCCGTCGCATTTTATTACTCTGGAAAGGACAGGAGGGGATAAAAATGGGGAGCATAGTAGAAGCGGCCATATATGAATATATTGGTAAATTTTTCCTAATTTTTGTAGTAGTGCCTGTGGGCATAATGGTTTTAGGGTATATAATTTCCATTATTGTGGAGGTGATCAATGAAATAAGAAAAAAGTAGGAAGGAAAACCCAAACAGAGGCAAAGAAAGGAGAGCACACAAGTGAAAAAATTGATATCGTTGCTTATGACAATCGCGGTTTTACTTTCGGTTTTGCAACCGGCATGGGCTATAGAAGAAGCTGCTGAAATAGATGCTGTAGCTGCCAGCAGGAATCTGATTGTTGTAGTACCTGGAATCATAGGAAGTGAGCTCGTTGACGGAAATGGGGCAAAGGTTTGGGTTGGCGTTGGTGGAATACTGGGCCAAATCCAGTGCAATGAGGTTGGAAATCCAGTATATCCCCTATATGCATATAATAATGATAATTATGGTGCGCGTGACACCTATAAGACATTATATGATAGCTTGAAGAGCAGATACTCGAGCCAAGCCGATGTTAAGTTTTTTGCGTATGATTGGAGAAATACGAATACAAGAGCAGGACAAGCATTAAAAAGTATGGTTAATGGGTATTCTGGAAAGATTATTATCGTGGCACATAGCATGGGTGGAATAGTTGCCTCCGATTACTTGAGAATTGCAACGGAGAGTCAACGAAGCAGAACAACTCTCATTACGCTCGGAACTCCATTTACTGGAGCACCAAAAGCCGTTCAAGTAATGGAAAATGGTAAAATGTTTCCGGGGATTGTAGGAGATTTAACCAGTAGCTACATACAAAACCTGATTCGCAATATACCTGCGGCATATGAGCTTTTACCAACAACAAGATCTACTGCATATGTACAGGTTAATGGCGTCGATCAAACTGCAACGAATGCATGGAATATCTTGAAACAGAGGAGTTGGGCAAATTTTCAGAGTGGATCTGGGCTAAAACCGATGATGAATACCGCTCGAAATTTCCATGCAAACCTCATGCAATCGAACAATCAACATTATGCTTTGTCTGCAGGAAGGTCAGTTTTTATCACAAGTACTGGATATACAACAGTGCAGAAAGTGAACTATAGTCTTAGTGGGGGGCAGTATAGCGTTTCTTCGTATATAGGTACTAATGATGGAGATGGAACAGTTCCATCAACAAGCGCACAAAATAGATTGAGCAATACGGATACACATGTTGTTAGAGTCGTCAATGCTGGGAACCATACGGATATGCTTTCAAATCCGAACACCTTGACAAAGGTATATCAATATGTTTCCCAGACATTAGCCGGAAATAGCTTGTCAGCAATCGAGGAGAATGAAGTTGGAAACACCCATGTAAATGAAAAGGGATGGGTTGTTGGTGAAGGAATTGATGGAAGGCGGGTGCGAGTTATTATTCGCGGTAGCAGTATGCCGACCATAGTTTCTTCTACTGGAGAGCCATACACATTAATTGGAGAACAGCTATATGTTGGAGATGAAGCTATTGAAGATAACTATGTTGGAGAATGTTGGGAAGTAAGCGATGGTTATCAGTTTGAAATGATGAGAGGAGCACATAAATTTGTGTATGATGACGACACTAAAGAAGGCTTCTCTGTGGAAGTTTCGTATATGGAGAATGGATACTATGAGGCAATGCAAACATATGAGATTAAAGAAACAGAGGGAACGTATGAGTTAAGCACTTGGGAAAGTGTCCAGAAGCAGCCTGAGATGACTGTAAATAATGGCATCGTGGTCGAGGAAGTTGAGCCGAGTTCGATTTTTAACGGTCTTGAATTACAAAGATTAAACGTGGATTGATAGATAAGGCTGCGGTAGACGCTGATTGGAGCCTTGAAAGGAAGAGGGAATAGATGGCGGCTGCGGGAGGCATGTGGCCGGCAGCAGAAGTAAAGAATGAAGCTCGTCTGGGCGAGGATGAATAGTAATTAGGCCCAGAGCGTCTTGGTCGGTATTACCGGCTGGGGGGGTAGCATTTTGCTAATTTAGAAGCCATTTTTAGGATTAATGTTCCTATATGATGTGCGGGTTTGCCATAGTCTCAGCCCTCTGCCAATGAAAAGGCAGAGGGCTGAGTTTTAATCTAAGGGTTTACATTCAGTTACAGTTTTTAGATAAATTTCGGGGTTTCCGTTCAAAACAAGGTCTGCATATCCCTTGGGTCCAAGATTTTATTCGCATCCCCACGGGGCCGTAAACTCCCGACACTGACATCTGCAATAATATTCAATTTTGTCGTGTTGTGCTCACTCATCGTATTTCTTCATTTCTATGATATTTGGGTCTTCCTGTGCAGCAGCCTGACAGTCTATCTCCGATTCGGCCCGGCACTCCTCAATCTCCTCCAGCCCCAGCAGCGCGCCATGGGGTATCCTCGCTTCCGGCAGCGCGGCTCCGGGAGAGCTTTGAAGGTAAATGCGGTAACTGCTGCCAATCAGAAATCTTTGGCGCCGATCCAGCAGGAGGTCATGCGCAGTGCCGGAATCATCCATCAGCCGGATACGCTGGTGTCCTCCCAAGGGTGCTCGCCTGATGGCGACACACACGCCCTCCACCGTTTCATAGGCCCCCTGACGGATCGCTTGAAACAGCAGAATACATCGAACGACTATGCAGGATGCCAATAAGGAGCTGAGCGTCAGAAGCGTTGGGTCGTGCAGGGCAATACGGCCTGCCAGCCCTATCAGGAGAATAACCGGCCCTGCGGCGGCGGATAAGAGCCACCGCCGCAGGATCGGAGCAGGCCAGTTTTCAAACCCGCTCATGCACAGGCCCTCTCAAAGATGACCTGCTTGCGAAGATAGAGATTGGCAACCGCCGCTGTCACAGACTGACAAGCTGTGGCAGTCCGCATTTCCGATACGATGTTGTCGCTGGTTGTTTCCTGATCTCCATACAGCAGTGCAAGCGTCTGCTGACTGCCGACGGCAGCCGAAATATCGCATTCCGCGCATCGAACCAGTTCCGCCGTGGAAAGCGGCGCGCAGCGGCTGAGGGCCATAATGTGCCGCTCCGGCTCCGTGCGCCGGTCACGCCGAAAGAGCGCCGCAGCCAGTGCGGGAGCGGTCCCGCTGCGCAGCAGTTTCAGAAAGGTCACCACCTTCAGGGGAAAGCTGCTTGAGATGGGAACAACATAAAGCCCGCCGAGAAGGTCATAAAGCGCGTCAAAATCTGTCGTGCCGCTGCCCTTGGCAACAAGTCCCCGTGTTACGAGCCGGTCAAGGCAGTCTGAAAAGCTGCGTCGAGGGAAAAGCTCCATTCCGTTGGAGAGCTGTTCATAGAAGTCCTCTGCACGCTGCCGGTCTGTCAGCCGCCAGCACAGCGCGGTCCAAAGCGTCATCTCCTGCGGATCCATTCCGAACTCACGGTGATCCATGAGAATGACCGGATAACGCCGGCCCCCGCCATCGTTTCGGCAGCGGAAATGTCCCAATGCCGTATAAAGTGTTTTTTCTGCCATACGAACTCCTCCTTATGCGCTCTTGATATCCTGTTCCGTGCAGGCGGTATAGAACTCCCGCACGATCCGCTCCCGGCGCAGCTTTTCCGTCGCCCGTGAGATACAGGCTCCAATGTAGTTTGGTTTCTTTTGATACAGTTTGGCAATGTCCGCGCAGCTGTAGCCTCTGACCCGCAGCTCCAGCGCTTCGATCCCAAGCCGGGCGGTGCCGTGGTAGCGGTTCCTGAAATGGGAGAGCAGGGCGTCGGAGGAAACATCAGAGATCAGGTCTTCCGTATGAAAAGGGCTGACCGGCTCCGGCGCTCCCATCTCGGCAAAAGCATCCAGCGACAACAACGGCAGATTTTTTCGCGCGGATTGGATCTCACGGCAGCGATCCAGCAAATAATTTCGGACAACGGTTCTGGCGTAAGCGGGAAATGCTCCCATTTCCTCCCGGTATGAAGCCGACGCGCGGCAAAGTGCGATACAGCCTTCCTGGTACAGATCATCATGTCCCATGCCGTCCACCGTCTCATTGGTCTTGATGCTGCGGCGAAGCACCTGTTCCACCAGCGCAAGGTGCTCTTCCACTCTCCGGCGCTGGAGATCGTTCAAGGTAAATTCCATACTCATGATTTCCCTTCTTTCTATGTTTGATTTTGTTATGCCGCTCTTGCTGCGGCGGCGCGAAACCTGCGGCTGAGTGCAATGACCTCGTCACAGCGCGCGGCGGAGAATTTAGCGATATGCGCCTCCTCGGCGGGAAGCCCCATAGACAGCTGCAGCAGGCGGTAGGCTTCCTTTCGGCTCATAACGCCATTCTTCCAGAGGCTGTCCAGGGCCATATGCGCATCGTGCCGCTTTTTCCGCAGGGCCTTATCCGCCAGCGTCCCCATGGGCAGCATCGTTTTCCGGTGTGCGGCCACATAGCAGTCACAGGCGGGGTACCGTCCGCAGACATAGTATTTGGCATCGGGGTCTGGGGCCTTATCGCCATAAACCATGCTGGCCGGGCGAAGATACGCTCTGGAACCACAGGCAGGGCAAGTGATGTTGATTCGTTTCATGCAAGATCTCCTTTCTGTTTCTGGTGTTTTGAAGTGAGGGTCAAAGTGATGAAGCTGTGAGGTATTCCATCGGACACTGCTCGGAACTGCTCATTTCCCAGGTCAGGTATCTGGAAAAGAGGGATGAGAAGGCGTCCTTGCTGAGCGTTCCGATGCAATCGCCCGGATCGATCTGCTCCCCGGTTTCTTCTTCAAACTCCCGAATGCCGACGAGCAATGGCGCGCCATCCTGTCGGATCGCTGCGAGACAACCGGAGCAGTCAACCTTGCAGGGATGTGGGCACGGCCCACAGGGGACATAAATGGCGTTGCGCCAGTTTCCTTTACAGCTGAACAGCAGTTCATACAGGTTTCGATTCATTTGATCCATGGGAGCCTCCTTAAAAATCCCTCATAGTATTACGCGCCGCTCAAGGGGGGTATCGTCCCCTTAAAATTTGAACTTTTTGTAAAGAATAGAAAAAGCGGCCCGCTCATAGCAGACCGCTTGACAGTTTCAGAAAATTCCGTATAATATAAGCAAGATTATCATAATATGATTTATCATAAGTGAATCGTAGATGCTGGAGGTGGCACAGGTGAACTTTATCGGACGAAAAGAAGAATTGAATACGCTGGAAAAGGAGTTTCGCCGGGATGGCGGCTTTGTTGTGATCTACGGCCGGCGCCGCATCGGAAAGACGACGCTGATCAAAGAATTCATCAAAGACAAGCAGGCGTTTTACTTCCTTGCGACAGAGGAAGTGGAGTCCCAGAGCATGAAGCGTCTTGCCGGCGTGGTAGCCCGGGTCACTGGAAATTCCATGCTGCAGAGGGTCACCTTCACGGACTGGCTGGATCTGTTCCGGGAGATCGCCAACTACCGTCCGGAGGAAAAGAAGGTGCTGGTCATTGACGAGTTTCCGTATTTGGTCAAGACGAACACGGCCTTTCCGTCCATTCTGCAAAACGCCTGGGACGAGATCCTGAAGGACAGCAATGTGATGCTGATCCTCTGCGGGTCGCTGATCAGCATGATGCAGAAGCATGCTCTCTCTCACGACAGTCCGCTTTATGGCCGGCGCAGCGCGCAGATCCGCTTGAAGCCGCTGCCGTTTACAGAACTCTATGCCGTGCAGGGGCAGCCGTTCTCCCAGGCGGTGGAGCAGTATTCCGTAACGGGCGGCGTCCCGAAATATCTGGAGTTTTTTGAGCCCGGGGAAGACCTCTACCGTCAGATTCAGGAAGTTGTACTGTCCAAGAACGGATTTCTCTATGAGGAACCGAACTTCCTGCTGAAAGACGAGGTACAGTCCGCGAACAGCTATTTCTCCATCATTCGCGCTATTGCGGACGGCAACCACAAGCTGGGCAAGATCGCGGGTGCCCTGGGTATGGAAACATCCTCGCTGACGCCCTACCTCTCCACGCTGATCGATCTGGACTTTCTGAAAAAGGCAACACCGGTCACGGAGAAAAATCCGGAGAAGTCCCGAAAGGGTCTCTACTTCATTTCAGATAATTTTATCCGCTTCTGGTTTCGCTATGTCTATCCCTACAAGGGAGAGCTGGAACTGGACAACCAGCAAATCGTTCTGGACGAGTTGGAGAAAGACTTTATTCAGAAATTCGTTGCCTTCTCCTACGAGGACGTCTGCAAAGATATCTTTGCCTCCCTGTGCCGGAGCAAGGCGGTGGACTTCGTACCCTCCCGCATCGGCTCCTACTGGCTCAATGACATCAACGGCGATACGGAAATCGATGTGATGGCGGTGGATCACCAGAAGAAGCAGGTATTCGCCGGGGAGTGCAAGTACCACAATAAGCCGGTGGATGCGACGGTCTATTATGAACTGGAGGAAAAGATAAAAAAGTCTGCGGAGCTGCGCACGGCTTTCCCAGGATATAAGGTGCTGTACGGCCTGTTTTCTAAGAGCGGCTTCACGCAGCGGATGCTCGACCAGGCCAAGGGACGGGATGATATTCTGTTGATTCAAGAAGATCACATTTTATAAATAGCCGAAGCGGCTGCACCATGTTATTTGGCTGACACCTGAAAGAGGTAGAACGGCACCACCTGCCATGAGGTGGTGCCGTTGGCTTGCTATTGTGGGTGAAATTTGCAAGCTATGGAGATGAGGGCGTGTTGCTTTAGGTGTTTGATAAATGACAAATTGTGTTATTCTTCATAATCGATAAGCACAATCGGTTTTATTAAAGGAATGTTTAGAAGTATTTAGATGCTAAAAACCCTGCTAAACGAATTAGGAAACACAACAGAACAGTTGGTGAAGCTCTGTGCGCTTGGTGCAATAAAGAGCACTGAAAAAAGTGTGCTCTGGGGCACGGAAGCTGTTAAAATGCATCTATAATCAAACACGCCTTGACAAGGAGTTCTGTAGAACTACAAGGATGCAGAGGAAAAACATTTTTGTGAGATAGAGAACGTTTCTTTGATTGGTACAAAATAAGCATAGCATCCGAGGCTTCATATACGCTTCGGATGCTATGCTTATTTTGTACCAATCAAGAGGGCATAAAAGAACATCTTACTAAGAACTGCCAGAAGAAAAATGACGAAGCCTTACCACAGGACAGACCTCTCTATTTTTTGTTATTCCCTCTCGGAGAGCAAAGCCATCAGATTTGTGCGGCCCACAGCCTGCACCGACAGGGCGCGGCCGATGAGACAGCCAGTGAGGCACAGTAGCGCCTGCTCTAAGAAGAACGAGGCGCCCCTCTGCTTCTGTGAGGCGCACAGACCCCACATGACGGCAAATTCCATCCGCTTGACCATGAGCCGCGAGATGAGAAAGCCCATCAGACCTACCATCTCAGTAACAAGGCAGGGAAGAGAATGCGGCTGAACGTAATGTAGCGCCTGAGCGCGCTCATGGTCTCGGTAAAGCACTGATCCAGCAGGAGCAGTGCGGTCTTGCTGCTGTCGGAACGGCCCACCACGCGCGGAGCAGTCCCATGTCAAAACGGTGGCTCATGTCCTTCAGGGCGTCCACCTTCTGGTATTACGTCTGATAGTAGGTTACATTCCGAAGCGCGAGCGTACTCATAGCCATCTCTCCTCACATGCCGCAGCACGATATGGGGCGCATTGCGGCGACACTCTCTCATTTCACGGTTTTGGCAAAAATATCCACTATCTACATTATGCAGGAGGACAGAGGCAGGCGAAGGTGCTGGTACGGCGGCCAAGTTTCCGCCGCGCCAGGGATACTGGAAGCATAGCGCGTCAGAATCGATAAAAGGGAGGGGATGACCGATGGCCATCCCCTCCCCGGCGCTTCCGCGCTTGTGAAAATAATAGAGATGAGGCTTAATGATATTTTTCCGGATGATAGCCGAGGTCCTGACTGTACACATCGATCCTGCGGTTGGCCAGACGGCTGTTTGTCGGGTGGAAGTACTTCCTGCGGCTATCAGCCAGGTCAATGTCAGGATATACGATAGCTTCCTCTTCATCGCTTGCTGGACCGGCAAGCGGTGCACCCCACTGGTCGGCGACCATGCTTTGCCCGGCGAAGCGCGTGCCGTTGCATTCGCCTACCGCATCGCAGCAAGCGACAAAAACATGGTTGGACAGCGCATTTGCCATACATAAAACACCTGCCATCGTTGCGTAAGGGTCCGGAAGCCGACGGCTTTCCTTGACGTGGCATGCGTTGAACATCGTGCAGATAATATCTGCGCCCTGAAGTGCACAGATGCGGAAGCACTCCGGATAATAGGCATCCAGACAAATCAGCAGCGCGATCCGGCCGATAGGAGTATGGAAGACGGGGATTCCAAGGTTTCCCGGCTCGGCCCAGTAGACCTCGTCTTCGCACGGGTGGAGTTTGCGGAACTTGCCGACCAGACCATCCGGCCCTGCCAAGACCGCGGTATTATAGAGGTCCGCTCCATCCCGTTCAACAAAGGAACCGGTGATATAAACACCATGCTCGCGTGCTTTTTTCAAAAGAAACTGCGAAGTCCTTCCGTCGGGGATTGCTTCGGCTACGGCGTATGCCTCTGCACGGGTATCAAAGGCAGAGCCGGTTGTAAAAAGCAGCTCGAAACCGGCAGCACGGCGCAGATCGACGTGTCCGATCTGGAAGCGGAAAAAGTGACGCTGCCCGTCAGCGCCGTGAACGACGTCCTTGATTTGGAAGCGAAGGCGCTGTCGATCAAGACGGCGGACGCGGCGATCACGCTGGACAAGACGGCGATGCAGTCGGTCGTCAAGACGGCGAACGGCGCTGACATTCAGCTGCATGTCAGCACCGGTGACGCACTGAGCAACGATCAGGCCGCAATCATCGGCACGACTGAGCAGTGTGTGGTGCTGAATGTGAGCCTGACGGCAAACGGAACGGAAATTCACAGCTTTGACGGTGAGGTGACCGTCTCCGTTCCGTTTACGTGGACGCAGCAGGGCGTGCTGCAGGCTTGGTATCTTGCCGACGGCGGCACAAAGGAACCGGTCGAGGTGGCCTACCGCGACGGAAACGCTGTGCTGACGCTCAAGCACTTCTCGACCTATGCCATCGTGGTGAAGGTGAACGACCCTGACAGCGGCATCGTGTGCCTGGGTGATAACGCGGTCACGGTCAAACGGCAGGAAAACGCGGTTTACTACGCTGCGGCGCTCTACGCCGAGGACGGCAGATTCCTGGCCTATGCCGCGAGCGAAGCTGCGGAGGATGCAGAAACCGTAACGCTCGCGTGGGCGAACGCCGACTGGTCGAAGGCGGCGAAGGTCAAGGCGTTCTTCCTTGACGCGGACCGCAAGCCCGTCGCCGAAGCGGTGACGGCGCTGATCAATGGCAAAAGCCAGAAAAACTGAGCGGCCACAGCGAAAGAATGAAAAAGGGAGCGCATCGGGCTTTGCCCGACAAATAGACTTGCGGAAGAAGCCCAAAAA